>Ga0316600_10000649_pt1 | contig 16525 bp, 12 predicted proteins | sample OWC_soil_day5_CT_FD_207652 | JGI IMG/M metagenome (GOLD analysis project Ga0316600, IMG submission 207652) | Wetland soil microbial communities from Old Woman Creek delta, Ohio, United States - OWC_soil_day5_CT | ecosystem: Environmental > Terrestrial > Soil > Wetlands | place: USA: Ohio... | reverse complement strand
AGGTTCGGCCTCACCGGAAGCTCCCGGTGACCCAGGCCGGTCCCGACACCGCGCACCGTCATTTCGGGGGGGCGGTCGAAGGAGACGTCGAAGGCGCGGAGCAGCGCCGCCCCGGTGGGGGTCACCAGCTCCCCCTCGCCCTCCCCCAGGCGCCACCGCGCCCCGGTGAGGAGCCGGAGGGTCGCCGGCCCCGGTACCGGGATCCTCCCGTGCGCAGACCGCGCCTCTCCCGATCCGCCGGGGAGGGCGGAGCAGAACGCCCTCGGTGCGCCGAGCAACTCGAACAGGAAGCATCCCGAGACGACGTCGACGATCGCGTCCACCGCGCCGACCTCGTGGAAGTGCACCTTGTCGGGGGTAGTGCCGTGGACCGTCGCCTCCGACTCCCCGAGCCGCTCGAAGCAGCGGGCCGCCCGGGAAGCCGTCTCTGGCGGCAGATCGGACGCCCGCAGCAGCGACAGGATATCGGGGAGGTGGCGCGCGCGGCCCTTCCCGGACGCCACTCTCACGTGCACCCGGGTCCCGGCCACCCCGGCGGAGCTCCCCCGCTCCACGGCGAGCCGGTACCCCCCGAGGGGGAGCCCCTTGAGCGCCTTCCGGAGCTCCTTCTCCGCCCCCGTCAGTGACAGCAACGCCGCCGCCGTCATGTCCCCGGCGATGCCCGAGAAGCAGTCGAAATAGAGGAGGGAGCTCACAGCCGGTTGATCACCGAGGAGAGCACGCCCGCGCCGAAGCCGTTGTCGATGTTCACCACCGCGACCGTGGGGGCGCACGAGTTGAGCATCCCGAGGAGGGCGGCCACGCCGCCGAAGCTGGCGCCGTACCCCACGCTCGTGGGGACCGCGATGACGGGCTTGTCCGTGAGGCCGCCCACCACCGAGGCGAGCGCCCCCTCCATCCCCGCCACCACCACGAGGACCCGCGCCGCGCGGATCTTCTCCTCCTTCACCAGGAGCCGGTGGATCCCCGCCACGCCGACGTCGAAGAGGCGATCCACCCGGTTCCCGAGGAATTCGGCGGTGACCGCCGCCTCCTCCGCGACCGGGATGTCCGAGGTGCCCGCGGTGACGACGAGCACCGTTCCCTTCCCGACGATCCGGGGTTTCCCGTCGCGGACCACGAGGCACCGCGCGGTCTCGTGCGCCACCGCTCTGCGCAGCTTCCGGCGGACGGCCCCGAGCTTCTCCCCGTCGAGGCGGGTCACGAGGACACCCGAACCGGCCCGGCGCATCGACCGGGCAATCGCCACGATCTGCTCCGCGGTCTTCCCCTCCCCGAAGATGACCTCGGGGACTCCCTGCCGGACCGCCCGGTGATGGTCGACGCGGGCAACGCCCACGTTCTCGTACGGCAAGGCGCGCAGCCGCTCGAACGCCTCGTCCACGGGGACGGATCCCCTGGCCACGTCCGACAGCAGCCGTTTCAGCCGGTCCGGCGTCAAAATCCCGCTCCTTCCCCGTCCCCCGTCGGCCCTTCCCCGAGAGGGACATCCCCGCGCGCCCGAAGGATCCGCACCTCGAGGACGGCCCGCTCCGAGGAGCTCTCCACCCGGAGCCGCGCGCCCGCCACGGGAAACTCCTCCCCGGCCGAAGGGATCCGCCCGGCAAGGGAGGTCAGGAAACCCCCGACGGTGGAATATTCCCCCTCCGGCAGCCGCACGCCGAGCTCCTCCGCCAGGCGCGCCAGTTCCATCCGCCCGGGCACCGTGTACTCGTCCTCCGAGATCTTTTTATAGTATTCCATGCGCCGGTCGTATTCATCCTCGATCTCCCCCACCACCTCCTCCACCACGTCTTCCGCCGTTACGATGCCGGTCACGCCGCCGAACTCGTCCACCACCACGGCGAGGGAGGTGCGCGCCTCCCGGAACGTGCGGAGCAGTTCATCGACCGGCATCAACTCCGGGACGAACAGGGCCTTCCGCAGCAGCGGGAGGACCGGCGCGTCGGGGGAGCTTCCCACGGTGTCCAGCACGTGAAGGAACCCGGCAACTTGGTCGACCCGGCCCCGGTACAGGGGGTAGCGCGAGAAGCCGCTCTGCGCAGCCAGCCTGGCCGCGTCCCGGCACGTCGCGTCCTCCGGGAGGGCCACCACCTGCGCGAGAGGGCGGAACACGTCCGCCACGCGCTTCTCCCCGAAGTGGAACACCCGGCGCACCATCACCCGTTCGTGGGCTTCCACGTCCGTACCGCTGCCGTGGGTCATCCGCAGGATCAGGGCGAGTTCCTCCCGGGTGACGAGGACCCGGAGGGGCGGAACGCCCCCGAAGGGCGCCGAGAGCGCCCGCGCGAGGAAGGAGACGGCGGACACGATCGGGTAGAGGACGACCTGCGCGAACCGGATCACGCGGGCGGCGGGCCCGACCAGGCGATCGGCCCGCGGGCGGGCGAAGCTCTTCGGGACGACCTGCCCGAGGAGAATGACGAGGGGCGTGATGATCCCCACCGAGATCCAGTCCGCGTACGGGCCGTACGCCGGCAGGAGGCGGGAGGTAGTCATCACGCTGCCCAGCACGATGAAGATGTTGGTCGTGGTCAGCGTCGTGGCGAGGACGCGGTCCGGGTGGGCCAGCAGGGCCAGGGCCAGCTTCGCTCCCCCCTCCCCCCGGCGCGCCCGTTCGGTCAACCGGTGCCGGTCCGCCGAAACGAGCACCATCTCGGCGCCCTCGTACACCCCCTGCATGAGGAGGCACCCTGCGATGAGGATCGCCAGCTCCATGCCCTACCCCTGGTCCCCGGGAACCTGTCGGACGCCGACCTCGACGATCCGGATCCCCTTCAGACGCTCCACCGTGAAGGAGTACCCCGCGAGCGCGAGGGTGTCGCCCCGTCCCGGGAGCCGGCCGAACTCGTGGAGGAGGAGTCCCGCCACCGTGTCCCACTCTTCGTCGGGAAGGTCCGTACCGAATGCCTCGTTGAACCGGTAGATCGGCGTCTTCCCGAGGACGCGGGAGGAGCCATCCGGCCGCCGGACGACCTCCTTCTCCTCCCGGTCGTGTTCTTCCCGGATGTCGCCGAACAGCTCTTCCAACACGTCCTCCAGCGTGACGATGCCGATCCGCTCGCCGAACTCGTCCACCACCAGCGCGATGTGGACCTTGCGCCGCTGGAACTCCCGCAGCAGGAGGGGAAGCTTCTTGGACGACGGGATGACGAAGGGGGCGCGCACGAAGTCCCGCCACTCCGGGGCCTCCTCCCCGGCCGCCATCGGCCGGAGGAGTTCCTTGAAGTGGAGGATCCCGACCACGTTGCGGCGCTCCCCCTCGTAGACGGGGATGCGCGATCTCCGGAACCGCCGGTACTGCTCCACCAGCCGGGCGTACGTGAGGTCCCGGGGCACCATGAACACGTCGGGCAGCGGGGTCATGATCTCCCCGGCGCGCTGGTCGGTCATCTCGAAGATGTTGTGGATGAGCTCCTTCTCCCCGGGGTCGAGGGTGCCCGTCTCCTCCCCCGCGTCCACCAGCGCCCGGAACTCGGCCTCCGACACCATCTCCCGCGTGTGCCGCGGGGAGGCGCCGCCCAGGAGACGGAGGATTCCTTCCGAGATCATCTCCATGACGAACCGCACCGGCGCCACCACCTTCGAGAAGGCCATCAGGGGCGCCGCGATCCGCAGGGAAACCGCCTTCGCCCGGGGCCAGACGATGCTCTTGGGGGTGATGTCCCCCAGGATCAGGATGCCCAGCGTCCCGAGGACGACGGCGATCGGCTCCCCGTACCGGGGATAGAGCGGCAGTAGGACCGCCGCGGTGACCGAGGAGATCGCCACGTTGACGATCTCGTTCCCGATGAGGATCGTTGCGATCAGCCGGGCCGGCTTCTCGAGCATCCTCGCGATGAGCATCGCCCTCCGGTTCCCCTCCTCCCGCCATTTCTCGAGGTCGACCCGCCGGAGGGCGAAAAGGGCCGTCTCCGTCGCGGAGAAGAAGGCGGAGAGGAGGAACAGGAAGGGGAGGACGAGGGCCTTCACGGTAGCGTCAGCGCCGGCGGCGCGGCGGGAAATGCGCAAACCCCCGCGGGAGCGCCGCCCCTTCGAGGACGGGGCCGGCCCGCCGGCGCACGCGGATCCCGGGTTCCGCCGTCACTTCCCCGATGGGCGTCGCCGCCGCCGGAAAGGCGCGGGCGGCCCGGACGAATCCCCCGCGGCGGCCCGGGCGGACCGCCATCAGCAGTTCGTAATCCTCGCCGCCCGCGAGGAACGCGGCCAGCGGGTCGATCCCCAGGGCGGCGGCCGCCGTGCGGAAGGCGGGAGTCAGGGGGAACGCCTCCTCCCGGAGGGTTGCGCCGAGGCCGTCTCGCTCGAGGAGGTGGGCGAGGTCCTGCAGGACCCCGTCGCTCAGGTCGATCATCGCCGACACCGCGCCGGAACGCGCCGCGGCCATCCCCTCACGCCAGCGTGCCTCCGGCCGAAGGTGCCGCCGCATCGCCTCCCGGCGCCACCCTGTCGCATTCGGGGGACGCCCGCCCCGCAGGAGCCGAAAGCCCAGGTTCGACCAGCCGGGGGTGCCGGTGACGTACAGGGTGTCCCCGGGACGGGCGCCGTTGCGGGACACCGGTCTGCCGCGCAACAGCGCGCCGACCACGGTCAGGCAGAGGACGAGCCGGTCGCCGCGGCACGTGTCCCCGCCCATCAGCCGCATTCCCGAAGGGTCCGCCGCGCGCGCCATGCCCCGGAAGATCCCGTCGACCGTCGCCACGGGGGTGTCCCCCGGTGCGGCCAGCGCCACGAGGTAGCAGACGGGGGTAGCGCCCATCGCTGCGAGATCGGAGAGGTTCGCGGAGAGAGCCCGCCACCCCACCTCCCCGGGGAGAAAGTAGTCGAGGGAAAAGTGCGTCCCCGAGAGGAGCATGTCCGTGGAGAGGACCGCCCGGCCCCGGGGGATGCGCACGACGGCGGCGTCGTCCCCGACGGCGAGCTCCCCGGGGAGGGGCGCGCCGCCGTACCGCCGCCGGAGAAGCTCGATCACTCCGAACTCGCCGAGATCGCGCAGGAGCGGGGTTCCGCCCCTTCGGCGGCCTCCCCGGGAGCCGTCCGGGTCGTCCGTTTCGTCCCGGCTCACCGGCGACCTCCGGACCCCGGGGCCTTCCTCCTCCCCGCGCGGAAGGGGTCCCGGGTGAGGGCGGCGGAGAGCACCTCGTCCATGCTCTTGACGAGGGAGAACCGCACCTGGCGCGCCTCGTGCCGCGGGATTTCCTCGAGATCCTTCCGGTTCTGCTCGGGGGCGATCACGTGGGCTATTCCCGCGCGCAACGCCGCCAGCGACTTCTCCCGCAGGCCCCCGATGGGGAGGACGCGGCCGCGCAGGGTGACCTCCCCGGTCATCGCCACGTTCCGCCGCACCGGGATGCCGGTGAGGGAGGACACCAGCGCGGTGGCGATCGTGATCCCCGCGGAAGGGCCGTCCTTGGGGATCCCGCCCGAGGGGACGTGGATGTGGATGTCGTGCTGCGCGTGGAAGTCCCGCGCCAGGCCGAGGCGCGCCGCCCGGGATCGGACGTAGGTGATCGCCGCCTGGGCGCTCTCCTTCATCACGTCCCCCAGGTACCCCGTGATCATCACGTTCCCCTTGCCCTTCACGAGGGTCACCTCGATGAAAAGGATGTCTCCCCCGGTCGGGGTCCACGCGAGCCCCGTCGCCACGCCGACCTCGTCGGCCTCCCCTTCCGTCTCGGGGATGTGCTTGGGCGCCCCCAGGTACTTCGCGAGTCTCTTCGGCGTCACCGTGAACGGGCCCTTCTCCCCCTCTGCAATCTTCCGCGCCACCTTCCGGCAGATCTGCCCGATCTCCCGCTCGAGGTTCCGCAGCCCCGCCTCCCGCGTGTACTGGTGCACGATGGCGAGGATCGCCTTGTCCCCCATCGCCAACTGGCCCTTCCGGATCCCGTTCTCCTCCTGCTGCCGCGGCAGGAGGAACCTCCTCGCGATCGCCAGCTTGTCGACGTCGGTGTACCCCGACAGGTGGATGATCTCCATCCGGTCCTTCAGCGCGGGGGGAACCGGGTCGATCACGTTCGCCGTCGCGATGAACAGGACCTTCGACAGGTCGAACGCGACGTTCAGGTAGTTGTCGCTGAAGGCGAAGTTCTGCTCGGGGTCGAGCACCTCCAGCAGCGCGGCGGACGGGTCGCCCCGGAAGTCGGCGCCCACCTTGTCGATCTCGTCCAGCATGAAGACGGGGTTGCGCGTCCCCGCCTGCTTCATCCCCTGGATGATCCGCCCGGGCAGCGCCCCGACGTAGGTCCGCCGGTGGCCGCGGATCTCCGCCTCGTCCCGGATGCCGCCCAGGGACATGCGGATGAACTTCCTCCCCATCGCGCGGGCGATCGACTTCCCCAGGGACGTCTTCCCGACACCGGGGGGGCCCACGAAGCACAGGATCGGCCCCTTCATCCGGTCCTTCAGCTTGCGGACGGATAGGTACTCGAGGATCCGCTCCTTGACCTTCTCGAGGTCGTGGTGGTCCTCGTCCAGGATCTTCCGGGCCTTGGCGATGTGGATGTTGTCCTTCGTCTCCTTCTTCCAGGGGAGTTCCACCATCCAGTCCAGGTAGGTGCGCACCACGGACGATTCCGCGGAGTCGGGGTGCATCCCTTCGAGGCGGCGGAGCTGCTTATCCGCCTCCTTCTCCACCTCCTCGGGCATCCCGGCGCCCTTGACCTTCTCCCGCAGGTCGTCGATCTCCTCGGACTTCCCGTCGATGTCCCCCAGCTCCTGCTTGATGGCCTTCATCTGCTCCCGGAGGAAATATTCCCGCTGGCTCTTGGACATCTCCTCCTTGGCCTGATTCTGGATCCGGGCCTGCATCTCGGCCAGCTGCAGCTCCCGCGAGAGGAGGTTGTTCACCAGGGTCAGGCGCGCGACGGGATCCTCCTCCTCGAGCACCCCCTGCGCCTCCTCGATCTTCAGCCGAAGGTTGGACGCCACGAGGTCCGCGAGGACCCCGGGGTTGTTGATGTTCTCCGTGACCATCAGGATCTCGACCGGCATGTTCTTGAGGGAAAGGATCTTCTCGATCTTCTCCCGGGAGGCGCGCATCAGCGCCTCCACCTCGAGGGTCCCCTCCTTCATCGGCGTCTCGACGATCCGGTCGATCCGCACCCGGACCGCGGGGCGTGCGTCGATGAACTCGACGATCTTCCCCTTCATCACGCCCTGGATGAGGATCTTCAGCCGCCCGTCGGGCAGCTTCAGCATCCGCATGATCATCGCCACGGTGCCGGTCCGGTAGAGGTCCTCCGGCTGGGGATCCTCCACCGTGGGGTCCTTCTGGGCCGCGAGGAAGATGTGCCGGTCCTTCCCCAGCGCCTCGTCGACCGCGGCGATGGACCCTTCCCGCCCCACGAAGAGCGGCAGCGTCATGTACGGGAAGATGACGATATCGCGCACCGGCAGCAGGGGGAGGACCTGCGGGATCTCGGGTCCGCCCTCTTTCTCCTCCACGGCGGGGATCTCCCCCGTCGGGGGGACTTCCTCCGGTACCTCTTCCCCGCGGTCGACGCCCGGGCTCTTCCTTTTCGCCTCTTCCTCCATGCCGCCGCCTTTCCGCTTTCCTTCCTCGTCGCTCACAGCCGCCTCAACCTTCCGTCACGGGGATGCTGCGTTCCCGGCCCCGCCGCTCCCGCACCTTGGGAATGGACACCTCGAGGATGCCGTCCCGCAGCCGCGCCGAAACCTGCGAGAGGTTCACCGCCCCCACCACCTCGAAGACCCGCCGGAACCTCCCGAAGATCCGCTCGAGGCAAAGGTAGCTGGCCTCCCCCTGGGGAAAGTCCGGGAGCTTCTCCCCCGACACCTCGACGCAGTCTCCCCGCACCCGGACCTGCACCGAGGCGGTGGGGACGCCCGGCAGTTCCAGCCGGATCCGGACCGAGTCGTCCGCCTCCGTCACGTCGGAGAGCGGCTTGAAGCCGGTTTCGTCCGAGAGATCGAGCAGCGTTACGCGGCCGGGAGACCGTTGCCCGGGAGCGCCCGGCCCCTCCGCGCTCCCCGCATGGGAGCGTCCGTGCCGGCGGCTCACGGGGATTTCTCCTTGCGGAGGAAGGCGAGCAGCCCCGGCCCGATGTCCGGGTCCTTCAGGGAGAAGGCCACGTTCGCCATCTGGAACCCGAGCTTGGTCCCGGCGTCGTACCGGACGCCCTCGAACTCGTACCCGAGGACGCGTTCCGTGCCGATCAGGGCGCGGATGGCGTCCGTCAGCTGGATCTCCCCGCCCGCCCCGGGCTTCGTCGCCAGGAGGGCCGGGAAGATCGACGGGGGGAGGATGTAGCGGCCGATGATCGCCAGGTCCGAGGGGGCCGCCTCCGGTTTCGGCTTCTCCACCATGTCCTCGACCCGGTACACCCGGTCCGCGATCCGCTTCCCCCGGATGATCCCGTAGCGGGAGACCGCCTCCCGCGGCACCTTCTGGATCGCGAGGACCGCCCCCGCGCTGTGCTTCTCGTACGCCGCGATCATCTGCTTCAGCACCGGCACCTCGGCGTCGATCACGTCGTCGGACAGGATGACCGCGAACGGCTCCTGTCCCACCATGGCCATGGCCCGCAGGACCGCATGCCCCAGGCCCAGCGGGAGGTTCTGCCGGACGTAGAAGAAGTCCGCCCCGTCGGTGACGTGCTGCACAAGGGCGAGGAGGAGGCCGTCGCCCTTCTTCCGCAGCGTCGCCTCCAGTTCGAAGGAGACGTCGAAATGGTCCTCGATGACGTTCTTCCCGCGTCCCGTGACGATGATCATGTCCCGTATGCCGGCAGCCTTCGCCTCCTCGACGCCGTGCTGGATGAGGGGCTTGTCCACCAGCGGGAGCATCTCCTTGGGGGAGGCCTTGGTGGCGGGCAGGAACCGCGTCCCGAACCCCGCCGCGGGGAACACCGCCTTGCGGATCATGTCTCGCCTCCTTCGATGCCTTCCTCGCGTCCTCCGCGGAAGCGCCGGAAGAACGCCGCAACGTCGTCCCGTGCGCGCGTCCACTTCATCGGGGGTAGGTTCGCCCGGAACATCCCTCCGTACCCCCGGGTCGCTACCCGGAGGTCGAGCAGCGCCACCACTCCGTAGTCGTCCCCGCGCCGCAGCAGCCTTCCCACCCCCTGCCGCAGCGCCAGCACGGCCTCCGGCAGCTGATACGCGTCGAAGGGGTCCTCCCCCCGCTCGCGCAACGCCCGGATCCGTGCGGACGTCACGGGGTCCGACGGGGAGGCGAAGGGGAGCTTGTCGATCACGACGCACCGCAGCGATTCGCCCGGCACGTCCACACCCTCCCAGAAGGTTCCCGTCCCGATCAGGACCGTGTCCTCCCCCTCCCGGAACTCCCGCAGCAGCTGGCCCCTCGGGGCGTCCCCCTGGACGTAGATGGTGTACGGCAGCGCCCCCCGCAGCGCCTCCGTCAGGGCCGACAGGGTGCGGTAGCTGGTGCAGAGGACCAGCGCCCCGCCGCCGGAACATTCGAGGATCTCCCGGGTCTCGCGGGCGGCGGCGGCGGGAAACGCGGGGTCCGACGGTTCCGGAAGCCCCCTCGGCACGTAGAACAGCGCCCGTCTCCCGAAGTCGAATTCATTATCCACGATGAGTTCCCGGGCATCAACCCGCGCAAGCCCCACCCGGTCGCGGAAGTAGCCCAGGTCCCCGGAAACCGAGAGGGTGGCGGAAGTAAGGAGGGAGGGGACGGGGTCTTCCCACAGGGAGCCGGAAAGGAGGGGGGAAACCTCCACGGGAGTCCGGTGGAGGGAGACCGATCCGCCTCGCCGCTCCGCCCACGCCACCGCCGTGGAGGAGTCCGCGGAAAGAACGGCGTCGAGGTCCTCCCGGAAGGAGCGCACCCTCCGCAACAGGGCGTCGCGGTCGATTCCGGAGTCCGCCGGGCCGGGAACGCCGTCCGACAAGGAAAAGGCGAGCTCCTCCGCCGCGCGGTTTAGCGCGGCCGCCTTCTCCCCGAATCGGCTCCCGTACCCGGGTTCCGGCAGTGGGAAACGGCTGTCCCCCTCCCCCGCCGCGTCGAAGGCGGACTCGGCCGCAAGGCGGAACCGCTCGGCGAGGGGGAGCAGGCCGGTCCACCCGCCACCCGCCCTCCCGGCGGATCGTTTCACGTCCCGTGCGAGCTCCCGGGCGCGACCCAGGGAAACGCTCACCCCGAAGAAGAGGGAGGCCGTCTCCTCGATCCCGTGCGCCTCGTCGAACACCACGGCATCCGCCTGCGGGAGCACCTCGCCGTGCCGCCACCGCCCCTCGTCGTCCCCGGGCCGGGCCGACCCGAGCCGCAGCCGGAGGGCCAGATCGGCGAAGAACAGGTGGTGGTTCACCACTACGACGTCCGCCTCCGCCGCGCGCCGCCGCGCCTCCAGCAGGTGGCAACGGTCCGTCTCCCCGCAGCCGGAAGGGTCGCACATCTCGCTCCGTGCGTTGACCTCTCCCCAGACCCGGGCTTCCTCCGGCACGCCGGACGCTTCCGACACGTCGCCGGTGCGGGTGGCCCCGGCGAACGCCTGCATCGCGTCGAAGTAGGCCGCCTCGCGAGCGAACTCGAACATCGGCTCCTCGCGGAACCTGCGCCACCGGCGAAGGCACAGGTAGTTGGCCCGGCCCTTCAGCACGGCGCACGAGAACGGGTACTGGATGGCGTCCCGCACCAGGGGAATGTCGTTCTCGACGAGCTGCTGCTGCAGGGTGCGGGTCCCGGTGGAAACGACCGTCTTGCGCCCCGAGAGGATCGACGGGACGAGGTACGCCAGCGTCTTCCCGATCCCGGTGGCCGCCTCGGACACCAGGACGCGGGAGGACTCGAGAGCGTCGGCCCACGCAAGCGCCATGCGGAGCTGGCCGGGACGCGGCTCGTACCCCTTCATCGCGCGGGAGAGGGGGCCGCCGGGGGACAAGGCCAGCCCGACCTTCCGGGCGAGATCGCCGGGCATCCCGCCCCTCCCTACTCTGGGACCGGGACGAAGTTCCCCAGCTCTACCTTGAGAAGCGGCACCTTGCGGCGCACGCCCCCGGACGGTGTGAACTGGAACGCCCCCGTGGCCCCGGAAAAGTTCTTCAGCCGCGCGATCCGCTCCCGCATCGCCTCCGCCGGGGGACGGCCGGCCCCGTCGCCCAGGGCGAACGCCTCGGCGAGGAGGAGGGCGCCGTCGTACCCCATCGCCTCGAAACGGGTGGGAGCGAAGCGCATCGCCTCCTGGAACTCCTTGCGGAGCCGGTCTCCCTCCGATCCGGGTATCGCGTCGGAGTAGTCCGCCGAGAAGACCGCGCCGGCGACGGCGGGACCCGCCTTGCGCAGCAGTTCCGGGTCGTTCCAGCCGGAGAACCCCGCAAGCGGAAGGTAGACGTTGTAGTAGCGCAGCTGGGACGCCAGGAGGAAGACGCGGTCCCACCGGTCGGCGATGACGATCCCGCTGTGCCGGAGCTTCATCGCCTTCCCTTTTTCCTTCGACCGGGACTGTTGCTGGAAGGTGGCTCCCCCGACCGCCTTCCGGATGACGTCGGTGAAATCCTTCGCGTCGGGCGGGTAGGACACGGTCCTCGACACGCGGACGCTGTTCTCCTTCGCCGCCGCGACGACGGCGTCCGCGAACCCCTTGCCGTACCCGTTCTCGGGGTGGAACAGCAGCAGGTCGGTGACACCCTCGCGGGAGAGGTGCGACAGCACGGCGGCCGCCTCCTGCGCCGGAGAGAGCCCGAAGCCGTACAGGAACGGTTTCTCCAGGATCGCTTTTTGCCCGAGGTACAGCGTGGGGGGGGACTTGCCGGTGAACGCCGCCCCGACGGACCGCCCCTCGTCCCCCGTCACGGGACCCAGCACGCCGATCACCATGCGGTCCTCCGCCGCCGCGGAAAACTCCTGCCGCGCCCTCTCGGGCTGGCCCGCCGTGTCCACCCATTGGATCACCGGCACGCCGGCATCCGCCGCGCGGCGATGGTACGCGGCCAGGGCCACCTCCGCCCCGGAGAGCACGGAGAAACCGATGTCCGACAGCTTCCCCGAAAGCGGGACGATCCCGACGATCTTGGGGCGCGGGCCTGCGATTTTCTCGGAGCGGAACAGGCTCTCGGCCGCCTCCCGTGCTCCCTTCCCGCCCGTCCTCGCCGCCCGGTCGAAGGCGTACGACGCCATGCCGAGAAACCCCTTGCGCGTCGCGACCTTCCCCATCGCGAGGAAGAGTTGGGAACGTACGTCCGGTTCCGCCTCCGCTTCGCCCGCCTCCCGGAGGGCGGAGAGGTCCGACGTCCCGTCGATGAGGGCATCCCGCCCGGCGGACAGTCTGGCCGCATCCTGCGGGGTCGCTGCCGCGATGGCGCGGCGGTACAGCGCGAGGGCGCTCCCCACCTTTCCCGCCTCCGCGTCCGCCCGCGCCATCAGGGCGAGGAGTGCGGGGGCATCCGCGTCGACGTACCGCTGGTCGAGGAGGTACCCCGCCATCTGGCGCGCCTCGTTCATCCAGCGCATCCGCTGGTAGATCCGCAGCTTCAGGTCCACCGCGGAGAGGGAGAGGTACCTCGCGCGGGAGAGGAGGACCGCCTTGTCCGCCGCCTCCAGCGCCTTGTCGAGTTCCCCCCGCGACAGCAGGATCTCCCCGACCCGCATCCATACGAATCCCTTGCGCTCCTCGTCCGGCGCGGTATAGGCGAGGTCGAGGAAACGGTTGAGCGCCTCTTCCTTCCGCCCCGCGGCGAAATCCGCCTCGGCCTGGAGAAAGGGTCCGATCGGGACCGTCCGGAGGTCCTTCGATCCCGGGCGGGGCACGGGGATCGCGTCGGCACCGGTGAACAGCGGCTGCGGGGCCTCCGCGGAAGCGGCGAAGGCGGGAGGGGGAAGCCACGACGCCGCGAGCAGGAGTGCGGCGAATGCGGCCGCGCGGCGGGACCTCAACCGAAGATCTCCCGGACCTTTTCGAAGAAGCTGCGGGAGATGGGGCCGGGGGACTCCTCCGACAGCAGCTGGTACTCGGCGAGAAGCTCGCGCTGCCGTCGGGAGAGCTTCTTCGGAACCTCGATCATCATGCGGATGACGAGGTCCCCGCGGCGGGAGGAATTCAACTGGGCGACCCCCTCTCCCCGCATCTTGAAATCGTGGCCGGACGGCGTGCCCGGGGGGATCGTGAGGGTCTTCTTCCCGGAGAGGGTCGGCACCTCGATCGTGGCTCCCAGCGCGGCCTGCGGGAAAGTGATCGGGACCTCGCAGAACAGGTCCGCCCCGTTCCGTACGAAGAAAGGGTGCTCCCGCACCGCGATGACCACGTAGAGGTCCCCGGCGGGTCCTCCAGCCGGCGCCGCCTCCCCCTCCCCCCGGAGCTTCAGCCGCGTGCCGCCGTCCACGCCGGGGGGAATCTTCACCTTGAGCGACCGGCTCTCCCGGATGCGGCCCGTGCCGGAGCACCCCCCGCAAGGATCCTTGACGACCTGCCCGGACCCGCCGCACCTCCCGCAGGTGCGGCGGATGGAGAAGAACCCCTGCTGGACCGTGACCTGCCCGCGCCCGTTGCAGGCGCTGCACCGCTCCGGCCGGGTCCCCTTCCGCGCCCCCGTCCCCGAGCACTCCCCGCACGTCCCGATCCGGGGAACCACGATCTCCTTTTCCGCCCCGAAGACCGCCTCCTCGAAATCGACCACCAGGTTGTAGCGCAGATCGGGGCCGCGGGTCGTGCGGCCCCCGCCGCCCCCGCCGAAGAACCCCCCGAAGAAATCGTTGATGATGTCCTCGACGCCGAAGCCCGAGAAGTCCCCGAAGCCGCCGAACCCCTGCCCCGCGGGCCCCGCGTGCCCGAACCGGTCGTACTGCGCCCGCCGTTCCGCATCGGAGAGGACGGAGTACGCCTCGTTGGCCTCCTTGAACCGCTCCTCCGCCCCCTTGTCCCCGGGGTTGCGGTCGGGGTGGAACTGCAGCGCCAGCTGCCGGTATGCCTTCTTGATGTCGTCGGGGGAGGCGTCCCGGGAGACCCCGAGGACCTCGTAGTAGTCGCGCTTTTCCACGGATTTTTTAGTTTTCCGCGCCGGCGGGCGGTTCCCCCGCCCCGTCGTCCGGGGACGCCGCGACCACCGTCACCTGGGCGGGCCGGAGCAGGCGCCCGTTCAGCAGGTATCCCTTGCGCGCCTCGGACAGCACCGTCCCCTCGGGCAATCCTTTCCACGGGGCGGACGCGATCGCCTCGTGGAGCGCGGGGTCGAACTCCCGCCCTTCCGCGGACATCTGCTCGAGCCCGAACTTCCGCAGCTCGACGAGGAACTGGTCGTACGTCATCCGGACGCCCGACAGAATCGCCGAGGCGTCCGCCCCCGTCTGGTCCATGGCCCTCTCGAGGTTGTCGAGGAACGGCAGGACGGCGCGCAGCAGCTGCTCGTTGCCGTAGGCTGCCTGCGCCTCCCGCTCCCGGGCGGCGCGTTTCCGGAAGTTGTCGAACTCGGCCGCGAGGTACGCCAGCCGGCTCTTCAGCTCCCCCGCTTCGTCCTGCCGTGCGCCTTCCGCCGCCGGTTCGCCCTCGACCCCCGGCGTCGCCTCCTCCGGCGACAGCTCCTTCTCCCTGTCTTCCATCCGCTTTCTCTCCTGGCTCCGTTGTGGGGGATTCGATCCGGCCGGCCTACCGGTGCCCGAACATGGTGCTGAGGAGGCTCGCCGTGTACTCGACCAGCGGGATCACCCGGGAGTAGTCCATCCGCACGGGCCCGATCAGGCCGATGCTGCCGACCGTCGAAGGCCCCTGCCGGTACCCGGCGGCGACCACCGAGATGTCCCGGAGCTCCTCCACCGTGTTCTCGGGCCCGATGGACACCTGGATCGCCTGGCTGTCGATCGCGCGGTCGAGAAGGCGGAAGATCACGCTCTTCTCCTCGAACGCCCGCAGGATGCGCTTGAGGCGCTGCACGTCCTCCAGGAACTCGGGCTGTTCGAGGATGTTGGCGCGCCCCTCCACGAACACCTCGCCGGGGGCGTTGTCCGCCAGCGCGCGGGCGCCCACCGTGAGGGCCCGGCGCATCAGCCGGTCGTACCGGGCCTTCTCCTGCCGGAGCTCGTGGAGGATCCGGGCGCGCAGCTGCGTCAGCGTCAGCCCCTCCGCCAGCCCGTTGAGGAAGGCGTTGATCTTCTCGAGGTCGTCGGCGGTGAGGTCCGGTTCCCCCTCGATCAGCCGGTGCTGGATCCAGCCGCCCTGCATCACGGCGACCAGGAGAATCCGGTCCACCGAGGCGCGCATGAGGCTCAGGGAACGCAGCACCTGCTGGTCGGGCCGGGAGAAGACCACCACGCTCGCCTGCCGGGCCAGGTTCGAGAGGAGGCGGCTCACCTGGCGCACTACCTCGTCCGCCGGCGTGCTCCCCTCCTCCGCCGCCCGGCTCAACTGGTCGACCTCCCCGGGACCCGGCGACCGCCGCGCCAGGAGGTGGTCGATGTAGTACCGGAATCCCGCCTCCGTGGGTACGCGCCCCGCGGAGGTGTGGGGCTGCGCGAGGAACCCCATCTCCTCGAGGTCCGCCATGATGTTGCGGATGGTGGCCGGGGAGAGGGCCTGTCCCATCTTCTTGGAGATGGTTCTCGACCCGACCGGCTCCGCCGTGGCGATGTAGTCCTCCACGATGTGCCGGAATACCTGGGTTCCGCGTTCGTCCAGCCCGGGGCCCATTTCATCTTCCCCTTCCAATATTTAGCACTCCCGGAAGGAGAGTGCTAACAAACAATCTACCAATGCCGGCCGACCGGTGTCAAGGGTGAGGGGCCTTGCCGGGTTCGCCCCGTCCGGGTCGACCGGAACCGTACCCAATACGATACCAGACCGCGCACCCCGGGGAGAGCCCCTCCTCCCGCTTGACGCGTCCGGGCATGGGGGACTATCTTCGACCGGATACCCCAAGCCCGGCGCGGAACGGAAAGGGAACGCATGAACTTCGTGTATCTATCCCCCCACTTCCCCCCGAACTATTACCGGTTCTGCGTCGGACTCCGCGAGGAGGGTGTCAACGTTCTGGGGCTGGCGGACGCGCAGTATGACGCCCTGCGCCCCGAGCTGCGCGCGGCGCTGACGGAGTATTACCGGGTGGACGACATGCACCGGTACGACCAGCTGGTGCGGGCGCTCGGGCATTTCACCCACCTCCACGGGAAGCTCGACCGGATCGACTCGCACAACGAGTACTGGCTGGAGACGGAGGCGCGGCTGCGGACGGACTTCAACCTGTTCGGCATCCGGGAGGACCGGATCGCGAACGTGAAGCGGAAGTCCGCGATGAAGGAGGTCTACCGGTCCGCGGGGGTGCGCGTGGCGCGCGGCGCCGTGGTCCGCACGCTTCCGGAGGCCCGCCGGCTGATCGCGGAGACGGGCTATCCGGTGGTCGCCAAGCCCGACGTGGGCGTGGGGGCGATGGCGACCTACCGGATCGGAAACGACGGGGATCTCATCCGCTTCTTCGGGGAGAAGCCGCCGATCGACTACATCATGGAAGAGTTCATCCACGGGCGGATCTTCTCCTTCGACGGGCTGGCCGACCGGGACGGGAACCTCGTCTTCCACACCGCCCACGCCTACAGCCAGGGGATCATGGAGACGGTGAA
>Ga0316600_10000648_pt1 | contig 16525 bp, 13 predicted proteins | sample OWC_soil_day5_CT_FD_207652 | JGI IMG/M metagenome (GOLD analysis project Ga0316600, IMG submission 207652) | Wetland soil microbial communities from Old Woman Creek delta, Ohio, United States - OWC_soil_day5_CT | ecosystem: Environmental > Terrestrial > Soil > Wetlands | place: USA: Ohio... | reverse complement strand
TATCTTTGAGTCTCGCAGAAGGCGAAACAATTGCTGTTGTGGGGGAAAATGGTGCGGGTAAGAGTACGCTTGTGCGTTTGCTGACTGGGATTTACCGCCCGTCTGAAGGGAAGGTGCTGATCGGAGGACTGGATACGGCAAAGACTGCCCCTTCCTCTTTATATAAGGGTATATCAGGTGTATTTCAAAAATATCAGAGGTACAAAATGACACTTGAGGAAAATGTAGCTATCAGCAAAAATCTTGCTGGAGGCGACCTGGAAAAAGTTGATTCCGCTTTGTGTGAGGCCGGTTTTAACAGGGGCAGCATCAAGCTTAATGATATGCTCTCACTGGAGTTTGGTGGAATTGACTTATCGGGCGGACAATGGCAGAGGGTTGCAATTGCTCGGGGGCTATACAGGAAGAATGGTTTTATCGTTTTGGATGAACCCACATCTGCAATAGACCCAATTGAGGAAACGCAGATATACACCCAATTCCAACAATTGGCAGAAGGAAAATGTGCTGTGGTGGTGACGCATCGTTTGGGATCTGCCAGATTGGCCCATCGTATTGTTGTTGTGGACGATGGAGAGATTATTGACATCGGGACACATGATGAGCTGCTGTCCCGCCCGGGCAAATATGCCGATATGTGGGAAGCACAAGCCCAGTGGTATGAAAGAGCCGAAGGTATCAGCAAGAATGAAAGTATTGGGGTATAGTTATCCCTATGCAAAGGATGGTAACTACTGTGAACATATGGCAGCAGTATTATTTAAGAGTGATGAGTCTGCCCAAACCCATTGGAGCAATGAGCTCAAGTCTCCAATGGGTATCTTATTTTCTATAAGTATTTAATTGCCGGGATTATTGGTTCAGATATTCCATACCCTATGAAAAAGCTGCACGGGGAGGCTGCTTGTAGGCCGCATTTTGCCAGGCAAATAATTCGGGCTTACTTAAGCGTAACGTTATAAACCATTGTTTCGCCATTATTTAAGTTAACGGTTATTGCATAGATAGTTTCTTTAATTTCACTAAGGTTAGTACTTTCACTATAACCTTGCTCAATTATAGTGTTAACAAGATCTTGACTACTACTAAATGTTTTACTATTCCAATCAACACTTGCGACCTTATCCAATTTACTGATATGAGTTAAGATATAGTCCAAAGTATCTATAACATCCTTTAAAGTAGCGTTTGTTTCCTCAGTCTTATTTTTAATGGTGATTGTGCTACCCGAAATAGATGCACTAATACATAGACTGCCGCTATTTGCATCCGTGATCACACTCTTCACCATTGATATGGCCTTAGCTTTTGTTATAGAAGTCTCCGAAGAACTGCTGCTTGACGTTGAGGAATTAACAGATGCCTGATTTCCATTTCCGGTCCAATTCTGTGAAGAAGTCGTATTTGGTTTACCATTTGTTGTGCCATACTCAGAAAAATTATAATCCGTATTATCTATGCTCTTCGATCCAACAAACAAAGAACCATCATCGTTCATATAGTAAACATTATCATCCACTTTTATGAGTCCGGTTTGCATGATTCCAGTGTAAGAAAAGAAATACCATTTTTCATCGGTATCCTTAAACCAACCAGTTTGTGCATTACCATTTGAATCAAAGTGATACCATTTTCCATCCTCTTGAAGCCATGAGTTAAGCTGCCAGCTTCCATCTGTATTTTGGTATTTAAGATTAGCTCCAGAGTTTACCAGAGTTGCATATGCTGGCATTACATTTCCAACAGTAATGGTCGCTGCCAATGCAGCTACAATCAATTTTTTCATTTATATAATATTACTCCTTTCAATATCTATCCATTATATATAAGTATCTATTATAATGCTGATACTAATATACTAGCTGTTTTTATGATGAATTTCAAGTATAATGAGTAAATTCATCATATTCATATAGAGTGCGTTTTTCGGCAGACATGGGCGTAGCTGTAGTTCCTTTGGTATAATATCAAAAAATGCACTGGTCATTAATTTCTAATCAAAAAGCTGGAACTAGTCCCCAACCTTAGGCTGAGTGCCGTTAAACAATCTTTATTAGCTGCTAAAGCGCTAGGAATTTCACTCTTAAATATGCAATTGAGTAGAGGTGTTTATTTTACGTTCCCAGACCAAAAGGTATTCCCATTTGATAAATATTGTGATTAAATTGGTTAGTAAACCATTGGTACAATAATTAATGCAGGTAGATAATCACTAGGCTCCAACGGGTATCTTTGGCAGGGATTGGGCTTGTCACAATTTTTATGTCAGAAGATGTTTGGGATAACTTTATATCAGAAGTTTTGAGTCCCTGGTTTTGCATTCGTACATATAGTTCATTAGAACAGTTAGCTCATTGCAATTATCAAACTGATATGATAAAACCATTTCCGTGCAAAGCACTTCCCATTAATTTATTATCCACAATATCGTAATAGTAATAATAGAAAATTAGAAAACGAGGAGAAACATGAATATATTAATTTCAGTATGCGAGGTATTTTTGAAGCCAGCCAAGATCATGCTTTTCTCATTGGCGAAATATCATGACGATTTAAATATTTATCTGTTATATAGTTCCCTTTCAGAAGAAAGCATTCATGATTTCAGAGCTTATCTTGAAGATAAATGTCATGCAACGCTATATCCAATACAAGCTTCCGGATATTTTGAGAACATTCCATTATCCGAGCAATATAGCAAGCCTGAAATCTATTTCAGACTTTTGGCGCCTTATATTTTACCAGAAAGCATAGATAGAATTCTTTATCTGGATGCAGATATTATTATTAATGGATCATTGCATGAACTTTATGAGCAGGATTTTGAGGGAGCTTATGCAGCAGTTATTAAAGACCGATTCGATTTTTGTGATGAAGTGGTTTTACAGAAGCAGAAACTTGGTATGATAGATAGTGATGTTTATTTTAACTCAGGAGTAATGCTTATGAATTTAAGTGTATTTAGAGAAAATATTAAGCTTAATGACATTATGGAGTTCATTGAAGAACACAGGGATAAATTGTTTTATTTTGATCAAGATATTCTTAATTGCCTATTGTTGGAACATAAGAAATTATGTGACTTACAATATAATTTTCAGGCGTATCCATTTGAAAAACTTGATTTGTTTAAAATTATTAAGACAACTACAGTTTTACATTATACAGATCAACCAAAGCCATGGAATCCAAAGTATAGTGGGACTCTTGAATATCTTTACTGGAGTAATGCATTAAAAGCTGGGTTTGTACAGGAGTATTTGGAATATTGGGAAGAAAAGCTTCATCAGACGGGTGCTGAAGGTCTATGAAATTGATTTGAATGAGAATCAATGTGTTTTTTAAAGATAATGCATAAAAAATACAAAATGCCTATGGATTGTAGTTAGCTGTGTTTAATTTGATGCATGAAGCAGATATATAGATTTGGAGGTAAATATGCAGTACAGAGTGTTATTATTTGACCTGGATGGAACCTTGTTAAGAAATGACAAAACAATATCCGGAAAAACAATAAATGTCATCAATATGTGCAGAAAAAAAAGGGGTCATCATAGGTGTTTCAACTTCTAGAAGCAAAAAGAATATTTTGGCTTATTTAGATGATTTGAATCCATAGATAGCGATAACGAGTGGAGGGGCATTAGTACATTTACATGATAGAATTATATACACTGCAAATTTTATGATAGATGAAGTGAATCATCTCATAGAAACAGCTAGAGAGATATGCGGCAAATCATGTGAAATTACAGTTGATACCCTCAAAGAACATTATTGGAATTATAAAATAAATCCCCAAAAACTTGACGCCAACTGGGGGAGTAGTATTTATACAGATTTTGAAGATTTTAATCTGGAAGCGTTGAAAATATGTGTTGAAATACATACCCCTGCTTTAGCAGAAAGATTGAAAAATGTTTTTACTGAATATGATTGCATCAGATTTTCCGATGGTGATTGGTATAAGTTTACAAAGAAAAATGCTACGAAAGAAAATGCAATTACTTATTATGTGATTATTGTAATATTTCAAGAGAAAGCATAATTGCATTTGGAGATGATTACTCAGATATTGGAATGTTAAAATTATGCGGATTAGGAATCGCTATGGGAAATGCAATTCAAGATGTTAAAGTTATTGCAGATGAAGTAATTGGTAGAAATGATGATGGCGGAATTGCAGATTATTTGATGCGGAAATTTAACATATAATTTATATACTTTTAGGTTACATCTGTTAATTACTTGTGAAAATCGCATGATAAATAATGTTGGGATTGAACTGGCGAGTTATTATACTAATAGGTTATATAAATCAACCGAGAGGAAGATTTTCGGTCTGGAGGTAATTAAGTTGAAGACTCTTTATGTTACAGATTTAGATGGAACATTATTAAATACACATGATACAATAAATCAGAAAAGTATTGATGTTATTAATAATCTAGTTGAAAAGGGAATGAAGTTTACATATGCCACTGCACGTTCTTTAGTATCGGCATCAGTAGTGACAAAAGGCTTATCCACCAACATTCCGGTAATAACATATAATGGTGCATATATTATTAATCCTGCTACGAATGAAATTTTATCATCCACAGAATTTACAAAAGAAGAATGTGATAAGGTTATTTCAGTCATGAAAAAATATAATATTAATCCATTGGTATATTCTTATATAGATAATGTAGAATCGGTTTCCTGGGTTACATGCAAAGAGAATAATGGAATGAAAAGATACCTCAGTTTAAGAAAGGGAGATAAGAGGTTACGCCCATTAATTAATGATACAAAACTTTATCAGGGGATTATGTTTTATTATACCTGTATAGGTGAAAGAGAGGAATTACTTCAAGTATATAGGGCTTTTGCAGATGATGATAGATTTCGTTGTACAATCCAGCAGGAATTATATCGTAAGGAATACTGGTGTGAGATTATGCCTAAGAATGCAACAAAAGCAGAAGCTATCCTTAAATTGAAAAAACTATGGGGATGCGATAATGTAATATCTTTTGGTGATGCTATAAATGATATTCCGATGTTTCAAGTTTCTGATGAATGCTATGCAGTAGCAAATGCAGTGCTTGAATTAAAAAAAGTAGCTACAGGCATTATAGGAAGTAATGATGAAGATGGAGTATCACAATGGTTAAAGTCCTATGCTAAATTCTAATGTATTGAATTATTGTGAATTCAAGTACTGTATTTTTGAATAAGTAAAATAAAAGTAAGGACGGCGGTTAGTCACCGCCGCCTCAATTTTTCTTTTATTAAGCGCTTTTGTTTCTTTTCTTTCATTATGTTTCCTCTTCATAAATAAATACTTCTTCAATACTCAGTATTCTTCTTGCCTGATACCTTTTGGTTTTCTTAATTCTTCTATCCGATTCTCATTTGATCCCCCTTTAGTAGTGAAAAATGGCGTGCTGTGTCGCATTTCTTACATGTGATATATATATTGGTTGAATATGAGTTAACATCATGATGTAGAGCAAAAAAAGCCGTACATTTCCCCCTTCGGGATATTGGCGGTTTAAAAGAAAGTTTATTTATAATACACAATAAGGTAGTGAAAGGGGGGAGTGAAAATTTAAAGATGAGCAATACGAGTGCAGTATACTTACTAAAAAGGAAGGAGGTTAAAATGGTGACGTAACAATGAATTTGATCTAAAGGTAACTTTTCTGTTAAATAACCAAAAAAGAAAGGAGAAATAAAAATGGAATCAGAAACCTTAATGGAAGAAATAAGCAGGAAAATGAAACGGACATTTTCCATACTCGCTGTACTTCTTACTGTGCTTCTTGCAATACCTGTATATTCAGTGGCGGCGGAAACGCTCCCAACCGCTCCTCCGTCGGGCTATGACCAAGTCAATAGCAACATTTCACACGGCCAGGTCAGCTATATTACTTATCAGTCCACGGCGACAAACAGCCAGCGGAGGGCGAGAATTTACCTGCCGCCAGGGTATTCAACGAACAATAAATACAGCGTCATGTATTTATTGCATGGCATTGGCGGGAATGAAGACGAGTGGTACAACAACGGCGCACCGAATGTCATCCTTGACAATCTCATTGCTGCCGGCAAAATTCAACCCTTTATCCTTGTATTACCAAACGGAAATGCCACGGGAACGGGAGTAAGTGATGGTTGGGAGAATTTCACGAAAGATATGATCAATTCTCTTGTACCCTATATCGAATCAAACTATTCCGTTTATACTGATGCCCAACACCGGGCGATTGCCGGTCTTTCACAGGGTGGTGCCCAATCGCTGAATATCGGGTTGCCGAACGTGGATAAATTCCCCTATATCGGTGGATTTTCCTCCTCGCCCATCACCAAACAGGTCAACCAGCTGTTTCCTGACGGCGGGACTAAGGTTAAGGCAAATTTAAAACTGCTGTTTCTCTCCTGCGGGACCGCAGATGGCCTTATATCCAATAATAATAGGGTAAGAAATTACTGCATGTCCAATAATATTCCCTACACCGAATGGCTTCTCCAGGGTAACGGCCATGATTGGAGCGTGTGGAAGCCAAGTCTGTGGAATTTTGCCCAGATGGCATGCGCTGCAGGATTTACGGATCAGACCACGTCAACACCAACCCCTGACCCGATATCGGCCTTTACACAGATTGAAGCGGAAAGTTTTGAAAACCAGAAGGGAGTCCAATCCGAAACCTGTACCGAAGGTGGGCAAAATGTCGGGTATATAGAGAATGGGGATTATGCTATTTACAGCAATATCGATTTCGACAGCGGTGCGGCAAGCTTCCAGGCCAGAGTAGCCAGCGCCACCAGTGGTGGTAATATTGAGATCAGGCTGGATAGTATTACTGGCACTTTAATTGGGACTTGTCCGGTTGCAGGAACCGGTGGTTGGCAGACTTGGACCGATGCAACGTGCAGTGTCAGTGGGGCAAGCGGAAAACATGACGTTTATCTGAAATTTACAGGCGGAAGCGGATACCTATTCAACCTCAACTGGTTTAAATTTACGGCGCCATACAGCATGGGAATCCTAGGGAGTGTAAACGGACAAAGTCTCACTCCTACGCTTACACAGACCTCCATAGTGACAACAACTTCAACACCAACTGCTGCTAAATTCCACTGTTTTCTGTTATTAGGTCAATCCAATATGGCAGGTTATGCTTTGGCGGAAGCTTCTGATAAAGTGGAAGATTCCCGCGTGTTGGTATTGGGGTATGATAATAATACTGCACTCGGACGGGTAACCAATAAGTGGGATGTGGCATGTCCACCTCTTCATGCTTCCTGGCTTAATGCTATCGGCCCTGGAGACTGGTTTGGCAAGACCATGATACAGAAAGTTCCGGCGGGTGATACGATCGGACTGATACCCTGTGCGATCAGTGGTGAAAAGATCGAGACATTTATGAAGTCGGGAGGTACCAAATATAATTGGATCATCAACCGTGCCAAAATTGCGCAGCAAAGTGGGGGCGTCATTGAAGGCATCATTTTCCACCAGGGCGAATCCAACAGCGGCGACCCGAGTTGGCCCGGCAAGGTAAAAACACTGGTGGAGGACCTTAGGAAAGATCTGAACCTGGGGGATGTTCCCTTCCTCCCCGGCGAACTGCTTTACAGCGGTCCTTGTGCAGGTCACAATACGTTGGTGAACCAACTGCCTTCCATGATTTCAAATTGCTCGGTAGTCTCTGCAAGTGGTCTGGTAGTGGACCCTGGTGATACACAATACCGTCTCCATTTTAGTCATGATTCATCAGTTACCCTGGGCAAGCGATATGCTGAAAAAATGATTCAAGCCCTTGGCTGGTGAGTTGGCATGTAAAACCTATGATTTTACCGTCTTTAAAAAGTACTTGTCTGGCAGTTTACGGTCAGATTGCAGCCGTGATCAAAGAAATCAAGACTGCAGAGGATATCATCAATACAGTGCTGGCAGATGCAAAGCTTACGCTGAATCAGCTCAGAGATTTTTCACTGTCATAAAAGGGATAAAGACGTTTACGGCCAAGTTGCCCATATAAGAAATAACAATGTTGTTATTTACAGAAGTCTTCGTATTTGTAGTATATGCAAATACGGAGACTTCTTTTTGTCACTTTAATTTCTAACATAAGCCTCCAACTGGCTCTCTGTATTCTGAGTTATACTGGCTCTTTAATAGAACCAAGTGTTATGAGTATAATTATACCATCCGGTTAAAAGAATTCAATATTATTTCAGAGGGATATTAGGATAAACCGTTTGAACGAAAATTATATTTGATTTGTGCTTTTTCACTGGCGGGAACCAACGTTATATCGGCCAGATTTGTGACCGAACATATTGAAAACATATCATTGATTTTTAAACACACAAAAGGAAAGGAACAGGTAATGGAATAATGGCTATTTTATGAATGAAGCAGGTAACAAAGCAAAGAGTTCCAGGTTTTTATTGAAGAAGATTAAGGAGGAGTTAAGATGGCTTATTTGCTGGAAAATGTTGTGCCTTGGGGAAGAAATTTTAATGAATATAAAAAAATGTTTCAATTGACAGATGAGGATTTATTAAATAAAATAATTGGTTTTGGTGATGGACCGGCAAGCTTCAATTGTGAGGCCTCAAAATTAGGGTATAAAGTAACTTCACTTGACCCAATCTACCAGTTCTCAGGAGAAAATATTGGGAAAAGAATTATAGAAATAAAGGATATTGTGATTGAACAAACAAAAAACAATGCAAATAACTATGTATGGACAGAACTTAAGAATTTGGATGAGTTAGAACGAGTGAGAATGTCGGCTATGAAAACTTTTCTTGATGATTATGAAAAAGGCAAGTCCGAAAATCGATATATATACCACGAATTACCTCAAAAAACACCGTTTGATGATCAGACATTTGATTTAGGATTAAGTTCACATTTCCTTTTAATGTATACGTCTTTAGGCTATGATTTTCACATAAAATCAATAAATGAAATGTTGCGTCTATGTAAAGAAATCCGTATTTTTCCTATTGTGGATTTGGATGCAAAGGAATCTAAAATTACGAATAAAGTAATAGAATATTTTAAAAATAATTACATTGTTAATATTATTTCCACGTCCTATGAATTTCAAAAAGGTGGAAATTTGATGCTATCTATTAAAAATATGCCATAGTTTTAAAAAATATTAACCGAATGGAGTGCGATAAGATGGAACTATACGCAGTACACTATGCAAACGAATTTAAATATGCAGATTATCATACAATTTATCATAATGATGAACGAAAATTGTTGGTGCCTGGATTTGTTTTTTTGTACTATGTTGCAAAGATAGGAGAGCAGGTAGTTTTGTTTGATACTGGTTTTAGTAACGAGGAAACAGCAAAGAAATTTGGTACGCATTTGCTTGATGTTAAAGAAGAAGTGCTTGCCTTAACCGGCGGAAAAGCAGATATTATATTTATAACGCATGAACATTTTGATCATGTTGAAAATCTGGAATTGTATAAAGGAGCAGACATAATAATTGCAAAAGATGCGTGGGAGGAAATACATAAGGCATATCCAAAGATTACAAGTCAACTAATGCTAACATCAAATATACAGATTGTTGAAGATGTATTTGAAGTTAATGGTTTATTTTGTTTTAAGGTAATCGGTGGACATACGAAAGGATCTTCTGTAATTTATTTTAATGAAGGAAAAGAAAAGTTTGTCATCTCTGGAGATGAGACATATTTTCTTGATAATTTTGAGCGGCAGATACCTAATGGAAATGTATATAGTTTAGAGAAAAATTTGGAGTTTATAAACCAGGTATATAATGAAGGCATTATTCCTTTACCCAGTCATGATGCATCTGTTATTGAAAAATATCCAAGAATATCCGAGCATATAGTAAAGATTATTTAGTAGATAATGAATATTTGTTGAATTATTTTATAATTTGACATAAAATGAATAAAGTGGAGATTCTTGTTGTCTGAAATCATAATTCCAGCAAAATGGTACTCACCTTAATAGTTAGTTATTATCATACATAGACAGATTTCATAACGAACAATAGTATAAATTCCTAGGCTAATTGCAGTTTTGTTATTTAATAATCTAAGGAGAAACCCATGACTAAAATTAGATATGCTATAATAGGAAATGGATTCCGGGCAATGGCTTTTTTAAGAATAGGCCTTGTTTTATCTGAACAATTTGAAGTAACTTCTGTTTTTTTCCGAAATAAAGAGAAAGCAGCCGAGTTTTCCCAAACCCATTCCGTTCCAACAGTTTTGACCATAAAGGAATGCTTATCTACCAATCCTGATTTTGTGGTGATAGCCATTGGAAGAGATGGAAATCCTGAGATGATAAAACAGTTAATCCCTTATGGCATTCCTATGTTAGTAGAGACACCGCCTGCAATGAACTTAAATGACCTACATTCCCTGTGGGACACTTCTATAAAACAAGATGCCAAGATTCAAATTGCGGAACAGTATTTTTTACAGCCGCTTTTTGAGGCTAAATTAAAGGCTCTAAAAAAAGAAATATTAGGCCAGGTTCATAACTTATCCATATCCTGGGCTCATGACTATCACGGTGTCAGTTTAATTCGAATGCTGTTAGGAGTTGGTTTTGAAAAAGCCCAAATAAGTGGTAAAAACTATCAATTTCCTGTGACAGTCACCGACTCCAGAGATGGAATTAAGACAGATGGGGAGATCGTCATAGCTGACCGGTCAAGATACACCATAGAATTTGAAAGCGGAAAAGTAGCTTTTTATGATTTTGCTTCTAATGTACAATACCGTTCCAAAATCCGAACCCGTCATCTAAATATACAGGGGGTTCGTGGGGAAATGGATGACGATATTGTACGCAGCTTGACCAAAGATAACCAGCCGTTAGTTCAAACCTTTCAGATAACCCAGGACATTAACACATTGTCTACTTATTCCATTAATCTTGGGGGGGAATGTCTCTATAGGAATCCTTTTGCAAGAGAACGGCTTACGGATGATGAAGTTGCCATGTTACGCTGTCTCCTTGGAATGAATGAATATCTATTGACTGGTAACAGCTTTTATTCCTTTGCAGAGGGCTGCCAGGATAACTATTTTTTCTTAGTGATGCAGGAAGCTCTAAAGCAGCCGAATGCAGCCGTAAAAACAGAAATTCAACCATGGAATTAATTTGAAATTGGTTTAAGAAAAAGATTGATTTGTCAAAATGTTAGCTTATAATTAAGAATTGAGGTGACAAAATGGAAAATCCATGGGTGAAAATTAAGCTGAGTGACTATGAAAGCCATATGAAATTAGACAATGTCATGCAATTACAGGCATTGAATGGGATGATGAAAACCCAATTTAAAATAAAAGATGCAAAGTCTATTCTCATTTTGGGTGTGGCAGGTGGAAATGGTTTAGAGCATATTGATTTGTCTCATGTTGAAAAAGTATACGGAATTGATATTAATGCAGATTATTTAAATGAATGTCAACAACGATACAAAAAGCTGAATGGAATTGCAGAATACCTTTGTGAAGATCTGACGGAGAAAGATGTATGTCTTCCTTATGCAGATTTGGTAATTGCAAATTTATTTATTGAATACATTGGATATGACTGTTTTCAAAACATTATAAAAAAGATATCTCCGCTGGCAGTATCCTGTATCATTCAGGTTAATATGGATGAAAGTTTTGTATCAAATTCACCATATATTCATGCATTTGATAAATTAATCTATGTGCATCACAACATAGAGGAAACTAAATTATCCTTGACCATGAAAGATATTGGATACGGCATAATGAATAGGAGTGAACAAGATTTACCAAATGGTAAAAAATTGATTCAATTTGATTTTGCCCAGTATAAGCATAATCCCAGAGGATAAAAGGGATATTGTAATGTTATTTGCTATCAGCGTTCTGCCTGCAATGAGAAAGAACAGTGTCAATGCAGAAAGAAAAAATAAAATGATACGAGACCGTTTTCTATAAACGATCTGTTCCTTTTCATCCAAGGGCTTATTCTCATCCTCTACCGGTGCAAGGATAAAGATGGCTGCACCTGATAACAGGAGGATGAGAAAGCAAACGGCGTTGTTCCATGGTAACCACCTTAGTACACTTAAAACCAAAATGATCAGTAGCATAGAAAAGAAGTAGCAGCTTTTTTGGCTGCGGGCATGATAGCCTCCGGCAACCGGGCGTATAAGTCCGTAGGAGACAATGAAGATCAGGGTCTGCCACAGCATGCCAAATAAAAATCCGATTAAAAATACGCTGGCAAAGTTGAAAATGTAAATTCCTCCCTGCCAGAATCCATAAGAATAAATTTCACGATCCTCGCTTTTCACTATTTCCCACTGGACTAATTTATCCGTTAGTACATCTGCTAAGTGTTCCATGAGACCCTCCCCAATTATATAATTGCATGTACAGCAAAACCTTGACCTCAAAGCGTTTTTCGTCATGTGATACCTGCATTGCGCCATCGTATTTCTGGATCGCTTTCTGCACGCTTTTAAGTCCGAATCCATGATTTTTTTGGTCTTCTTTTCGAGTTATATAGATATCTTCTACTTTCTTAACCAAACCGTCAAAGGAATTGCGGATGACAATAATTAAGCGACCCTTTGTGTATTTTATTTTTATATCAATCCAGCGGTCTTCTGTCTGAACCACGGCTTCTAATGCATTATCCAGAAAATTTCCCAGAATCACAGCCATGTCAAAGGTTTCTACGGATAAATCCGCTGGAACAAGAATGTCCACCTTTATTTTGATATTCTCTTTATCTGCATATTGCAATTTGAAATTAACGATACTGTCAATCGTGTTGTTTCCTGATATAGCGTATTCTTTTGTTATGCGGCAGGTATCGGTCAATTCTGAAAGCCGCTCAATTAATTCATTTATATTCCCTGAGTTTGCTAATTCACACAGAGGAGAAAGCTTGTTTTTAAAATCATGGCGAAGCATTCGCATGTTCTTTAAGGCTGCTTCCATCATCTCAACCTGATTTTCATAATAACGATTCTGTTCTTCAATAATTCTTCTGTTCATTTGCGCAACTAATAAGTCAGATATTTTATCATACAGATAGAAGGTAACAATATTGATGGAAAAGGCACTTGCCATACATACAAAGATAATGTTTCGGGATATGGAATTATTTGTAAAAATTGTTAGGAGCATTATAATCGTGCCGAATGGAACTGTTATTAAGCTTAGCCAATACACGTGCGGCAGAGGATATTTTGTTTTAACATTCTTAAATCCCTGCACAAGCAACACATAAGAGAAGGATAATATGTCTATTACCACGATTCCGAAACCTGATTTATATTTAAAAGGGGTCAAAAGGTTCAGTTCCACAATACTAGTCAGAAATGCTACCAGCGTTTCAATGAGCATTAACGAAAAATATATGATCGTAATGGAAAGGAGTGCCTTGCTGATTTTACCCTCATATAAAAGAGCAATTAAGAAAAGCACCATTACATTGACCGCCATATTTGCCAAAGGAATTTTTAAAAAAATATATGTAAATGTAATGAATACAAAATAGCTGAGATAAGCCAATCGTTCCAATCCATAATTCACTCTGCAGTCTGAGTAAAATATATGCATATATTTATAGATGACAAAAGCCATAAATAAGTTGCCAAGGCAGTATATCGTATTGTAGCTTTCCATATTCATAAAAGTCCCCCCTTATTCTTCACTTATCTGCAATTTTCGAAATTCATGACGCTTTGACCGGCTTATAGGAAGTATGGAACCATTGGACATAACTACTTCGGTATAACGCAAAATGGCAATATGGTTGTAGTTAATTAAATAGGACCGATGTATTTGTATAAATTGATATTTTGTAACACTTAAAGCAGTATCTTCCAATTTACCGTAAAAAAAGTCCTCTCCAGTTGTAAATACAATTCGGTTCTCACGGTTTAAACTTTCAAAATATATGATTTCGCTAATTGGTATTTTGTGAGTATCATAACCTTTTTGATAGCTGAAATATCCGCCGAGTCTCTGTGTTCTTTCTAGCGCCAGTTTTAAATCTTCGATGACAGTCATAGAATTGATCGGCTTAGGAATAAAGTGCAGTGGCTGAATATCAAACAGCTGCCTGTCATATGCGTCTTTTCCTGAGATATAAACAATTTCAGTATTGTAGTTTTTCAGAACTTTTCTTATCTGTCTGCCTACTTCCACACCATTCATACTTCCTAATTCAATATCAAGAAAAATCAAGTCAAATGGTGGTTCCTGATTAAACCTTTTCAGCAAACTTTCTCCGCTGTAAAATATACTTAGATCAATTTTTAAAAAATTTTTGGACGCATAATCCAAGATGATGTGTTCCATCTGTGAGCATATAGCAGTGTTGTCATCACATATAGCAATATAAATCATAGACTCTCCTTTCTGCAAAAAATTAATAAATATGTAGAAAAATGTAGAATATACTCTTATTATAGCAAAATGTTTCATTTTTGCTATAATAATTTTTAAAATGTCCCCATATGTAATTGCAACTGAACTTTTTTACAATTCACATCAACCAAAGCTACCATTCACTACATTGGGGTATTTTATCATAAATTTTTTGATAGAATATAGACTGAAAGTAGATTAAATGATAGAAAGGAGGGGGACATCATAGGACTTTTCATTGTTAACATATTAAAAATTTTAGCGAATCTTGCGCTGGTCGTTACATCATTAAACATAAACGCAGCATGTATGTTATTTGTTCATCAGCCTAAGCTTCCAGACAGTGCAAAAAAATTACGACGCTTCTAAGTTTTTAACAAAATTTAATTTATCGTTTACCGATAATAGCAAACACCGCGAAAGCGGTGGACGCAAAGCTATGGGTCTAAAGCTGATAACGCAGCCAGGATCGCCAGGCCGCCGAAGGAAACCAGGCAGCAAATGCAGCCTGTTCCAATAATTTTTATGGGGACAGACTGCTTTTTTTAATGAGGGGAGATAGTTATGAGTACGAATGAGAATGCCAAAGAATATGAATTAAGTTCTTACCAGAGAGATATATGGTTAGAGCAATGCATGCATCCAGGAAAACCGATATATAATCTTGGAGGTTATATCAAGATCAAAGGAAGTATTGATGTTGATCGGTTCCGGGCCATGACACAAAGATTGATCAATCAAAATGATACTCTTAGAACACGTCTTATGGAGCGGGCAGGAGAAGCGTATCTGACCATCCTGCCGGAAGTGGAATACAAAGCTCCGTTTCTCGATTTTTCAATGGAGAAAGACCCGGCTGATTTTTGCCTTAATTGGATAAAAGCTGAGTTTTTAAAACCATTCAATCCCAAAGATTATTTTTTTCAATTCTATTTACTGAAAAGCGGTGAAAACGAATCATTTATATTTATCAAAATTTATCACATGATCATCGATGGCTGGGGATTTGCACTTTTGTACAGTCAGATGGTCGATTGTTATAATGAAATGTCAGCTGGTAATTCAGAAATAAAATTACATACTTTTTCCTATACCGATTTTATTGCAGAGGATCAGAATTATAAAAATTCCCAGGCTTATTTAAAGGACATTGAATTTTGGAAAAATAAATATAAAACAATTCCGGAACCTCTGATCAGCAAAGGGATTGTATCTAATTATGAAAACGACAGTTCTGTCTGGAGTGACAGGTGTACGTTAAAAATAAAAAAGGTTCTCTATAACAGAATGCTTGAATTTTGCAAGGAAGAAAATTGCTCTGCATTTCATTACTTATTAGGGATATTATATCTCTATTTCAGCAAGGTCTGCAATCAGAGGGATTTGGTGATTGGTGTTCCTGTTTTCAACCGGAGCAATGCAAAATACAAGCAAACCATGGGACATTTTGCCAATGTCATACCGCTTCGGATCAATCCTGAGACGGATATGAGTTTCAAAGAACTCATGAAGGCAATTAAGCATGAATTGTTCGACTGCTACAGACATAAACGAATTTCTTTCGGTGAAATCAGCCGGGCAGTTTATGAAGGCGTAAGCGAAAAAGGAAATTTATTTGATATCTCCCTTTCCTTTGAAGAACAGGAGATCAGAAAACAATTCATTACAGCAGAGGAATGCCAAAATGTAACAATGACGCATCACCATGAAAGAAATGCGCTTATGCTCTTAATCTGGGGGCAGGAAGGGGATGCAGATGTATGCGTTAATTTTGATTACCGGCTGGATGTATTTGAGAAGTTTATTCCGATTAATGACTTCATTTCTCATTTTGAATACTTATTCACGGAAGCAATGGAAAAAGGCAATGCCCTTTTATCTGAAATCGAGATTACGCCGCAGGCGGAACGAAACAGAATGCTTCATGATTTTAACCAGACGGTGATGGAATACCAAAAAGATCAAACCATCCACGGCTTATTGGAGGAGCAGGCAAGACAAAGACCGGATCAGACGGCACTGGTGTTTGGGGATCACAAACAAACCTATGGAGAACTAAATAAAAAAGCCAATCAACTGGCCCATCTACTGA
>Ga0316600_10000647_pt1 | contig 16526 bp, 10 predicted proteins | sample OWC_soil_day5_CT_FD_207652 | JGI IMG/M metagenome (GOLD analysis project Ga0316600, IMG submission 207652) | Wetland soil microbial communities from Old Woman Creek delta, Ohio, United States - OWC_soil_day5_CT | ecosystem: Environmental > Terrestrial > Soil > Wetlands | place: USA: Ohio... | reverse complement strand
CGCCCTCCGCGCCGGCCGCGGCATAGCGCGGCTCCACGCAGAAGAAGCCCAGCGTGTTGTAGCCCCAATAGTTGCGCAGGCCCATGCACACCAGCCGCTCCTCGTCGAGGAAACGATGCACCGGCAGCAGGTTCACGGCGGTGATGCCCAAGCGCTGCAGGTGGGCGATGCCCGCGTCCGAGGCCAGGCCGGCGTAGCTGCCGCGCTGCGCCTCGGGCACGCCGGGGTGCAGCTTGCTGAAGCCGCGCACATGCACTTCGTACAGCACGCTGTCCGACCAGGGCGTGGCCGGCGGGGCATCACCCTGCCAGTCGAACTGCTCGTGCACCACGCGGGCCTTCAGCGCCATGGCGCCGTTGTCGCGAATGTCCATGCGCAGCGGGTCGTTGTCGGCCTGGCCGCGGTGCGCATCGCTCCACTCGAAGTGGCCGACCATCTCGCGCGCATAGGGGTCGAGCAGCAGCTTGTGCGGGTTGAAGCGCTGCCCCTGCTGCGGCTGCCACGGCCCGTGGGCACGCAATCCGTAGACGAGGCCGGCGCCGGCTCCGGGCAAGTGACCATGCCAGACATCGCCGCTGCGAGCCGGCAAGGTCAGGCGCGCGGTCTCGATGCGCCCCGCATCGTCGTACAGGCAAAGCTCGATGGCCATGGCGTGCGCCGAGAACACGGCGAAGTTCACGCCCTCGGCATCGACGCTGGCGCCCAGCGGCCAGGGCTTGCCGGGCCGCAGCGCAGGCAGTGAAGCCACGCCGCCTACGGCGCCCATTCGAACATCACGGTGGCCAGCGGCGGCAGGTCGATGAGGATCGACTCGGCCTTGCCGTCGCACGCCACAGGCTGCGAATCAGCCAGGCCCAATGCCGTGCCGACGTTGCTGCCGCCATAGTGGTGCGAATCGGTGTTCAGTCGTTCGCGCCATCGGCCGGGACGCGGCACGCCGACGCGCCAGCCCGGGCGCACCACCGGCGTGAAGTTGCTCACCACCAGCATCAGCGTGGTCGCGCCCTGGCTGCGGCGCACGAAGCTGAGCACGCTGTGCGCGGCGTCGCTGTGCGAGATCCATTCGAAGCCGTCGGCTGTGAAGTCGCACTGGTGCAGCGAGGCGCAGTCGCGATGCAGATGGTTCAGATCTCGCACCAGCGCCTGCATGCCGGCGTGCAGCGGGTCGCCATTGAGATGCCAGTCGAGGCTGCGGTCGTGGTCCCACTCGCGCTCCTGCGCGAATTCGTTGCCCATGAACAGCAGCTTCTTGCCGGGGTGGCCGAACATGAATCCGTAGTAGGCCCGCAGGTTGGCGAACTTCTGCCAGCGGTCGCCGGGCATCTTGTTCAGCATCGAGCCCTTGCCGTGCACCACCTCGTCGTGCGACAGCGGCAGCACGAAGTTCTCGTTGAAGGCGTACATCAGCCCGAAGCTCATCTCGCCGTGGTGGTACTTGCGGTGCGCCGGGTCGCGAGCCATGTAGGCCAGGGTGTCGTGCATCCAGCCCATGTTCCATTTGTAGTGGAAGCCCAGGCCGCCGGCATAGGTGGGGCGCGACACGGCAGGGAAGGCGGTGGACTCCTCGGCCAGCGTCACCGCCTGCGGCCGCTGCACGCCGACGACCTCGTTGGCGCGCTTGAGGAAGGCAATGGCCTCCAGGTTCTCGCGTCCGCCATAGGCGTTGGGCACCCATTCTCCGGGCTTGCGGCTGTAGTCGCGGTACAGCATCGAGGCCACTGCGTCGACGCGCAGACCGTCGACGTCGTAGCGCTCCAGCCAGTACAGCGCGCTGCCGACCAGGAAGTTCTGTACCTCGGTGCGCCCGAAGTTGTAGATCAACGTGTTCCAGTCGTTGTGGAAGCCCTCGCGCGGATCGGCATATTCGTACAGCGGCGTGCCGTCGAAGCGCGCCAGGCCATGTTCGTCGGTCGGGAAGTGCGCCGGAACCCAGTCGAGCAGCACGCCCAGGCCGGCGGCATGCGCGCGCGCCACGAAGCGCGCAAAGCCCGCCGGTTCGCCGAAGCGCGCGGTCGGCGCATACAGGCCCAATGTCTGGTAACCCCAGGAGCCGTCGAAGGGGTATTCGGTGACCGGCAGCAGTTCCAGGTGGGTGAAGCCCATCCAGGCGGCATAGGACACCAGTTCGTCGGCCAGTTCGTCCCAGCTGAGCCAGCGGTTGCCGTCCTCGACCTTGCGCCGCCACGAGCCCAGGTGCACCTCGTAGATGCTCATCGGCGCATCCAGCGCGTTGGCGCGCTGGCGCTGCGGCGAGGCCGGCCGCAGCGGCGGCAGCGGTGCCACCACGCTGGCGGAGGCCGGGCGCAGCTCGGCCTGGCGCGCATAGGGGTCCACCTTCTGCGGCAGCAGCTGGCCTTCGCGCGACAGCAACTCGAACTTGTAGCGCGCGCCGGCGTCCACCCCGGGCAGGAAGATTTCCCACACGCCGCATTCGCGGCGCAGCCGCATCGGATGGCGGCGGCCGTCCCAGAAATTGAAGTCGCCGACCACGCTGACGCGCATCGCGTTCGGCGCCCACACGGCGAAGGTGCAGCCCGGCACGCCTTCATGCTCGCGAGGCGATGCACCGAGGATCTCGAAGGGCCGCAGGTGCGAACCTTCGCCCAGCAGCCAGGCATCCATCTCGCCGAGCACCGGGCCGAAGCGGTACGGATCGTCGAGCAGGGTGCTCTGGCCGTCGGCCCAGATCACCTGGAGCCGGTAGTCGACCCGACCGGGCAGCGCGCATTCGAACAGGCCGGCGGCATCGCGCTGTTGCATTGCGGCCAGCCATTCGCCGCTGCCTGCCGCCACGGCCATCACCTGCGCTGCGCCAGGAAGGAAGGCTGCCAGCCAGGCGCTGCCGTCGGGCCGGCCATGCGGGCCGAGCACGCCGAAGGGGTCGGCGTGCCGGCCCTGGCACAACTGTCGAACGTCCTGGTCGCGGAGCATGGGGCTTCAGGCCTGGCCAGACTTGGGCTCGAGGTGCCAGATCTCGCGCGCGTACTCGCGGATCGTGCGGTCGGAGGAGAACATGCCCATGCCGGCGACGTTGAGCACCGCGGCGCGGGCCCAGGCCTGCGGGTCGCGGAACAGCGCATCGACGCGGGCCTGCGCCGCGATGTACGCGTCGTAGTCGGCCAGCAACTGGTAATGGTCGCCGCCCCAGAGCAGGGCATCGACCAGGCCGCGGTAGCGCGTCGGCTCGTGCGGTGAGAACGCACCGCCGCCAATGGCCTGCAGCACCGCCTGCAGCCGTGGGTGCCCGTCGTGGATGCGCAACGGCTGGTAGCCGCTTTCGCGCAGCGCGGCGACTTCGTGCGCGCGGTGGCCGAAGATGAAGATGTTGTCGTCGCCGACACACTGGCGGATCTCGATGTTGGCTCCGTCGTCGGTGCCGATGGTCAGCGCGCCGTTAAGCGCCAGCTTCATGTTGCCGGTGCCCGAGGCCTCGGTGCCGGCGGTGGAAATCTGCTCGGACAGGTCGGCACCAGGCATGATGATTTCGGCCACCGACACGCCGTAGTTCGGCACGAACGCCACCCTCAGACGGCCGGCGAGGCGGGCGTCGTGGTTGATCACCTGACCGACATCGTGGACGAGCCGGATGATCTGCTTGGCCATGTGGTAGCTGGACGCCGCCTTGCCGGCGAAGATCACCGTGCGCGGCACCCAGTCGTGCTGCGGGTCGGCCAGCATGTCGTGGTAGCGCGTCACCACATGCAGCAGGTTCAGCAGCTGCCGCTTGTATTCGTGGATGCGCTTGACCTGCACGTCGAACAGGCTGTCCGGGTCGACCCGCAGGTCCAGCGCCTTGGCCAGATGTTCGGCCAACCGCTGCTTGTTGGCCCGCTTCACCGCCAGAAACTCGCTGCGGAAGACCGGGTCGTCGGCCAGCGGCTGCAGGCGGCGCAGATGGTCCAGGTCGAGCCGCCACGAGGTGCCGATGTGGCGGTCGATCAGCCGGCTGAGGCCCGGGTTGGAATGGGCCAGCCAGCGCCGCGGCGTGACGCCGTTGGTCATGTTGGTGAAACGCTCGGGCCACAGGCTGGCGAAGTCGGCGAAGATGGTCTTGATCAGCAGGTCCGAGTGCAGCGCGGACACGCCGTTCACCTTGTGGCTGCCGACGATCGACAGATGCGCCATGCGCACACGGCGTTCGCCCGATTCGTCGATCAGCGACAGCCGGCGCAGGAACTGGCCGTCGTCCGGGCGTTGAGCGGCAGCCAGGTCCAGGAAGTCCTGGTTGATGTGCAGGATGATCTCCAGGTGCCGCGGCAGCACATGCTGCATCAGCGCCACCGACCAGGTTTCCAGCGCTTCCGGCATCAGCGTGTGGTTGGTGTAGCTGAAAACTTGCTGCGTCAGCGCCCAGGCCTCGGCCCAGACCATGCCGTGCTCGTCGCACAGCAGCCGCATCAACTCGGCCACACCGATGGCCGGGTGCGTGTCGTTCAGATGGATGGCCACCTTGTCGGTCAGGTTGTCGAGCCGGCCGTGCTCGCGCAGGTGGCGGCTGAGGATGTCCTGGATGGAGGCGCTGGTGAAGAAGTACTCCTGGCGCAACCGCAGCTCGCGCCCGGCCGGGGTGCTGTCGTTCGGGTACAGCACCCAGGAAATATTCTCGAACTCGTTCTTTACCTCGGCGGCGCGCGCGTAGTCACCGCTGTTGAAGGCATGCAGGTCGATATGTTCCGGCGCCGTCGCCCGCCACAACCGCAGCGTGCTGACATGCGTGGTGCCATGGCCCGGCACCACCATGTCGTAGGCCTTGGCGTCGACCTCGGCCGTCGGAATCCAGCGCGGCTGACTGCCGCTGTGGTCCACATGCCCGCCGAAGCGCACCGGGAAGTGCAGGCCGCGGCGCGGGAACTCCCAGGGCGACCCGTCACCGAGCCACGAGTCGGGGTGCTCGACCTGCCGGCCTTCGACGATCGATTGCGCGAACATGCCGTACTCGTAGCGGATGCCGTAGCCGAACGACGGCAGGCCGAGCGTGGCCATTGAATCCAGGAAACAGGCCGCCAGCCGGCCCAGGCCGCCGTTGCCCAGGGCGGCGTCGGCTTCGTGCTGTTCGACGTCCTCGAGCTTCTTCGCCTGCTGCGCCAGCGCTGCGGCGGCCTGGCCCTGCAGATCCAGCGCGGCCAGCGCATTGCCCAGCGTGCGCCCCATCAGGAACTCCATCGACAGGTAATACACCCGCCGGCTGCCGCGCTGCGCCGCCTGCGTGGCCACCCAACGCTGCGACAGCTGTTCACGCGCCAGCTGGGCCACACCGGCCATCAGGTCGGCGGCCGAGGCCTCGCCCGGCGCGACGCCTACATGGTCGAGCAATTGCCGCTCCAGTTCGGCGCCCAAGGGATTCACATCGGCAAGATTCATGGTCGATCGGGCCCTTCGCGGGTTTCATGCTGGATGTGCCGCGAGTATCGCCGCAGTGGCCGCCCGTTCATTCAGCAGGCACCCCACCGGGTGTGCCAAAGCTCCGGCGCCCGTGCCGGAGCTGCCCAACGAGCAGGCTCAGGGTCTTGCCCGGTTCGGTCCGCGCCCGCGTGTTCGACAATAGCGCCGCGTCGGCATTTGCCAAAGGCGCGCAACAGGGAAACCGGGCCGATGAACTCCAATTACCTTGCGCAAACCCTCGATCTGCCCAAGCGCACGGTGGCGCTGGTGCTGGCCGGTGGCCGCGGCAGCCGGCTGCAGAATCTGACCGACAGCCGGGCCAAGCCGGCCGTGTACTTCGGCGGCAAGTTCCGCATCATCGACTTCGCGCTTTCCAACTGCCTCAACTCGGGCATTCGCCGCATCGGCGTCATCACTCAGTACAAGAGCCACAGCCTGCTGCGCCACCTGCAGCGCGGCTGGGCCTTCATGAAGACCGAGATGAACGAATTCGTCGACCTGCTGCCTGCGCAGCAGCGGGTGGACGAGGAGAGCTGGTACCGGGGCACCGCCGATGCGGTGTCGCAGAACCAGGACATCCTGGACGGTTACGACGCCGACTACGTGGTGGTGCTGGCCGGCGACCATGTCTACAAGATGAACTATGCGCTGATGCTGGCAGACCATGCGGCGCTGGGGCGCCCCTGCACCGTGGGCTGCATCGAAGTGCCGCGCAGCGAAGCCACCGCCTTCGGCGTGATGGCAGTGGACGAGCGCCGGCACATCACCGACTTCGTCGAGAAGCCGGCCAACCCTCCGTCCGTGCCGGGCAAGCCCGACGTGGCGCTGGCCAGCATGGGCATCTACATCTTCGACGCCAAGTTCCTGTACGCCGAACTCAAGCGCGACATGGCCGAGCCGAACTCCAGCCACGATTTCGGCAAGGACATCATTCCGCGCGCGGTGCGCGAAGGCAACGCCGTGGCCCACCCCTTCGGGCTCAGCTGCGTGGGCACCAAGCCGGGGCAGGAGCCCTATTGGCGCGACGTCGGCACGATCGACGCCTACTGGGACGCCAACATCGACCTGACGGCCACCGACCCGTTGCTCAACATGTACGACACGCAGTGGCCGATCCTGACCTACCAGCCGCAGCTGCCGCCGGCCAAGTTCGTGCACAACCAGGAAGACCGGCGCGGCATGGCCATCGAGTCGCTGGTGTCGGGCGGCTGCATCATCTCCGGCCGGGTGTTCCGCTCGGTGCTGTTCTCCAGCGTGCGCGTGCATTCGCACTCGATGGTCAACTGGTCGGTGTTGCTGCCGCTGGTGGAGGTGGGCCGCGGCGTGCGCCTGAACCGCGTGGTGGTCGACCGCGGCTGCGTGCTGCCGGACGGCATGGTCATCGGCGAGGATGCCGCCGAGGACGCGCGCCGCTTCTACCGCACCGCCAACGGCATCACGCTCGTCACGCCAGCCATGCTCGAGGCATTGCACTGAGCTCGCGCCGGTGAAGGTTCTGCAAGTCGGCGCGGAGATCTATCCGCTGATCAAGACGGGCGGGCTGGCCGATGTGCTCGGCGCGCTGCCGCAGGCGCTGTGCAACCAGGGCGCCGACCTGCGGCTGCTGCTGCCTGGGCTGCCGGGCATCATTGACGCGGTGCTGCACGCCAAGCGGGTGTGCCAGATCGGCCCGGTCTTCGGCGCGGCCAGCGTGACGCTGCTGCGCGCGCAGATGCCCTACACCCACGTGCCGGCCTACGTGATCGACGCGCCCTTCCTGTACCGCCGCGGTGGCGGGCCGTACCAGGACCGGCATGGCGGCGAATGGGCCGACAACCTGCAGCGCTTCGGCCTGCTTGGCTGGGTGGCGGCGCAGCTGGCGCAGGGCCAGCTCGACCCGGACTGGCATGCCGAGGTGGTGCATGCGCACGACTGGCATGCGGCGATGAGCTGCGCCTACCTGCATGCCCACCCGGCGGACGAGGCGGCATCCGTGTTCACAGTGCACAACCTGGCCTTCCAGGGCCTGTTCCCGCACGATGATTGGGCACTGCTGGGGCTGTCGTCGCGCTACATGTCGCCCGCGGCGCTGGAATTCCACGGCCAGTTGTCCTTCATGAAGGCCGGCCTGAAGTTCGCCGATCGCGTCACCACGGTCAGCCCGACCTATGCCCGCGAGATTGCGACGCAGGAGTTTGGCATGGGGCTGGAAGGCGTAATCCGCGGCCGCGGCGCGGATGTGTCGGGCATCCTCAACGGTATCGACGCACGGGTGTGGGACCCGGCCGCCGACACCGCACTGCCGCAGCGCTACAGCGCCGGACAGTTGCAGGGCAAGGCCGTGTGCAAGGCTGCGCTGCAGAAGCGCTTCGGCCTGGCCTCCGAAGCGGGCACGCCACTGCTCGGCGTGGTGTCGCGGTTGACCTCGCAGAAGGGCCTGGACCTGGTGCTGTCGGTGCTGCCGGAAATCATCCGCATGGGCGGGCAGCTGGTGGTGCAGGGCACGGGCGAGGCCTCGTTGGAAGCTGCATTCCGCATGGCCGCCGATGCCCACCCGGGGCGTGTGGGGGTGCTGCTGGGCTATGACGAGATCGGCGCCCACCGTTTGATTGCCGGTGCCGACATGATCCTGGTGCCGTCGCGCTTCGAACCCTGCGGGTTGACCCAGATGTACGGCCTGCGCTATGGCACCGTGCCGATCGTGCGGCGGGTCGGCGGCCTGGCCGACACGGTGCGCGACGCGGGGCATGGCGAGCCATCGACAGCATCGGGCAACGGCTTCGTCTTCGACACCGCGCAGCCGCCGGCACTGCAGGACGCGATTTCCCGCGCCTTCGAACACTACCTTAGGCACGATGCCTGGATCGAGTTGATGCAGGTGGGCATGGGCGAGAGCCTGTCCTGGGACGGCCCGGCACAGCAGTACATGGCCTTGTACGAGCATGTCGCCAGCGATCGCCGCGAGCATCGGCGCAAGGACCTGGACTGACCGAGATAGTGGCAACGTAGGCCCGGGCCGTCGTGGGCGACTCCAGAAATTACATCCAGCGCACCATCGCCAAGCGAGTCGATAGCGCAATGGCCACCGGCGCAGGCGTGACGCTGGTCCAGGCCTATCCATGATCGGGGAGGACGCACGGGCGGCAAAATCGGCGCAGCGTTCCTGCCGTTGCCCGATCCTCCCCCATGCGCCTGCTCCTGTACAAGGACCTCGACCTCAAACGCGTCAAGCCGGCGTTCGCCAAGGTCCGCGCGGCCATCGAGGCCGGCGACTTCAAGAGCCCTGACGTCAAGAAGTTGCACACTGGCGGCTACTACCGCGCCAAGCTCGACCACAGCAACCGCTTGCTGCTGCAGTTCGCCCGCCACGACGGTGAGACCGTATGCCTGGCCCTGGAGGTGATCGAGAACCACGCCTATGACAAGTCGCGCTTCCTGCGCGGCGCGCTGGTGGACGACGCCAAGATCGAGCGTGAACCCGGCGTCGAGGCGAAGTCTGCCGCCGAACTCGAAGCCGCGCCGCTGCGCTGGCTGCACGCCACGCGCGCCGAATTCGAACTGCTCGACAAGCCCATCGTCTTCGACGATGCCCAGGAGGCCGTGCGCCGCCTGCCAGCGCCGGTGGTGCTTGTCGGTTCGGCCGGCTCAGGCAAGACGGCCGTCACGCTGGCGAAATTGCGTGAAGCGCAGGGCAGGGTGCTGTACGTCACCCAGTCGGCCTACCTGGCACAGTCGGCGCGCTCGTTGTATGACGCCCACGGCTATGAGAACGCCAGCCAGGAAGCCGATTTCCTGAGCTACCGCGAGTTCATGGAGACCCTGCACGTGCCCCAAGGACGGGAGCTCAGCTTCAACGCCTTTCGCGGCTGGTTCGATCGCCACCGCGCCGCCGCCAAAGCGCTGGGTGACCTCGATGCCCATGCCTTGTTCGAGGAGTTCCGTGGCGTCATCGGCGCACAGCCCACCGGCCCGCTCAGCCTGGCCGAGTACCTCGAACTTGGACAGCGCCAGAGTCTGCTCGCCCCGGCGGCGCGCGAGGCGGCGCACACGCTATTCGGTCGGTACCGGCAGTGGCTCGCTGAGACCGACCAGTTCGATCTCAACCTTGTCGCCCACGAATGGCGGACTCGGGCCGAGCCCATCTACGACTTCGTCGTCATCGACGAGGTCCAGGACCTCACGGCGGTGCAACTCGCCCTGGTGCTGGCCTGCCTGAAGGCGCCAGGACAGTTCCTGCTGTGTGGCGACTCCAACCAGATCGTGCACCCCAACTTCTTCAGCTGGGCGGCGGTAAAGACTCTGTTTTGGCAGGGCCTGGCTGGCCAGGCCGCGCAGCACCAGCAGCTTCAGGTGCTGCAGGCCAATTTTCGCAACACGCAGGCGGTGACCGGGCTGGCCAACACGCTGCTGAAGATCAAGCAGGCCCGCTTCGGTTCGATCGACCGTGAGAGCAACTTCCTGGTGCGCAGCACCTCCGGCGAGCCAGGCGAGGTGACACTGGTCCAGGCCAGGGAGGCGGCACTGCAGCGCATCGACGCCGCCACGCGCGCCTCGGCGCGCCATGCCTTGATCGTGCTGCGCGACGAGGACAAGGCCCAGGCCCGGGCGCAGATGCGCACCCCGCTGATCTTCTCGGTGCACGAGGCCAAGGGCCTCGAGTACCCGCACGTGGTGCTGATGGGCATGGTGTCGGGGCAGCGCGCGGCCTATGCCGAGGTCTGCGACGGCGTCTCACCCCAGGACCTGCAGCGCGACGAGCTCGACTATCGCCGCGCCAAGGACAAGAGCGACAAGTCGCTGGAGCTCTACAAGTTCTACGTCAACGCGCTGTACGTGGCGATGACGCGCGCCGTGCAGAGTCTGACGATCGTCGAGTCCGATACTGGCCACCCGATCTTCGGCCTGCTCGGCCTGCTGGCCGGCGAGGCCCGAACTGAAGCAACGCAGGCCTCGACGAGGGAAGAATGGGCGCAGGAAGCGCGCAAGCTCGAGCTGCAGGGCAAGCAAGAGCAGGCACTGGCGATTCGCGAGACCTTCCTGCAGGGCAAGCCGGTGCCGTGGACGCCGTGGGGCCGCTCGCTCATCGAGCAACTGGCCCCGAAGGCCCTGGATGCGGCCAACCCGAGCAGCAAACCGAGGCAGACGTTGTACGACTACGCGCTGTGGCACGGGCAGCAGCGCTGGATCGAAGGCCTGGCCGCCACTCCCTTCCAGTCCGCCAGGGGCCTGGTCGATGGTGGGAGTTTCAACATGGCCGGCAGCACGCTGGTCAAGCGCATGTACATGCCCGAATGGGACCGTCTGGAAGCCCACACCCGCCGCACCGTGGCGGCATCGCGCCAGCGCCACCTGCAGGCCTACATGGCGAAGAACTTCAAGGACATCCTGCGCTTGTGCGACGTGCACGGCGTCGACCATCTCACCCCAGTAGGAGCCACGCCACTGATGCTGGCCGCGCGCGCCGGCAACCTGCCACTGGTGCGGGCGCTGCTGGCCAAGGGCGCCGACCCGGACCTGCGCGACGAGTTCGGGCACACGGCGTGGCTGCATGCGGTGAGCCGAGCCATGGAGGAGTCAGCCTTCGCCGCCGCGGGCCTGCCGGCGCTGTACGACTCGCTTGGGCCGGCGGTGCTGGACGTGCAGACCGACGGGCGGCTGGTGCGCATCGAACACCACCAGGGCGAGTATTGGGTGTTGACGCTGATGCTGGCCGGGCTGAAGACGCAGTGGTCGTCGTGCGTGCTGCGCACCCATGAAGTCTGGAAGTACGGCGAAGGATTCTTTGCCGAGCAACTGCACCTGGTGCTCGAGCGGTTGCCGCCCCATCTGTGGAGCGACAAGCGGCGCAAGCGCAGCTATGTCAACCAGGTGCTGGCGCGCGGCGAGGTCGGCAGCAGCTACCGGCCGGCCAGGCAGCTCTTCGCTCGGGCCCGGCACGGGTACTACCTGCCGAACCCGGCCATGCTGATGCGCCAAGGTGAGGGCTGGGTGGCCGTGTACGACGCGTTCGGGCTGGATTGGCTCGACGCGGGGTGTGGATCCGAGAACCGCTTCGGCCGAACGCCCGCTGGGGTCGTGGCGCGGCTGGGTCGAGACGAGACGACGTCCGAGGCCGGACCGCCGCCTGCTGGCAGCGTCGAATAGGTGGCGGAATCCGAGCAGGTCGCGATGCGACGATGCGCATGCAGGCTCAGGTACGACGCGACGCAGAATCGATCCTGGCGGATACGCGGCCGGTATGAGCGCTGCACGGCGGTGCCGTCCTCACCCTGGCTGACCGGACGCTTAGCGACCGCTGAAGACCGACAATTCGATGACCTGAAGCAGTCCGGACTTGTGCGGGAGCGTCGTCAAGATCATCGGCTCCTAGGAAACCCATAATCCGACCGTCCTGCCTGGGGGAGTTTGAGTGGCCACAGGTGGGGGAATTTGAAGTGGCCATCCGGGCACATGCCGGCGAGCACGTGTCCGAGCATCGCCTGATTCTTGTCCCGACGATGAATCAGGTCGTGCGCCACGCACGTGCCGAACAGCAGGGTCATCCAAAGGCTCAGCGCGAAGCCGAGCAGGGCTACTGCATTGCCGCTGAGGGGCGCGCCCGCAAACGTCAACCCGGCCAGCAGACATATGGGCAGCGTGGCCGCGTAGGCCAACGGCAAGCGGTCAAGGAAGGTGGCCACGGTTTCGTTCCATTCAGGCGCACCGGCAGCAGGCAGTGCGCCGAATGCGACGCGCGCCAGCGGGAACACGAGGGCGACGAAACCGAACGCCAGCCATGGACTGTCTTCGATCGCGCCAATCAGGAGCAACGCGGGCATCAGGAAGATCGAGAGATAGCCGAGGGCACTGAACCACTGTCTGCTCATGATGAGGCACTCCCGTTGTGGCGCTCGAGGCTCAAATCAATCCGTACTCGGCTGCAAGTTGCGCTGCGGCCTTTCGGTTTGGCACACCCAGCTTGGCGTTCATGCGCTGGAATCGCGAGTTGATGGCGTTGGGCGACATGTCGAGCGCGTTCGCTATGTGCTTGGTGCTATGCCCCAGGCGTTCATGCGCCAGCAGTGCCAGGTCGTCTTCCATCAGCCGCGCGTTGATTACCAGCTCGCGCTTGATGCGTGCAATCCACCACTCGTGCAGTTCCATGGCCAGGGTGCGCGCAAGCATCTTCAAAGTCAGGTATCCATCGTCATCAAAGAAGCCTGGCGTAGATGAACCCAGGCACAACACGCCGACTCGCGAAAGGCCTCCGCTCGACGGGGCCGGTACGATCAGCGCGGATCGAAAGCCGAACTGCGCTGCCAGTTCCACCACCGCACGCTGCTGCGCGGAACCTGGTGAGATTTCATGGGCCCTCGCAGGCGAGGAGTTCGTCAGGGAATACTGCAGCCATGGGTCATTGCTGTACCAGGCCCGCCGCTCGTACTCCAAACACCAGACCGGGTCGCAGGCCAGAAGGAAGCGAAACGACTCGTGCGAGGGGTCGTCTCGGACGAAGCTGACGAAGGCCGCTGCATCGGTGCCCATCTGGTCGGACGCCGCAGCCAAGAGGTCCACCGCATGTGCCTCATCAGACGCCAGTGCGAGCTGATGGATCGCAGCCATGACGTTGCCGGAATAGTCCGGCTGTGCAACCCGATCAGCCAGCGAGCGATGCGTGTGCATGGCAGTCGAACAGTTCGTCTGCATCGTGATGCAGTCTGGAAAACATCAGTGGATAGTCGAATCGATCGTCATCGGCGTCGCACCATCGGTGCAAGGAGTTCGCCGAACTGAAGACGATCGCCTGGACTACCCGCGCTGCCCCATGCCGTTGCACAGCGCGCTCGACAAATACGCCACAGCGAACGCGCTGCATGGTGACGACGAGGACGCCGTCGGGGCTGCGCACGACGTGCGCGCCGTGCCTATCTGCCGCGGCCCACGGAGCGAATGTCGTCGGCATGGTTCGAGAACCGGTTGCCGCAGTGAACACACGTAGCGAGACTGATCTGCTCTGGCGTCGGGACGGTCGTCCAGGTCAGCACACTCTCCTCGCCACAGTGGTCACATTCCGCGATCGTGAGGTGATATTGGCGTTTGCATGCATCGCAAGCCACTGCGTGCATTTCTTCGAGGTCCAGAAGTTCGAAATCGTCAACATCTACCCGTCCACAGTGAGGGCAGGTGATGCTGATTCCGGCAAGGGCCGGCGTTTCGTCAAGATCCATGATGCATCTCGCATTTGCGGCGGAGTTGCACACACTTCGGTTCGGCGGACGTAGATGTAGCGCGGTCGGTCCGATTTGTCCAGACTGCAATTGCTTCACCACGCTACCGACGCTGCGAATTTCGGAAGCGATCTTGAGCCGTGCGCGACCACCAACCCTGGAATGGCGGGCGATCCGGCTACAGATCGTTACCGTGCGGCGCACACATTCGGTCCTCGCAGTCGTAGGCTTCAATGGGGTGCGGTTGCATTTAGTGCTGAGACACCAACGCCGCCTACACGAGGACTGACCACGAGACCCGATCATGTGGATGTTGTACGCACGCGCACCGGCGCCGAACTTGCCGTATTGGAAGGGCCGACGTTGGCTTGCCTTGCTCGATGCAGCGTTGTGGCCAGCGCTGTTGGCATTCAATGTGGTCACCTTCCCGCTGAACGCAGGCGTGGTCGGCCCGGTGGTTCTGGCGATGTGCGCCTTCATCGGGGTTCGCGGCTGCGCGCGTGCGCTGTGGCACAACGAGCAGTACCGATTCACCACGTGGCGCTTGGGTGCCCCAGTGGGGGCATTGCTTGCGCTGGGCATCCTTCTGAAGTTCACGGTATAGGGTCGCGTCAATGTGCGGCTGATGGTAGCGATGCGCTCCATCGATCGACGTCGGCCTTGCGCCACCCGACAGCTCTGCCGGCCAGCTTCACCGGAGCGGGGAAGTGCCTGGCCGCCATCAGACGGTAGATCGTCGACCGGCTGAGCCCCGTGTGCCGCACGACGGCGGGCAGGCGAAGAAGGTCGCTGACGATGTTGACCCGATGGTCTGCGCTGACGGTCGTGGCGGCATACGGCATGAGGTGGATCCTCAAGGTGACGCTGAAACTCTAGCCCGCGCATTGCGCGCTCTACGCGATGTTTTCAGGCGAAAAATCGTCGCCGCGCTGTCGTTGCGGTCCCGGGCTGCTGCAATGGAGCAACACTTGGCAATGCGAGATGCGGGCTGCGAGCAATCGCCGCAAAACTGGCACCAGACTGGCACCAGCTTTTGTCAGAAAGCAAAAGGGGTAGCAGGCACTAACCGGCTACCCCTTGCTGTACTTGGCTCCTCGACCTGGGCTCGAACCAGGGACCTACGGATTAACAGTCCGGCGCTCTACCGACTGAGCTATCGAGGAACAGCCGCTCATTATAGCGGGCCAGTGGGCGCCTACAGGCTGGCCTGCAGCGACACGGCAAAGGTGCGCGGCGCCATCGGGAACAGGAAGGCGTGGCCGAACTGGAAGGGCGATTCGCGCCATGCGTCCTCGTTGGTCACGTTCTGCACGCCGGCGCGCCACACCAGTGTGCCGCCGGCCAGGCGCTGCTCGTAGCGCAGCCCCAGGTCCAGCCGGCTCACGCTGGGGATGCTCAGGCTGTTGTCGGGCATGACGATGCGATCGCTCTCATACAGCCCGTTGGCCAGCAGCTCCAGGCCCGGCACGCTGGCCACGCGGTAGCCCAGCTGCAGCTTCAGCGTGTAGGCCGGCACGTTCACCGGCCGCAGGCCGTTGAGGGCCGCATCGGCGCTGCCCTCGCGCCGCGCGTGCAGCGCCATCCCGCCGCCGCCCAGGCTCCATGGGCCGATGCGGGTGGCGGCGGTGGCCTCCAGTCCGCGGTGCACCTGGCTGCCGTCGCGCACGCGGGTGCAGCTGGCATCCACGTCGCAGCTGCCGAGGTCGGCCGACACCGGCCGGTCGATGTCGAAGGCGGCCACCGACCATTCGCCGTTGTCCAGCGCACCCTTCAGGCCCAGTTCGATCTGCTGGCTGCGCAGCGCGCGCAGCGCCTGGCCGGCATTGGTGTAGCGCGGCTGGTTCGGCACCACGTCGGCCTCGTAGCCCACGCCCCAGCTGCCATAGAGCAGGGTGCCGGCGGCCAGTTCGTGGCTCAGCGCCAGCCAGGGGGAGTTGGTGGTCTGGCTGTACCCCAACACCTCGCTGCCGTCGGTGCGCACGGTGTCTACGCTCTGCCTGGCGCTGCGCAGGCCCAGCCACAGCGTGGTCTGCTCGTCCAGCGCGATGGCATCGCGCAGATAAGCCTCGGTGCTGCGGGCGTTGCGGTTGGTGTTCTCGCCCGTCAGGTCGGGCGCGGCGGGCACGATCAGCGTGCCCTGCACGTTGCCGGTACCGGCGTAGTTGAAGGCTTGGCGCTGGAACAGATAGCGCGCTTCGTTGTACTGCAGGCCCACCGTCAACGCATGGCGCAGGCTGCCGGTGAGCACGTCGCCGCTGAACGACAGGTCGACCACGTTGATGCGCCGCCGCTCACCGGGGCTGCGATAGTCGTACATGTCGTAGGTGCCGTCGCTGCAATAGCGGTCGTACACGTTCTCGGCGCTGCAGCCGTAGGGGAAGGCGGTGTTGTCATCGCTCTTCAGCTGCTGCGTGGCGGCCTGCGCCAGCATCGACCATTGGTCGTTCAGGCGCTGCCGCCAGCGCAGCGAGCCGGTGGTGGCGTCGAAGGTCGAGGGCACGGACCAGGGCTGGTTGTTCAGGTTGATGCGCGGGTTGCCGGGAGCCGGTACCACCGTGCCCAGCACGCTGAAGCCGGGCACGCTGGGCTGCTCGCGGTGCGAGTATTCGATCTCGGCTTCCAGCACCGTGTCGGCGCCCGCCTGCCAGTCCCCGGCCAGCGCCAGCAGGGCACGGCTGCCTTCGGCCACGTAGGTCTGCGGGTCGATGTGTTCGTAGGCAGCATTCAGCCGCAGGCCGGCCTGGCGCTGTGCGCCGAAGCGCTCGCTCAGGTCGACCTGGGCGAGCAGGTTGCCGTCTTGCTGCCAACCGGCGAAGAGGTTGCGCAAAGAAATTTCCGTCGGGCGCTTGACGGCCAGGTTGACCAGCCCCCCCGGCGAGCCGATGCCCGAGAGCATGCCGCTGGTGCCCTTGAGCACCTCGATGCGCGACTTGTTGTCCAGCGGCAGCGATGTCTCGG
>Ga0316600_10000646_pt1 | contig 16535 bp, 16 predicted proteins | sample OWC_soil_day5_CT_FD_207652 | JGI IMG/M metagenome (GOLD analysis project Ga0316600, IMG submission 207652) | Wetland soil microbial communities from Old Woman Creek delta, Ohio, United States - OWC_soil_day5_CT | ecosystem: Environmental > Terrestrial > Soil > Wetlands | place: USA: Ohio... | reverse complement strand
ATTTTTCATATTTTGCTCTTTGTTATAATATACAGAGTCCTCCCTCCAGTGAAAAAACCTTTGACCATCGTCTCTATTAATGATAATTTTAAACATAAAGAATGATGTTGTAAAACTCAAATATTTTGTGAACTATATTAATTATTTCTATATATTGAGAGGTGTTCTATGTATTTTCCTGGGATTGAGGCGTTTTTAGCTATCGTACGCACCGAGACTATAAGTAAAGCGGCGGAATTGTTGCATTTGTCGCAAGCTACTGTAAGTTATCGGTTAAAAACCTTGGAGCAGGAAATGGGTGGGCTTTTGGTAGAGCGAAGAAAAGGGGCATCCAAAATCCGTCTGACACCAAAAGGGGAGAACTTTTTTAGCATTGCGGAAAGATGGGATGCTCTCTGGAGGGAAACACAAATCTTACAGGCCAGCGGTTCTCAGTTAAGTCTGGCAATTAGCGCTGCCGAAAGTATAAGTCACTTTGTTTTGCCTCCTGTATATAGTATGCTAAATCAGCATACCCCGCCGATCCGACTGCAAATTCGTACTCAACATACGCAGGAAGCATTTGATAGTATTGAGCGACGCGAGATGGATGTGGCGTTTGTGGTGCGAGAGATAGCGTCGCCTAGTGTCACGGTTAAACCGTTTTTTGCTGAAGAAATGGTGCTGTTGCGTCTGGCTGTGCCGGGGCGGCAAGCTGGAGATACTGTTGAAATGGGAGAATTGGCGGCGCAACACGAAGTCTTCATAAATTGGAACAGAGAGTTTCAATTTAGGCATGACCAGTGGTTCGATCCTCTTTGCCCTTCCCGTGTTCATCTGGACACGGCGGGACTCATCGCTACTTTTTTGAAGGACGCAAGACAATGGACTATAGTTCCCGCCTCTATTGGCGCACATATGATGCGGATGGGAGATTTTGTTCTTCAGAAATTATCGGCAACGGTGCCTCCAAGGATATGCTATAAGGTAACTCACAAGTTTCCCAACCAGGCTTTACACGATACCCTTCGTATTCTTGATAACTATCTGCAAGATATATTTGGAATACAATAATCTGACCAGTCGAGATAATAGCTGCAATTGATTCTGGGCCTGCAAACTGAAACTTAAATATGATATCACCAAAATTTTTCCTGAAGAACTCAATTTTTTTGTAAAGTTATCCATGTAATTAATGGAAAAGAAAAGACGTTTATAAAAATCAAAAGTTGTTTCTTATTTGACCTCTTTAACCGCTTCAATGCACATTGGGTGCATAATAATTTCGCGTAAAAGTATAACCCACACACAAAACGACCCCCTTGCTTTTTAGGGGTCGAACCTTTACGCGAATCTCCAATTTTGCGTATCAGTATCATGACTCTATCAAATGGCAGTATGTCTGCGGGAACATATAAAGAAAAACATCGCCGTTATACCCAATGCGCAGATCCCCGGTTAATCCTAAAAGGTATGATTGGCAATAGAAGTGGGTGGATTTGCAAGGTCACGCCTCGCCTCCACCAAGCAAATCTTGACAATAGTAAATTTTTTTTATATCATAGCAATGATAATGATAATTAATATCGATTTGTTTATTGAAAAAATAAAGTGGAAAAAAAAGGAGAGCTATTAATGAATATAATTCCAGTGAAGTTGACAAAAAATACGTAAATCTACGAATGATTACTCGTTAACATTAGGCAACCGCTATGATCACCATAGTACTTTCGGCAGGCTGGTGGGTCAACGTGGACAGAGGTAAAGTGGTGTAGAAAACGCTTTCATGTACGGTAAAGGAGAATATAGAAACGTAATGATGAATATAAAACATATAAAAGTTTGGTACGTAGCTCATAAATGGACTAGCTTAATGTGCGCCATTTTTTTATTGCTCATGTGCATTACTGGTTTACCGTTGATTTTTCTTCAGGAAATCAATGCTTTGCCTAGTGAGTATAATCAGCCTGTGCCTAAGATGTCGAATAATAATTATCCTGTCCGTTCCGATCAGATGGTAGCTGCTATTCAAGAAAACTATCCCAATGAGAAAATACATTATGTACATTTTGAAGATGAAAGAAAAAGTATTATTTGGGGCTTGATACCTTCTGATGCAGAGGGTAATAATGTATCACATACACTTATATTTAAAACTAGTACTGCTCAAGTGTCAGAAGAAGTTAAACCCATTGCTGGTCAAGGATCAGATTTCTTAGAAGGAGTAAAGGGGCTGCACTATAATCTATTAGCTGGAGCAGCAGGAGAGTTAATTCTTGCTGTAATGGGGCTTTTATTTCTAGTCGCCTTACTATCAGGCATGATGCTATATGGGCCTTTCTCCAAACGGTTACCTTTTGGCACCATTCGCAAACTAGGGTCACCACGTCATAAGTGGATGGATTTACATAAATTTTTAGGTGTTGTTGTTCTGATCTGGATCACCGTGGTTAGTCTTACGGGCGTCCTTCTCGCTATGCGATATCCAATTTATAATTTATGGTCAAAACCCGTGATCGACACAGCGTTGTTATCTTATCAAGGAAAGCCGCTGCCTGAAAAGGTAATTTCTCTGCAGAAAGTGGTGAACATGATTCATAGAAAATTGCCAGGCAGTCGGGTTGAAATGATTATCTATCCAGATGTTCTAGGTAACCCCAGCCCTTATCATTACTACGTATGGACACAAGGGATAACCCCGTTGACTGAGCATTTATATACGCCAGTCCTAGTGGATGCTACAACAGGGCAGTTGACAGCAGTGGTGAAGCGTCCCTGGTATGCTAGCGTCTTAGGTTTTGCATCTCCATTACATGTTGGTAATTACGGCGGTTTACCCCTTAAGATTCTTTGGGCTTTACTTGACCTTCTCACTATTGGCATGTTAGTAAGTGGCATATACGGATGGGTTATTAGGAATAAGAAAAATGTGCCTCTCCCAGTACAAGAGCAGCATATAGCAATGCCCCATTATCCCAATTCCTTTCGCCAAATTTGGGGATTTCCCATAGTTATTGGTATCATGACGACTATCGGACTTGTAAGTTCTTTAGTAGGGACAGGTATCTGGCATTGGATATCGTGGATCGCCCTTGCTTTGCCAATAGTTACTGCAGCCTGGTTTGGATTCATCAATTGGAAAGATAGAAGATGAGAAACCCAAATTGTCCTTAATTAAACCTCAAAATGGCAATTATTTTGGATGTAGAGTGTTTCAGCCCCGCTTTGAGTTTCACAAAAATTAAAATTGCAAAGCCGTGATTCTTATACCTTGCAGGTAGAGAATGCGGTTTTTTTGCTGCCTTAAAAAAATTGCATCATGGTTGATTTTCATGAACGACATCATTTGTTGAATTGGTGAGGGATTGAACCCCTTCCGCCATTTCATCAAAATAAGTCACTTGAAAGTCGTTTCACTGAAACGAACGGAGTTAGCAACTAAAAATAATTAGGATATATAACATTCATCCTGTACAAGTAGTATGGCTATTTTCATAAGTACCGTTATACATGGCCTTTTAACTTCAATTTTTTTAGATAACAAAAGAAAGTTGAAGAAAAACTTAAAAGGTCTGATTTCGATAGAGTATCGAAATCAGACCTTCGTTGCAAAATCTTGGAATTCTCAATAAAAATTTGGTACCAAGTTAAGTAAATTTATGAATTCAACTCCTTAAATTGGCCAGGGGAAAGATATCATTCTCTTGGTAATATTATTCAATATAGTAAAGATTTCTTCCTGAGCTTGCTCAGGAGTTTGAAATGAGCATCCTGAACAAGCTCTTTTTTTATCTATAAAATGATTCCATTAAGGTATGATCATATGGATTACCTTTTTTGCTGACACTTGACACCGCTCTATGTACACGTAGTAATGTCTATCAGTAGTGCATAAAAAAATCTTTCAATATGGTTTCATGCACCGTAGAAGAGGAAAGTATGTAAAATAACAGGCATGGCATGTACTAAGAGCCTACCAGTGGCGCGTCGCTGTCAGCAGTACCGTACGTCCTTCGCCGGCATAGCCGCTGCTGGTATCGTAGAATTTGTCGAACAGGTTGCGGACATTAAGCGCCAGCCGCCATTCGTCCAGGTCGTAGCGCACCATGGCATCGGTCACTATCACGCCGCCGAATTTCTTGGTATTGTAATAGTCGTAGCGGGAACCGATATACCGAAGACCGCCGCCAAAGCCCAGCCCTTTCATCTTCCCATCGGAGACCGTATAATCGGCCCATAAAGAGGCGCTGTGCCGCGGAATACCCTGACCGCGCCGGCCGATTTCGCTGGTCGTAGTGCTCTTGGTGACCTTATTGTCCAGCAAGGTATAGGCTGCCGTGAGGTTCAGGCCCTTGAACGGTCCTAGATTAGCTTCCAGCTCCAACCCTTTGGAGGCCATTTCACCAGTCTGGATGCTGTAATTGTTATCCACCGGATCAGTGGTCAGCACATTTTGCTGACGCAGGTCAAACAGGGCGGCAGTGAAGCGCGCCGATTTGCCGGTCGGTTCATATTGGACGCCTACTTCGTACTGCCGGCCAGTGGTCGGGACAAAGGCATTGCCGGAGCGGTCTATGCCCGACTGGGCCTCGAAAGAATTAGAATAGCTGAAATAAGGTGACAATTCTTTGGTGGCGTGATAGACTAGGCCGGCTCGGCCGGTGTTGGCCGTTTGCTTGATAGCACTTAGATCCTCCTCATACCAATCCCGGCGTCCGCCTATCAGAGCCACCCAGCGTTCGCCGAGTTTCATTTGATCCTGGATATACAGACCGCGCTGGCGCATATGGGACAGGGATTGCGAAGTGAGTGTAGGCGTGGTTACTGCCTGTCCATAATTCATGGTAGCCAAGTCTAGGCTGGGAGCAGTACCAGTTCCTAAGCGATAGTCATAATCCCGCTGCATATAATCAAAACCGATTAGGGTCGTATGGGTCAAAGCGCCGCCCGACCATTTGGCCTGGGCATGGGTGTCGACCGTATCGGCGTTCATTGTTTCTTTGATATAAGCGGCGCTGCGGTTTAACGTCCGGCCATCGGCATCCAGATCAGTGTAGTCTATATATTTATAATCAACGTCAACATCGGTGTGCCGGGCGGTCTGGGTCAGAGACCAGGTGTCGTTAAATTTATGCTCGAAAATGTAGCCGATTTCTTTTTGTTCTCGGACAAACCGATCATAATTCGGCTCACCGGTAAATAAGCTACTAGAATAGCCATATAGCGCATCATCGGAAGAATAGATTCTCCTGTTCCCCAGATTATTACCTTTATTGTCGTCCTTCTGGTAGTTGGCCAGTAGGGTTAAGCTGGTGTTTTCATCTGGTTTATAGGTCAGTGCCGGTGCGATAAACTGGTGTTTCCCATTGCTGTAGTCCTGCTCATAATCCTGCTCCTGGGTGCGGGCAGTCAGGCGGAACAGCAACTTGCCGTCGTCGCGGACTGGTCCGCCGATATCCAGTGCCGCACTGCGGTTAGCATTATTTCCTGCTTGCAGCTGGATTTCGTGCAGTTCTTCAGTGGGTGGCCGCTTGGTGACCTGATTGAATAGGCCGCCGGGACTGCTGGCCCCGTAAAGGATGGAGGCTGGGCCGCGCAATACTTCAATCCGGTCAAAGCCATACATGTCGGTATTTGTTGTGGCAAACATCCCGACAGGTGCCCGCAGACCATCGGTAAAGGTGGAATTGACACCACTGCCAAAACCGCGGATTGTCGCATAGCTGTAACCGCGGGTGGCATCTCTCCCATATGGGCCGCCAGTAACACCCGGTGTGTAGGCTACTGCTTCATCTAGATTTTGCACAGCACGAGTGGCTAGCTGCTCGCTGGTCACAACGCTAATCGACTGGGCCGCTTCATCGAGGGGCGTGTCGGTCTTGGTGCCGATTGTGCTGCGCTTGGCGACATAGCCTTTGTCTTCGCTTGTTTTGTCGGCGGTAACCTCCACGCCGTCCAGGGTGAACTCACGTTGGCTGTCTGCTGCTGCCTCCTGGGCATGCTCCGCCGGGGACTGTTCTTGGGCCGTGTCTTCAGCGGCATAGGCGGGCCATTGGCAAAAAAGGCTGCTGCCAATCAAGGCATACAACAGCTTTTTTTGGGTCGGGTATAGTATTTTTCTCATTTGGTCCTTTCACTCCTTTAATTATAATTTCGATTTGCTTCAGAGCTTGCCCGACATATAGCGGATAAGTTGGTTTCCAGTCCTTACTGCTAAACGTAACTAGGTGGAACGTACCTCTATTGTGAATGTAACTGTCTTGCTTGTGTTAAATTCATAAAAAGTACCGTGTTTCGTTTACAAGTTAGAGTATACAAGATAATGATAATCAATGTCAATTGGTTATGAGCTGCGATAAGCATTCTGCTGTTCGAGTTAGTTTTGTACAAAACATGGGGACAGGTACACTGTTTCATGAAAAAGCTGGTAAGAAACAACTAACCTTTCCCCGTGTTTCATATAGAAGGATTTAGCATTTATAAAAAGAAGCTATCCATAATAACTTTAGTTAGTAAATTTAGGGGCAGCTTCTCTTTTAGTTGACATACGGTAGAATAAAGACAATTAAGAACTATCGTTTCTAATTGGGACAAGGAACCTGTCCCCGTGTCCCTTACAGAAAGGGCTGCAATTAACAGGGGAACGTTCTATGCTCATTTTGCTGATAAGTATGCTTTAACGGAATTGATTGTTGAGGATACATTTATGACGACTGTATACCAACAACTTCAGTCTCAGGAAGAACTGACATCGGAGGCACTGCGGAATTTGATTATTGCCGTGTGCAGGTTTTTTGAACAATTGTGCACAGACACAAGCTGTAGACGTACCGTGCAAGCCATTTCCGCGCTTATCGAAACGAAAGTAAAAAGTCGGTTGGAGCAATTGGTGTCCAATTGGCTGGTTGAACGAGCAGCGAAACCGGAAGCGGAGGAAAGAATACAATGGGCGGCGGTCATGGTCAGCCAGTCAATCTATGGTGCAGCGTGTCTTTGGAATGCCAGAGGAAGAAAATCATCAGCCGCTGTTTTTGCCGATGATATTTTGCACTTTTTATTGCCGGGATTAGAGGCAGCTATAGGACAAAAAGTATGATGTAAGGTGCCATTTATCACCTTCCCCGTGTCCCTTTGCATAGAGTAAGAAGCTTGTTAGTCTGGATTAGCAGTGGTGAAATTTATCATTAGAGGTGAATAGGATGGGAATTTTATCTGATCTGCCCAATATTGGAGAAGTGGTTGAAAAACAACTCAATGATGTGGGAATTACAACCTATGAACAATTGAAGGAATGCGGCAGCAAGCAAGCCTGGTTAAAAATACGAGCAATAGATCCTTCCGCCTGTATCCATCGGCTATATGCGTTGGAAGGGGCTATCCTGGGCGTTAAGAAGAACCAGCTTTCAACAGAAACGAAAGCGGAGCTGAAAAATTTTTTTAATGCGTTTAGCAAATAAAATTTATAAAGTTTTATTTTAATACATACGCACGCTGTCCCCGTGTCTCAATCAATAAAAAACCAAGCAATCAAATCATATCCTGGTTTGATTGCTTGGTTTTTATGTTAGGTTTGTTGGACTTCTTTAATCTCTGAGGGATCTATTTTCATTTGTTATTGTTTAATGCGTTTTTTATATTCATCTCCCCATATTTCAAGTTCTTTTAGAACAGGCAAAAGTTTCATTCCAATTTCGGTTAATGAATATTCTACTCGTGGTGGAACTTCTGCGTACACTTTTCTATTTATAAGCTGGAAGCTCTCTAAACTACGGAGTTCTTTTGTTAAAGTAGCTTGTGTTATCTCTGGCATTTGACGATTCATTTCTCCAAAGCGAAGCATTCCTGTACTTAAATGATATAGTATCCGAAGAGCCCATTTCCCTCCGATTATTTTTTGTGCTATTGCAATTGGACAGTCTTCAAAATCGATGTTATTTATACTTCTTCACCCCTAACTATCATTAAAGATAGTATCTATTAAATATAATCGTACTTGATGGATTTATTGTAACATTATAATATGTATGTGTAAAATAAAATCCAGGAGATAAATAAGTTTTTTGGTAGCCGTATCAGTGGGGATGGCTAGAAATGTAAACATTGTAAATGCGGGTTAAATTATCGGGAGTAATATCGAAATGTAACTTTTCAAAGAAAGGTGATAATCATGATTAACTCAACAGATTTTTTTAAGGCGCAGAAACTGGACGATGATCTATATGTCATTACTGAAGCTGGAATTGTGCATTGTTATCTTATCCTGGGGCAGGAAAAAGCGGTATTAGTTGATGCCGGTTTTGGCTACGAGGACATAAGGCCTATCATCAGAAGTATAACGGATTTGCCGGTAATGCTTGTATTGACCCATGGCGATCCTGACCACAGCTACGGCAGTGAGCATTTTGGGGATATATGGCTGTGCCAGCCGGACTACGGTCAGATTATGGGTTTTGACACAAAGCCTGAAAGGCAGTTCGCGGCCGAGTCGGGAGTAAAATTTCTAAAAGAGAATAAACCTGAAGCCATTGAACGTTTTGATAGCAAAGCATTCGCTGAAAAGAGCCTGCTCCGAGTCCTGACTCCGCATTTTGTAAAGGATGGAGAATTGTTTGACTTGGGCGGAAAGACTTTGGAGGTAATATTTACACCGGGGCATTCTTATGGGCATATCATGCTGCTGGATAGGGCAAAAAAGAGACTTTTTTCAGGAGATATGATTTGTGATTACGTCATCATTTACTTTTTCGAATCTGATAGAAACGCCCCGTTTTCCATGGCACTGGACAGCTGGAAAAAGATAAAACGATTAGAAAAAGATATCATAGATATTTATAGTAGCCATGGACAGAACCCAATTACAATGGAATACGTCGACGCATACATCGAATGTTTTTCGGGAGAATTTCAGCAGAATTATTTAAAGGATAAACCGTTTTCCATACCTTTTTTAGGCCGCGGGTACCAGCATATCTATAAAACCGTCAATATCCAATACTCCGATAAGAGACTGGAGGAATTTTTAGGACACAAAGTGGAACGCGATAATTATGGATAAATTTAGCAGGACTTTTTGTATTTTATCAGAATAAATTGCTTAATGTACGGGAAAGATAAAATCTTTAAGAAAGGAAATTGGCTTATGATCCTATATTATTTGGAGTCGGTGTTATGCGGAGCAAAGGCTATCGCATAACAAACATGCTGTGAGATAGCCTCTGCTCAATCCTAAAACTACAATTTTAGGAGGAGCATAATGGGCTACAAGAACGCATTTAGTGTATTTCCCGCCGATTTGTTAGAAGCAATACAACAGTATATTGACGGGGAATATATTTATATCCCACGAAAGGCAGAGAATAAAAAACGGTGGGGGGAAGTAAAAAACAGCAGGCAATATATTCAGGAACGCAACGAGATAATTTTTTCCCAGTATCAAGATGGTATCTCGGTTGAGAATATTGCAAACTGTAATTACTTATCACCCAAAACAATCTACAAAATATTGGCTGATATGAAAAGCCAATGCTAAAGTGAGAGCGACACGGTGATTTTGCCGTGTCGCTTTTTTGTTTCTGAATGATCTTGTAGGGTGCATTGTAATAATATAACTACTATAATTGATTTATAGCAGCAAGATAAAGGATTAACGGAGGAAGAATATTATGTGCACATTTACAAATCAATTTATTTCCAATCAGAATAACATGGAATTTTTGAAAGCTACCATGATGGGGCCTAATGCCATGCGAGTAGCAGAGGAATTAGCGTTATGCCTAAACGTCAATGAGAATATGCGTATACTTGACCTTGGTTGTGGGTGCGGTCTTTCCACGCTCTTGCTGACACAAAAATACGGCGCAAAAGTTTTCGCCGCCGACTTGTGGATTTCACCGACTGAAAACTATGAGCGTTTCAAATCTATTGGGATTGACGATAAAGCCGTTCCGATTTCAGTAGACGCGACCAAAGGATTGCCTTTCGCAAACGGATATTTTGACCTGTTGTTTACTGTGGACGCTTACCATTATTTCGGTGATACGGCCCAAATGCTCCCGTCGCTCATTCCTTTTGTGAAAAAGGGCGGCTATATCGCCGTGGCTATTCCCGGCTTAAAATACGAATTTGGGCAAAATGTTCCCGATGATATGCAGCCGTTTTGGAATAGCGAGATGGAAAGAACCCTGCACTCTCTTGATTGGTGGAAAGATTTGTGGAAGAGGGCCGAGGGCATTGAAATGGTGGACAGCCGCGAAATGGCCTGTTGCAGACAGGCGTGGAAAGAATGGCAGACCGGTTATCATCCTGTTGTCGCTGAGGACATCAAAATGATGGAGGCTGAGGGCGGAAAGTATTTTAATCTTATTCAGTTGATTGCTAAAGTCATTTGAATGGCGACCACATAATAAGAATCCTGCGGTGGGTCATTCTCCATGCCTAATTGACTGACCTCTGGACATTTTGCCCAGAAGCAGCAGAACGCAAAGCGGACGGTTTAATCATCGTCTGCTTTTTTTTGCCCCCTTTTCACGTTGCAAAGCCCGGATACAAGGATGTCATAGGGACGGGGTGTCGACCATGCAATCGTTGAAGGTTAGTGTCAATAACCCCGTCCACATGACATTTTCAGTTGGTGGTATTATTATACTTCGCTCAATGATTAATAAGAATTTGCCGATATACAATACTGATAGCACTCTATAATGGATGATATACCAAGCCTTGCTTTGGTAAAATAATGCTTATAATGTAAAAATATAGCAGGAGTTTCGCTTGATTACACCGGAGGAACAGGTTTGTCTTTACCAGAATGCTCGAAAAAAGGTTGCGTAAGTCTCTTTGAGAAGCTGAACGTTACCACTTCCTTTGCTTAAAACATTCGCTTTTTACAAAGGTTTATTTGCTATTCTTTTTTTTCAAGTCAATATTTTTAAAAAAAATATTGACTTGAGTTAGCTGGTCTATATCCCATCCATTTTTAAGCCTTTACTTCCTTCCGCCGACATTTGCTCCAGCTCGCTATACCATAGTACACCAGCACCGTTAGGCCCACAACCGCTGCCGAAAACATATACATTACGCTGTAATTCGTCCATGCAACAATCACGCCTAGCACCGACGGGCCCAATCCCATACCAAAATCACCAAGAAAAAAGAAGGTCGCCGTTGCCATGCCTTTGCGCTGCTCCGGTGCAGCCTCCACGGCGATAGTCTGCAAGCTAGAAAATAGCGATCCAAAGCCCAGACCGACAAGAGCTCCTACCGCAAGAAAAACTGCCACTGAATGAACTTGGCTTAATATCAACAAAGCTAACGCAAATAAAATAATAGCGGGATAAATGACAATAGATGCGCCTAATTTATCTAACACTTTTCCGGCAATGGGACGCGACAAAACCACCATAACCGCATAAGTAACATAAAAATAGCGAGCCCACTCTCCTATACCTAGTTGTTGGGCATAAACAGAGATAAAGGTTGCAACGCCGCTAAACGCAAAAAGAATGCACATGCTGGGTAGCCCCCCGATCGCAGCGCTGGGTTCCAGATATTGTTGCCAGCGCCAAGCTGACTTTAACGCTAACGGAGCCTGTGGTAACGTTTTGTGAAAGCAAATCAGGTTTGAGGTAAATACAGCCAACAAAGCCAGAAGTGCGACCGTGGCAAACAAGATGGTGAAATCGGCTTTAGCGATAATGGTAAGACCGAGGAAAGGCCCCAGCGCCACTGCTAAACTCATGCAAGTTGCAAAATAGCCGATTCCTTCTCCCTTTCGGGTTTCAGGAATTAATTCCGCAGCCAACGTAGCGGTTACCGTGTTGGCAATGCCAAAAGCACATCCTTGCAGAAACCGGATCACAATAACCGACCAAAGGCTTGTTGTCCTGAGAAAAAACACGCTCACTAAAAAGTAGCATCCTAGGGATAGCAGCAAGATCTTTTTGCGGTCAAATTCGTCTACCCATTTTCCCGAAAAGGGTCTAACAAATAGCGAACTGACCAAAAACGCTGAAACTGCAAAACCAGCTTCTCGTTCACTTTGATCTAAATTACCGATAATAAAGGCTGGCAACGTCGAAATCAGCATATAAAAGGTCATAAATTGAAAAAAGCTACTCAAACAAATCAATATAAAGTTTTTCGTCCACAACTGTTGGCTTTGCATCATTGTTGCTCCAATTCTCCATTTTATTACAGAATTCTTAGGCTTTTAAATAATATTTACTGAACAGACGCCATAATTTCATGATCATTTGTAAAAATCATCAACGGTAGACAAGTTACTACCCAGTTTTAAAATTTATGCACAAAAAACGTACTCTGGTTTGTAACTGCAAGCTGTACTATTAAAGATTATATCTAATCGTATCAATGAGTTATCACAGAATTGTTACAATATTGTAACGGTTTATTATCAAGGTGAGGCGGTCGTTTTTTATGTAGCATGAAATTAGTGACAACATCGAAACTTTGGGATTCTAGGGACGGTTCGTTTAGGGTTCAATCGGAAGTTTTGTGCGGTAAAAAGCTCAACAAGTAATAATGATTGCAAGTTGAGCCTTAAATGATCCACACGCAAAATTTTTGATTGCCAGGAAGAAGAAAATTGCGGTGAGTGCGCTATGAATTTTCAATACTTTTCGTCTTCACAATATTTTTGAAGAAGAAAAGTTTAAAGTGGCAGGAAAAGCTCCTATGAATGAGGAGCAAATACGTTAAGGGGCTGCTGAAAAATGAAGATCTCGATCTAATTTAAATGGGACAAGGAACCTGTCCCCGTGTCCCATCTAAGGAGTTAGATTGTGTGCAGAAGAGTGAGCGCTTAGAGTATTGGGAAATGAACCCGTCCAAATATCCCATTCTAATCGAGAAGAAAATAATGTGTATTTGGGGATTTAGTATAATTAAGAAGCCATCTTAAATAAGGCATTGAACGTTGGATAACTATGATTTCTACAAGGGTAAAGCATCATTTAACTTCTTTCTTAAACATAGCGTGTTTTGTAAAGTTGAAGACTTCTTCTGACCAGACTAGTGACCAGTCCTTAAACGGGAGAAGCAACTCAATGAGCGCCTTACCTCGTTGAGTCAACTGGTAACCTTCAAGCGTACGCTCTACAATGTCGGCTTCTCTCAGATCCTTAATACGGCTGTTCAGTATAGAAGGTGAGATCGACTCGCACCGTTCCTGGAGTTCTCTGAAGGTTGAGTGGCCATTTTGCAAATTCCAGATGACACCCATAGCCCAACTCCTACCCAAAAGATCAAAAAGAGCCATAATCGGGGACCCCGATTGTGATCCTCTAACCGGTTTACCTGGACGTGGAATTGACATATTGACTCCTCCTTAATATATAATATACAGTAATATATATTTTACAGCTTCTCTCAATATAAGGTAAGTAAAGAAACCCTCCCTCGCGATAGAAGAGGGAGGGTTTCTTTACTTACTTAGTCGCCAATTTTTCAGCTAACGTCTGACCACCGACACCAATACTGTCATACTCAAACTCATCAATAAAGACAGTATAAGAGCTTGCAGGAATATTGGTAACCTCAGCTGCTGCAGAAGTTAATTTCTCAATCAACTCCTTTTTCTTTTCAACCGAAGCTTTTCCCATTTTCACTGTAATTACTGGCATAATCGCACCTCCTATATATTTATTGTAGCATGCTACTATAAATATAGCATGCTTCTTTTTCAGTAGCAACATTTTTTTCGAAAAAATTCTTTTTAGGAACTGCCCGAAGAAGAGTAGGACTCAAAGGATCGGTTCTTTTGTATCTTTGAGATTCAAATGATAGAATAGTTTAAAGAGAAATAGGTTGTAACGAGTGCGAAAAGGGAATAAAGGTATTGGAGGCTATTATTCGGAAAAATTGCTCCTCCTGAAGATTTGGTTCCATTTAGGATTATTTCAAGATGGAGAATTAGCTGAATTATATTCTGATTGGGATATTGAATTGTACCAATCTTATTTTTTTGTAGATGAGCATAGTAATGGAATAAAGCATAGACATCCAATAAATAAAATTGTCGCAAGAAAAAAATGTAAAAATAATGGTGCTTTATAATTGTATAAGACCATTAGAAAAGAAGCAAGGGGATGTTCTATTTAGGACTTTGGTTTAATTGATTGTGAGGTTATTGAATGTGGTTAAAGTAGCAGCAGTCAAAGTAGATAGTTTTGATTACAATTACGAAGACGTAGAAAAAGGCGTCCAAGAAGCTCTTGAGTTATTGGGCGGATTAGATAAGTTTATAAATTCGGGCGATCGAGTATTATTAAAGCCGAACATGCTTGAAGGCGTGGACAAAGGTACCTGTGTAACTACCCATCCATAGGTAGTCACTGATTTACAACTAATAAGAAACCTGAAACAGAGCCTTGCTTTGGTAAAATGATGCTTATAATGTAAAAATATAGAAGGATTTGGCATTTATAAAAGAGAAGCTACCATAATAAATTAGTTAGTAATTTATTATGGTAGCTTCTCTTTAGTTGACTCTGAGCGATAGAAAGATAATTAAGAACTGATTGGTATTAAATGGGACAAGGAACCTGTCCCGGTGTCCCACATTGGAATAACTATTAATGGAGGCGCAGTTTGTGGGAATCCAAGATCAGATGAGAAGCTTTGCAGGAACAGCAGCCAAATATGCGGAAAGCTTTAATGTAGAGTTGGATTATAGTAAGGGAAGTATTTCGGAAGTAGAAAAGATATTGGATTATTACTCTCAAGACCTAAAAAATTGTAATCCAGAAGAAAAGCCTACGGAGAAACAAATTTGGTCAATGGCGACAATTTGGGGCGCGTATATCGGGGAAGTGATGCGGCAGGAGCTTGGGTTAGATTATCAATGGACAAATGAAGAGGCATTTGGAAATAGAACTCCTCATATCAGAAAAGCAAAAATGGGAACTTTTCCTATTGATAAGGTGTACAAACGTTTGGTTAATGGAGTGGAAGATAATACTGTCACATATTTTGATATCAGTATGGAGCAGTTGAAAGGAAAATGTGAATTACCGTCAGGGCATGTGCTTTACATTAAAGGAGACGGGTCTAAGGGTCATACTATTAAGTAAGTTTAATACTAAATTTGAATTGTGAGTTCAAGTTTCATTTTGAGAAATGTTCGGTGGAAGTAGTCATTACCGAATGATCTTCACCAAATTACCTAGAAAAGACTAGCGGAATATATGGATATATGCAATTGAGTTGAGTGCCTAGTTTTATATTGGGATTCTAGTTATAGTTGAGATACTACTCCAATGAAGCAAGTCTATCTTGTTAATAGATTTTCATGGGTAAATTTTTCTTAAATTTGATATAGTGGCCCAATGCGGATTATAAATCTTTTCATTTCCATCATAATTGACTCAATGGAACCGTCCCCTCGATTTTCCCTCGATTTTTACGCTAAGGAATTTTTGACTGAAAAAATGGTGGTTTACCGTACGCTAAGGAACTGGACAAAATATCCGTCTAGCTCCTTACGTTCGCTTTCTCTGTTGGATTATGCAAGTAGGTGATATTCTAAAAAGATAAGCTATAACGTAAATTTCTCTGCTGAAAACAAAAAAGATCCTTTGCTCTATTCACAAAAGATCCTCTCATATTGTCTTCTATTTGCCGGTATTTGTGCCGGCAGTTTTTATTTAACCATTTAGGTCGGTCTTCCGCCGCAGCAGCCTCTTAATACGATCTTATTTATTGTTTATCAGAATCTATTTTATCAATAGCATCTATGTATATAATTCCCATTCGTTCTCTTTCATCGTGGTGCAATTTATATAGACTTTTTTGCCCAAAGTAGTCCAAGATCATATACTCGTTACCGTTATAGTCAATTAGCATATATCTATTAAACCTAACTTCTGCTAATTCCAATGTACAGTTAGACGTATAGACTTTTATCATACAGTTACTTGCGCTAGCCATTTTCAATGGAACGCTCTCCTTCATATTTATATCTCTGATAACTAATACCTTACTCATCTCCCAATCATCTCAGTGAGAGCGGTTGTTCAACTCTCAAGTAACTAAATTTAAACCATTTATAGCAATAATAAACCAAGATATTATTCTCCACTTTCTATAGAACGCCGTTTGTCGAGTATGCCAGATTGCACAGCTACAATTGTAACTCGATATTCAACTGAGTTCGAAACATAGGAGCCTCCCATTAACATCAATAGCTGACGAGCGTGTTACGCCGTCTTCTGCCTTTCATTTTCCAAACGAACAGCTTGTTGAGGTTCCTTAATGTATAGGATAATGAAAGCTCCCGCTATTGGACCAATGGCTAACATAGCAAACGCATAGAAAAAATTATTAGTTGCGTCGATTACTGCACCTACCGCCAATGGTGAAATAAGTGATCCAAGCTGCCAAATTGCATTTACGAAGCCTATAGCAGTACCAACTAAATTAGGAGAAACTAACTCTCCCACTAAGGTACTCATTACAGGGCTATAGACAAATGCGGCAATACCGAGTAACGGCGCAAGAATATATAGAACTTGCATGCTCTTATTTACTCCGAACCACAG
>Ga0316600_10000642_pt1 | contig 16634 bp, 13 predicted proteins | sample OWC_soil_day5_CT_FD_207652 | JGI IMG/M metagenome (GOLD analysis project Ga0316600, IMG submission 207652) | Wetland soil microbial communities from Old Woman Creek delta, Ohio, United States - OWC_soil_day5_CT | ecosystem: Environmental > Terrestrial > Soil > Wetlands | place: USA: Ohio... | reverse complement strand
GGAAGTATTGACTTTCAAGGCAGAAGCCGCATCTCTTATAAATATGGGAATTATTTTTCCCTTCCGGTGCCCCATCAAGGTAATTCCCGCTATAAAATTGCAGTCCTGGTAAGGTGGTTGAGGCAGTAGTTATACGCTCCTTTTATATCATAATTTTTAAATTTATTTAGTTAACCCAAATTGGTAAGTGGTCAAAGCATGCCAAGTTTCACCTTTTTTGATAATGGGTTGCTCAAATTTAGGATGTTCTAAGGCGTTCGGGAAGTATTGACTTTCAAGGCAGAAGCCGCATCTCTTATAAATATGGGAATTATTTTTCCCTTCCGGTGCCCCATCAAGGTAATTCCCGCTATAAAATTGCAGTCCTGGTAAGGTGGTTGAGGCAGTGAGCGTAATGCCTGTGCCATCATCAAAAGCGAAAGCAGCTTTTTTGAGTGTGCCGTCATACGCATCGATGACCCAGTTGTGGTCGTAACCACCAGCGAATTGCAGTTGTTCAAAGGAATCATCAATATGGTCGCCGATCCTTGTTGGTTCTCGAAGATCAAGAGGTGTTCCCGCTACCGAAACAATTTTTCCTGTTGGGAGAGATTCTTTATCAGCATCGGTATAGCAATTCGCAAATATCTGAATTTTTTGCTTTAAAATAGTGCCACTGTCATAGCCGGCAAGGTTAAAATATGTATGGTTTGTGAGGTTACAAACGGTATCTTCATCAGAAATCGCTTTGTAATCAATCGATAAGGTATTGTCGTCAGTTAAAGAATAGAGCACCTCTACCTTTAATGTTCCAGGATAACCTTCTTCGCCATTGGCACTGACATACGTTAAGGAGAGACCTTGATCGGCTTCTTTTGCAGACCATACTTTTTTATCAAAGCCAATTTTACCGCCATGCAGATGGTTATTGCCATCATTGCAATAAAGCTGAAACTTTTTGCCGTTTAAAGTAAAATGCCCTTTTTGTATCCGATTGCCATGGCGGCCAATTAAAGCACCGATGTATTTGTCCTGTGTTTCATAGTTTTCTAGTTTGTCATAGCCTAAAGCGACATCGATTAACATGCCGGTTTTATCAGGAGTCTTTATTGATACGATAGTGCCACCAAAGGTCGAGATCATGACTTGCATGTTGTTTTTGTTCGTAAGGGTGTAAAGATCAATCTGACAGCCATCTTTGGTTGTTCCGAAGGTTTGCTTACTGATTGGGTTCATCTTACATTCCTCCATAAAATTTTTACGGTTTTTATTTTTAAATAAAATGTGCATGAGCACAAAACGATGATTAAAGAATAGCATTGCTGCTTATTTCTGTCAAATAAAATTTATAAATACAAAGTTCGACACTTAAAAACAAATAAATAATCGTTATACATTAAGAACAAACCTATAATAAGTGGGTATATAAAAGACTTGGACATTAAAGAAAATAGCTTGAACGCTATAATTTATGCATGGTTTTGCAATATGTAACTGAATAATTAGAAAAGTCTAATAAGACTGAAAATAAAATGTTGACGGGCACAAAAATCGGTGATATTCTTTAATCATTAAATGTGCCTGAGCACACAATAAGGAGATGGGTAAGCAGATGAGGAAAATTTTGGCGTTTGTTTTGGCGGGAGCCATGCTAACAGCAACACTCATAATGGCTGGCTGTGGAGGAGCTCAATCGACTACTACAAGTAATGAGAAATCTATTAAAGTTGGTGTGTCGATGCCAACAAAATCGTTACAACGGTGGAATCAAGACGGATCTAATATGGAAGCTAAACTCAAGGAAAAGGGATATCAAGTAGATCTTCAGTTTGCAGAAAATAAAGTAGAAACCCAAGTGGCACAAATTGAAAATATGATTACCAAAGGAGCTAAAGTTATCGTCGTTGGTGCGATTGATGGTAGTGCTTTATCATCCGTTTTGGATGAAGCAAAATCCGCTGGCTGTGCAATCATTGCTTATGATCGATTGATTATGAATACGGATGCTGTAAATGCCTATGCAACATTTGATAATTCTAGTGTTGGTAAGATTCAAGGGCAATACATAGAAGAAAAATTAGGCTTGAAAGAAGGTAAAGGTCCTTATAATTTTGAAATTGCAACTGGGCCTCTAGATGATAACAATGTTGTATATTTCTTTGGTGGAGCTATGGAAGTATTAAAACCATATATCGACAAAGGACAGTTGGTTGTTAAATCTGGTCAAACGACGCGTGAACAATGTGCAACACCAAATTGGGATGAAGCAAAAGCACAAGAACGTATGGATAATATTATCACAGCAAATTATACGGCAAATAAAATTGATGCAGTATTATGTTCTAATGATTCTACTTCATTAGGGGTACAGTCGGCACTTAAATCAGCTGGTTATGGCTCTGCTGATAAACCAATGCCAATTGTTACTGGGCAGGATGCTAACATTGCAAATGTAAAGGCAATTGTTGCGGGTCAACAATCGATGTCGGTATTTAAAGATACGAGAGCGCTTGCTGATCAAGTTGTAAAAATGGTGGAGGCAATCGTCAATAAAAAAGACCCAGAAGTAAATGATACAAAAACATACAATAATGGTAAAAAAGTCGTACCATCTTATTTATGCGTACCTCAATTCGTTGATAAATCAAATTATAAAACGTTATTAATTGATTCAGGCTATTACAAAGAAAGTGATTTGAAATAAAGTTTTACTATCGCAGATCGATGAATAAGTAAGTCTTGGCAGTGCGGAGTATCTGCACTGCTAGGCTTAATTGTGCATGCAGCAGGCAGGAGGAAACACGAAAATGAGCAAGGTGTTATTGGAGATGCGACAAATTACAAAAGAATTTCCTGGCGTAAAGGCGTTGAATAATGTACAGCTTAAAGTAGAAGAAAAAACAATCCATGCATTGGTTGGTGAAAATGGTGCAGGAAAGTCAACGTTGATGAATGTCTTGAGTGGAGTATATCCATATGGCACTTATACTGGAGATATTATGTATGATGGGGTGGAGTGTCAATTCCAAAACATAAGGGAAAGCGAAAGCAAAGGAATCGTAATCATTCATCAAGAATTGGCACTGATTCCTTATTTATCAATCAAGGAAAATATTTTTCTAGGGAATGAAAGAGCGAACCATGGCATTGTAAATTGGGGGAAATGTCGTTTTGAAGCGATGAAACTTATGGAAACTGTCGGTCTTCAAGAAGACCCAGATACGCCGATTAATCAAATTGGCGTTGGCAAGCAACAACTTGTCGAGATTGCGAAGGCGTTGTCCAAGAATGTAAGGCTCTTAATTCTTGATGAACCAACGGCAGCCTTAAACGACGCGGATAGTGAAAAACTTTTAGAGCTATTATTAAGATTACGGGCAGATTGTAATATGTCGGCAATTATTATTTCTCATAAATTAAATGAAGTGACGAAAGTAGCGGATAAGATTACAGTAGTACGTGATGGGATGACAATTGAAACGATTGATACCCATACTGAAAAAATTACAGAAGATCGAATTATTCGCGGAATGGTTGGTCGCGATATCACCCATCGTTATCCAATAAGGGAAAGCATGACGGGTGATGTTTGTTTTGAAGTAAAAAACTGGACGGTTCATTCACCTGAAATTTTTGATAAACTCGCGGTAGATGATGTGAGCTTTCATGTAAGAAAAGGTGAGGTTGTTGGGATAGCCGGGCTTATGGGGTCAGGTAGAACAGAGCTGGCTATGAGCATTTTTGGGCGTTCTTATGGTGAAGATATTTCTGGTGTAATCTTTAAGGATGGCAAAGAACTTCATATAAAATGTGTATCTGATGCGATCCAGAATGGTATTGCTTATGTTACCGAGGACAGAAAAAAACAAGGACTGATTTTAATTAATGATATCAGGGTGAATACAACCTTGCCGAGTTTAAAAAAACTTTCGGCTCATGGTGTAGTCAATGAAAATGAAGAAGTAAAAGTGTCAGAAGAATATTTAGCAAGGCTTAAGATTAAGGCACCAGACATTTACCAAAATACTGGCAATTTATCAGGTGGGAATCAACAGAAGGTTATGCTTGCCAGATGGATCTATGCTGATCCGGATGTACTTATTCTTGATGAACCGACAAGAGGGATTGATGTTGGAGCAAAATATGAAATTTACTGTATTATCAATGATTTGGCAGCGCAAGGCAAGTCGGTGATTGTGATATCTTCCGAGTTGCCAGAAGTACTAGGCATCAGTGATCGGATTTATGTAATGAATGAAGGTCGCTTTGTCGGCGAGCTTGCCAAAGAGGAGGCATCTCAGGAGAGTATTATGAAGTGTATTATGCAAAGTAATAACTAGGGGGAATGAAAAATGTTGAGCAAAGGTACCGTTGGAATTCATCAGCAAACGACCGATACCAATCCTTGTAGTCATATATTCAAGAAAAATATCATTCAGATGGCAGTACGAAAATATGCGATGTTTATTGCCCTTATTGTTATTGCGCTGCTATTTCAGTGGCTTACACAAGGAATTCTACTGGCACCAATGAATGTGTCCAAACTTATCATGCAAAATAGTTATATTTTAATTTTGGCTATAGGAATGTTACCCTGCATCTTGACTGGAGATATTGATTTGTCAGTTGGCTCAGTAATTGCCGTAGTTGGCGCTATTGCGGGGACAATGCTCATTTCGATGAAAATGTCAGTTGGACTAACCATTGCCGTTTGTTTGGTTGTGGGGCTTTTAATTGGCGCTTGGCAAGGATTTTGGGTTGCATTTGCTAAGGTACCGTCCTTTATTGTAACTTTAGCAGGCATGCTTCTTTTTCGTGGGGCAACAATGGTTATTCTTGATGGAAATACCTTGTCGCCATTTCCAGAGTCCTTTCAGTTTATCGCACAAAAGTTTTTAGCGGATATTCCGTTGATTGGCGAGATTCCCTATAGTACGATCCTTGTCGGGATTATCGTTGCGATTTGTTATGTAATATCAGAGATCAACGCACGCAAACAAAATATGCAATATGGCGTGAAGGTGAGCAGTAAAAAAAATTTTTTAGCAAAACTGAGTTTAGTCACATTTGTTTGCTTATATGCGGCTTATTGGTTGAACCAATTTAAGGGCATGCCAATTATTTTGCTATTACTTGCAGCCTTGATTATTAGTTATTCTTTTGTGACACATAGAACTGTCATCGGACGTCATATTTATGCATTAGGCGGCAATGAACGCGCGACACAGCTTTCTGGAATTAAAACAAAATGGGTAAGATTTTTCGTTTTTGTCAATATGGGACTGCTTGCAGCGATTGCTGGACTCGTTTTTTCCGCGCGGCTTAATTGTGCAGGACCAACTGCTGGTAATGGCTTTGAACTCGATGCAATTGCCGCTTGTTATATCGGTGGGGCATCGGCCACAGGTGGGGTTGGCACGATTGTAGGCGCGATTGTAGGTGGATTGGTTATGGGGGTTTTAAATAACGGGATGTCCATTATGGGGATTGGCATCGACTGGCAGATGGGAATCAAGGGATTGGTACTTTTGATCGCAGTTGGATTCGACATTTACAACCAAGCAAAGAAATGATAGGATGATATCAATTCATAGAGATGTTGTAAAAAATGAGTCTATTATAGGGTAAGGATACATAAAAATGACGATAACGATTAAAAAAATTGCAGAAATTTGTGGAATATCAAGAGGTACCGTAGATCGAGTGCTCAACGACCGGGGAAAAGTAAAAGCACAAACAGAAGAACTCGTTAAAAAGGTTGCCAAGGAACTCGGCTATAAGCCCAATCCAGCAGGGCGAGCGCTTGGGGCAAAACGGAAAAATCTTGTCGTGGGTGTTTTGCTTGTAGCGGAGGGAAATCCATTCTTTGATGAGGTTATCCGTGGAATCCGAGTCGCGGAAAAAGAGTATAGTGTTTACGGGATGAAAATCGAGCTAAAGAGTATGAAGGGTTATGATGTTGAGAAACAATGCCAAATGATTGATGCAATGAAAAGTGAAATCAATGCGTTGATTTTAAATCCGATCAGTGATGAAAGAATTAAAGCCAAGATTGATGAGCTCGTAGAAGCGGGCATTTTCGTTGTAACCTTAAACAATGACATAGAAAATAGTCGGCGTGCTTGTTATGTTGGCAGTAATTACTTCAATGGTGGAGAAACGGCCTGTGGTATTATGGGATTGTTGACAAGAGGGCAAGCTGAAATTGGTATTGTTACAGGATCATTTAAGGCATTGGGACATCAACAACGCGTAGATGGCTTTAAATCTATTATCAAACAGAAGTATCCTAATTTACACATTGTAGATTACGTAGAAAATGATGATGATGATATTTTGGCCTTTGAAATAACGAAAGAAATGTTAGTGAAACATCCTAAAATCAATGCGATTTTTATTGTTGCTGGTGGGGTGTATGGTGTTTGCAGGGCTGTATTATCGCTCGGGCTGCAGCAGAAATTAACAATCATTTCTTTCGATAGTGTGGCTACAACCGTAGAAATGCTAAAGAAACAGATCATTCAAGCAACGATTTATCAACATCCTTATACCCAAGGACACAAATCAGTGGATATCGTATTTAATTATCTGGTGAATGGATTAGAGCCGAAAAAGACACAGCATATTTTGAAAAATGAAATCAAAATATTAGAAAATATAAATTAAAAGATTATGTTTTGTTTTAATTTAACTTAATTAGAAATGGAGCTGGTGGAGAATGAACTATTTAATCGGGATTGACATTGGTACCTCAGCGACCAAAACGGTACTTTTTGATGAAGCATGTACGATAATAGCGTCATCATCGCAGGAGTATCCACTGTATCAGCCACAAAATGGTTGGGCAGAGCAAGACCCAGAGGATTGGTATAGTGCAGTTCTTACTACATTGAAAGAGGTATTGCAAAAATCTGGGGTAAGTGGTGCAGATGTCAAAGGCGTTGGCCTTTCTGGTCAGATGCATGGACTTGTTATGCTCGATGAGCGTAACGAGGTCATTCGACCATCCATCATTTGGTGTGATCAGCGTACGGCTGCTGAATGCGGGGAAATAACAGAAAAAGTTGGTGCTGAGCGGTTAATTGAGATCACAGCGAATCCAGCATTGACGGGTTTTACAGCATCAAAAATTCTGTGGGTGCGCAATCATGAGCCAAAGAATTATGCAAAATGCAGACATATTTTGTTACCGAAAGATTATATTCGGTTTAAATTAACGGGTGAATATGCAACGGAGGTTTCCGATGCAAGTGGCATGCAGTTACTTGATATTCCAAACCGTTGCTGGTCAGATGAAGTGCTTGAAAAACTTGCAATCGATAAAAGTTTGTTGGCTAAGGTCTATGAATCTCCTGAGGTTACGGGTTCGATTACGAAGGAAATTGCTGACAAAACGGGTCTTTCGACTGCGACTATTGTGGTTGGCGGTGCTGGCGATAATGCGGCAGCAGCGATTGGCACTGGTATTGTTAAAGACGGTCGTGCGTTTACAACGATTGGCACGAGTGGAGTTGTCTTTGCCCATAGTAGTCAGGTGAAAATTGATCCTAAAGGGCGGGTACATACGTTTTGTTGTGCAGTTCCCGGCTGTTGGCATGTGATGGGTGTTACGCAAGCTGCGGGGCTGTCACTGAAGTGGTTCCGTGATAATTTTTGTAGTGACTATAAAGAACGAGCTGTGGTAAAAAAGGTAGATCCATATGATTTGATGAATGAGGCTGTATCAAAGGTCCCAATCGGCAGTAACCGTCTCATGTATTTGCCATATCTGATGGGGGAACGAACGCCTCATTTAAATCCAGAATGTCGCGGCGTATTTTTTGGCCTTTCAGCAATGCACACCAAGGAAGATCTCATTCGTGCGGTGATGGAAGGGGTATCGTATTCTTTAAAAGACTGTAATGATATTCTGATAGAAATGGGAATTCAAGTAAATGAAATGATGGCCTGTGGCGGTGGTGGCAAGAGCCCGATTTGGCGGCAGATGCTTGCCGATATGTACGGCTGTGAAGTCAAGACAGTTGCAGCACAAGAAGGCCCGGCACTTGGCGTAGCGATTCTTGCTGGGGTTGGTGCAGGCTTGTTCGCTAGTGTTGAAGAAGCTTGTGAACGTTTTATTCGTACGCAAGACTATTGCCAGCCAATTCCGCAGAATCGTGCCTATTATGAAAAAGGACAAAAACTATATCAGTCGATTTATCACAGTTTAAAAGATCAATATCATCAATTGGCGCAATTATAGTAGAATAACATAGGAAACATATGATAAAAGAAATAAAGGAAATAGTGGTTCCTCACTGATTATTTAGATTCAGACATAAATAATCGTAGTCCAAATAAAATAAATATGGCTCCTGTAAATTTACTAAAATATTTCTGAATACTTTCATTTTTAGTTATCCATGTTTGTAATTTACCTGATACCATAGCATAGGTACTCATGACTAAAAAACCTAAAGATACAAAGATTATTCCTAAAAATAACACTTCCTGTTGTGCATGGTCACTATTTATGTCAATAAATTGAGGAAGAAAACTAAGAAAGAATAATGTTGTTTTAGGATTTAAAGCTGAGGTTAAAAACCCAGTAAGAATTAAATTTTTATTGGCCTTTACAGAAGTAGTTTCAATTAAAATATTTCTTGTTAAAAAACACTTTATTCCTATATATAAAAGATATATAGCACCAATATCTTTTACTATGTAAAATGCCCAAGCTGAGGTTTGAAATAAAGTAGCTAATCCAAAAAAAGTAAATAAAACTTGGGCCATGTCACCAAAGGAGGCTCCGAAAACAACATGCATAGCGGAATTTCTTCCGTGGTTTAAGCCCTGCGTAATAACATATATGGTATTAGGCCCAGGCGAAATAAGTAAAAGAAAAGAAATAGATATAAATAACCAAGTGTTTGAAAAATCCATAGTAACGCTCCTACTATTTTTAGTTTATTATAGACTTTGAACTGTCTAGAGGTCAAGTAAAAAGCCACCTGCTATGCGGGTGGCTGACAAACGTTATAGATGAAATTTTACTTGATTCGCATGTAGCGTGTAATTTTTTAGATAAAGTGTATACGGTTAAGTAATAATTTATTTATCTAGGCAAAACCTAAAATTCTCGCAGTGAAAGCAAGTGTTGCGCATAGGATAATCTCGGGTAAGTTGAAGATAAGAAGATTTTTTTTTATTTTATTTATAGATGATAAGGTGAGACAAAGCTTTAGGAAGTCGCTAAAACGCCATTTAGGTATAAACATAAGGCTACCTCTATTTTTGCTAGAATAGACCCCGTGAATTCTTATAAACCGTGGCTGTATATTGGCAGTTTTGTAGATTTTATAGGTGTAGAATGAGGGGGGACGATACAAAAGAAAAGTCGCTTATCATAAACGATAAGCGACTAATGTATTAGTATTATTTAGTTTTGTTTGGCAACTGATGCAGGAGAATCGGTTGTCATTTTAATTGTTTTTTTGAATTGAGGTTCTCTAAATGTTGATGTTAAAGTATAGAGCTTTTCAACATCACCACGTTTGATTAAAATGCTTTGTGTTGTTGGTCTAGTTGTATCAAATATTAATTGGTCAATAGCCCCACTATTTCTATCTTTCTTCAGTTTAACATCATTAACCTTAATTATTATATCTCCAACCTTAATTCCTGCATTTTCAAATGCGCCAAAAGGTTCAATCTCAGTAATTGCATAGCCACCATTTTGTTTATCTCTACTAACATCAAAGCCTAATAGATATATACCGTTAAAATATCCTTTTATTTTTTTGTAGCATTGGTAGTTCAGTATTTGATGTTCCAACAGGCTGAACAGTAACAGCCCCATTAGGTGCATGCGTTGTACAGGTTTCACTAATGGATAAAATAGCATCATTATCCTTTTGTACAAAAACAAATCCTAATCTATTTTCATACAACCAAGTATATTGACCCAATAAACCTGCATTTTCAGTGTGCGTATTCAATAAAACTAAATTGTTCTCGCTGGATTGCTCAATTATACAGTTAGACCTACTAAGTGCAATTTTCTCAATGATAAAATTCTTAACGTCTGATGTTTTGACATCGTTAATCACAATGTTTGACGCAGCAAAAACTGATGCATACATACAGCTAAATAAAATACATAAAATAGACAATGTTCTTTTTAACATATTTTTCACCCACAATAGCCATAATTCGCCAAAATTTGAAAATTACCTTTTGTTTTTACATTAAAAGTTATATTATAAAAATTTATACCCACTATATCCAAACAAAAAAAACTCAAAAAAGCCACTTAGGAACAATCTACCACGCTACCGTTATTTTAATCAGAATAGGCACTGTGAAGTCAATAGAATCAAGGGTGATTTTTGCTATTCTTAGATACTTCATTGTCAAAGAAGTTGATGTAGTGATTCTTGCTGGGGTTGGTGCAGGTCTATTTTCTACGGTTGAGGAAGCTTGTGATCGTTTTGTTCGTACGCAGGAATATTGTCAGCCGATTCCTCAGAATCGTGCCTATTATGAAAAAGGTCAAAAGAACAGTATCATCAATTGGCTCAATTATAGTAAGGTAAGAAGAAGTGTTTAATGCATAGTTAAAAATGTGTACCGAAATAAATAAAAATGCAGCTAACTATTATGGAGGTTAGCTGCATTTTTCCTATATATTGTGTTTAAAAATTGCACTCAAAAGAATGTATATAAGTGAAAATATTTGTTGTTCAAAGGATAATACCGAAGATTGTTGTGGTGGTAAGGCAAAGTTTAAGGCGGATCATTTTGCACTACTAGTTTTTTATAGGCGACAAGATGGCGTTATACGATAAGGGGAAGCTCTGGGTATTGGTCGAAGGTTCCTTTTTTAATCACGTGAGATAAAATAAAGAACTAGTAAAGGTAAGGAAAATCCATAGGAGAGCAATCATAGTAATATTGATGATAATAATATAAAAAATTGAGACTAGAATTTTAATAATCGTCGATTAGTGATAATGAAAAGCAGTTATTATTTATGTTGTTAAACTTATTAATATATAAAGTTACGTCAAAATATATTGGTATATTTTAGAAAAAACCTTTATTTTTAAAGAAAAAATGCTATAATAAAGATAGCTATAGGGGCAATTATAGCATGTCGAATAATAAAAATCAATATATAGTATTTGAAAATATATTTATTACTATATATTGTTGCATTCTGATTTTGAAGGGGGAAATATGATGGGCATGATGAGCGTTTTAGATGTCGCTAATTTTTTCTTATCTAAAAGTATTCCTAATACCCAACAAGCAGTTACTCATCTTAAACTTCAAAAATTAGTATATTATGCGCAAGCATTTTATTTGGCTTTTGATTGTGAAACGCAATACAAAGATAATTTATTTGATGATAAATTACAGGCATGGACACATGGGCCTGTATCGCGTCAAGTTTATGATACGTTCCAAGAACATGGGAATCGTTTTGAAGAACTTCCCGTTTTTTATGGAGACGTGCCAAGTCCAGATGATTATATAAAACAGATTTTAGAGTGCGTATGGAAGACATATGGAAATTTTAGCGGTTCGCAGCTAGAGTTTTTTACTCATAGAGAAACCCCGTGGATTAGTGCTAGAATGAGAGCTGGGGTAGAACCTTGGGAACCAAGTAATGAAATTATTGACTTGAAAGAAATGAAAAACTATTATAAAAAATCATTAGGTTTATTGCAATAAGAATTTTTCTTATTGCAATTTTTGTATTAGGAGAAGTTATGAAAAATTACTATAAAAACTCTGTTGAATGGATAATTTTAATTAAAGCATTATTTAAAGAATATACAACAGCTACATATATCATGACTTTTTTTGCTGGGTTTATATTTGTGTTATATCGGATGCAAATACTTTCTTTGGTTTTCATGGTTTTATCTTTAATGATGATCAATCAAGATTCCATAGACTTTACTATGAATATTTATAATCAAAATTTTAGTCAATTCGGTTCTAGTGTTAAATTTCTAGGTGAAAAAGATACAATATATCCTTTTGTTGGATGGTTTAAGGGGATTTACAGTTGGATATTTACAATTAGTATCCCTTTTTATTATTTTATTGCCCGGGAACAAAAATCTTTGTCGGAATCATCTTTGAATTTAGATAGGAAAGGATTACGCCATTTTTTTTATACCTCAATTATAATAATTGCTGGTGGATACATATTAGCTTCTTTTGATGACCTACAAAAGGAAAAATATATTTTTTTTGCGTTAAGTTTTTCCGTTTTGAGTATGATTTTTTTTATTAGTTCATTGGGATTTATACGTCACTTGCTTCAAAGTATAAATATTAACTATCTGTTTTTTAGAATATTGGATAGAACTAATTTTTCTTTTAAGGCTTTGTTATTAAAAAAAAATCAATATAAATTTTTTAGAAAAAAATTATATGATAATTTAAATTATTTAATAGAAAGTATATACCAAATGTTAAATCAATCTATTAATAAAGGCTTAATTAAGGTATATAGTTCAAATTATGAAGAATGGAAAAAGACTATTCATCTTATTTTTAAAGGAAATCGAGGGGATATAGAACTAATTTCCAAAGATGATCTTCAATACTCTAATTTATATAAAATCATATTAAAAAATCAGGTAGCTCTTATTATTGCGTTGTATGCAAATAACAGATTATCTGAAGGCTATGATGCATTAATGAATTTATTTGTTTTAGTACCAGATGGTGATATTAGATCGACAGATAATATGAATCAAAAAATAGAAGAGAAATATAATGAACTTATGAAGGAATACCTTAGTACTTTATGTGGCTTAGGCCTATTCTTTTATAAATCAAATATAATATTACATCCTTTAATATTACAAATCAAAAGATTACCAATTCAAAGAATTGGTATTGATAAAATTATTTCGGTTTACAGGACATGGATTATTAAAATAACTGAGTCATGTGATGTGAAAATGTTGGTATGTTTATCATACGCTTTAATGGAAACTATAGAGGAGACAAGCCAACAAAGTATTATTGAAAATGAACTAATAAACTCGGGGGATAAAGTTTCAATTAGTCAAATGGAGAACTTAATGTCAAAAGCATTAAATGTCCATTTGTCAGGTACGGAAAAGAGTGTTGGTAGGTGTATTTACATTTTACTTAATGCTGCTGTTAAAAGTTTAGAAATGTCACAATATCAATGTGTTGGGTTTATTATTAAATTCATAGTTTCAAACTTTGATAGCAAGATTACTAACATAGCATTTAAAGAATTTATAAGTAACGATGGACGTGATAATAAATTTGATAACTGTGAAATAGGTAGTAGTTTTGGTCTGACGTCTTTTAATTTAAATAAAAAAACGGATAAATATTGCTTAGAAAAGTTATCATTTCTTTTATATGGACAACAGGTTTATATAAAAACTAATAACATATCAATTAGATATGTTCCAAGTGAATATATTAATATTACAGAATGTATTAGTGATAATATAGAATATATTTATAATAAGATTATAGCTGGAAAAGATAAGTTTGGTCTTATTTGGCTAGGTAATGAAAAATTTCATAAAAGATTATTTTATAGAATTTTAGAGTTAAATGATAAAAAGAATGATAATCAAAAGCAAAGAAATGTGTAGAAAAAGAGAGAAGCTATTAAAAAACTATTAGTTGCAAGATATAAAAAAAGCGATTGCTCCAAGTGGCAATCGCTTTTTTTCTAGACAAGCCCCAACATCCTTGCGGTAAACGCAACCGTGCCACATAGGATAATTCCAATGATCGTTGGCAAGGCAAAGGCTACGGCGGTCCATTTTGCGCTGCCAGTTTCTTTGTAGGCAGAGAGCAGCGTTGTTGTGCAAGGCCAGTGGAGTAGGCAAAAGAGCATGGTGTTGATGGCGGTTAGTAAGGTCCAACCATTGGCGAGGAGAATATCTTTTAGGTCACTTAGACTGCCTACTTCGGTTATTTGCCCGGTGCAAAGATAGGTCATCAGGATAATTGGGATGACGATTTCGTTGGCTGGTAACCCAAGAATAAAAGCAAGCAAGATGACACCATCTAAGCCAAGATAGTAAGCGCAGGGCTGTAACATTTGTGCGAGGTGCTGTAATAGACTGTAGTCACCGATGGTGATATTGCCAAGTAGCCAAGTAATTGCGCCAGCGGGAGCAGCCATGATGATGGCGCGCTTTAGAACAAATAACGTGCGGTCGATGATGGACCGATAAATAACGGCGCCAAATTGCGGCATGCGATAGGGTGGTAATTCTAGGATATTGGTGGACGGTTCCCCTTTTAAGATGGTATGAGACAAAGCCCATGCACTGAGAAAGGTAAGTAAAATCCCAAGGAGTACGATAACCGTAATGCTCATGGCAGTAATCACGGAGGAGAACTCTGGCGCGAACGCTCCCGCGATAAAGATGGTTGAAATGGCAATGAGGGTAGGAAAACGACCATTGCAGGGAACTAGATTGTTGGTGATCAGCGCAATGAGGCGTTCCCTTGGCGAATCGATGATACGGCAGGCAACGATGCCGGCGGCATTACAGCCAAAGCCCATGCACATGGTGAGAATTTGTTTACCACAAGAGTGACACTTTTTGAAAGCATGATCCAAGTTAAAAGCGATACGCGGTAAGTACCCTAAATCTTCTAAGAGGGTGAAGAGTGGAAAGAAGATAGCCATTGGTGGAAGCATCACGGCGACGACCCAGGCAAGCGAACGATACATACCGAGGACGAGGAGGCCGTGTAACCAATTTGGTGCACCTATTTTCATAAATAGTTCTGTTAAATGATCTTGCAAGCCAAATAATACGTTGGCGAGTGCTTGAGAAGGCAGATTCGCTCCTACAATCGTGAGCCAAAAGATACCGCAGAGTAGCAATAACATGGTGGGGTAACCAAACCAACGCGAAGTTAATAAATCATCAACGCGATGTTCGAGGGATTTTTTTGGTGTTTCTGTTTTACGAACCACATGTTTGCTGACTTGTTCAGCCTGTTGATAAAGTGCGGCAACGAGCTTATCTTCATCTTTGGCAAGATCGTCATACGGGGTTTGGTCAAGCTTCACTTTACGAGGAATAATAAGTAATTCATTATTGGCAACTTCAAATAGTGTTTCTTTTAATTTATCTAGCCCTTCACCTGTACGCGCCGTTGTACCAACGACAGGAACACCGAGTTCTTTGCTTAGTCGTTTAAGATCAACCTCAATACCTTTCCGTTTGGCTTCATCAAGGAGATTGACGCAGACAACAACTTTGGAGGTAATGTTCATGATTTGTAAGGCTAAGTTTAGATTACGTTCGAGACAGGAGGCATCGATCACGATGAGTGTGGCATCAGGGTCTGCATCGCAAATAAAATCACGCGCAATTTCTTCTTCTACGCTATGAGCCATGATCGAATACGTTCCTGGTAAATCGACGAGTAAAAACTCTTGTTCAAAATAACGAAAGGTTCCTTGGGCATTATCGACAGTTTTTCCCGGCCAGTTGCCAGTATGCTGTCTTAGCCCAGTTAATTCATTGAAGATGGTGCTTTTTCCAACATTGGGGTTGCCAGCTAGTGCGATGATGAACTGTTGAGGGCTGGCATTAATATGAAAACGGTTTTTTAATCGTGCTAGGTGTTTCATACGCTTTTCAAGCATGTTCTTTCCTCCTAGATGATAGGAAAAGATTCCAGTTTTACTTTAATAAAATCTGCATCTTCATTACGGAGGGCAATCGTGGTACCGCGAACTTGATAAGCGCTGGGGTTTCCCGATGGACTGCGCCGAACGCACTCTACTAAGGTGCCAGGAACCAGACCTAAATCTAAAATGCGCCTTTTTAGTAAACCGGTCAGTTCTACCTTGTTAATATGGCAAGTTTGCCCGATATTTAGCTCTGCAAGAGAAGGCATTGGCATTGCATTTGTATTCATCAAATCAACCTCCAAAGTAAGAGTTAGTGTAAGGTAAGTCTATTACCCGGAGCTAACTTTTTTTATGTTATTTGTGGTAGTTTATGAAATGAAAGTGCAATCTGCTACATAAAAAAAGATGCATAAAATGCATCTTTTAGAATTTGCGAGAGCTAGTTTTGTTTTGCGTATAAATAATAACAATATATATTTTACTATTGTGTCATTCCTACAAGGAATGATATAATAGCTTAAAGCTATTATATCAATATATTGTAAAAAAGCTAAACAAAAATCTATAATGATTGAGAGGTATTTTAAGATGGGTGAAAATAATAGTATTCCTAAATCTGGGTCTAGTGTCGATGATAAAGTTAGAGCTGCGGAACTTGCCTTTGATAAAAAACGTCGTAGCATTGGTTTGTTCTTGGGTCCAATATTAGCATTGATTGTATTTCTATTACCAATCCAGGGGTTGACGGTTGAAGGGCATAAATTAGTCGCAATTGTGACTTTGGTAGCCCTTTGGTGGATTACTGAACCAGTATCAATTCCGGTGACATCTTTACTAGGGCCAACACTCGCCGTTATTACAGGGGTTGTTCCAGTAACAACAGCATTTGCACCCTTTGCCCATCCGATGATTTTTTTGTTCATGGGTGGATTTATGTTAGCAAAAGCAATGACAATGCATAATCTAGATAAGCGGTTTGCGTTTGGTTTATTATCAATGAAAT
>Ga0316600_10000641_pt1 | contig 16642 bp, 14 predicted proteins | sample OWC_soil_day5_CT_FD_207652 | JGI IMG/M metagenome (GOLD analysis project Ga0316600, IMG submission 207652) | Wetland soil microbial communities from Old Woman Creek delta, Ohio, United States - OWC_soil_day5_CT | ecosystem: Environmental > Terrestrial > Soil > Wetlands | place: USA: Ohio... | reverse complement strand
TGTCGACTTCCATATCGATCCACTTCTTGTAGATATCGTAAGCTCCTCCCAAAACAAGGAGACATGAGCAGGACTTCATCTTCTCCTCGATCGCGGCCCTGAGCGGCTTCTTGGAGGGGATATTCTGAATAGGATCGTCTTCGGAAATACTGTAGAACTCGGCATGGAAATCGGACAGCGGCCCCGATGGCATATGCAACAGTTCGGATAGTCGTTCGAAAGAGTCGCTTGCGGTCCAGGAATGGCTGGCGAACAAGTTGTAAACGGGCATGCCTTTCTCCATAAAATACGTCTATACACAGGGTTCGGAAACCGCCTGTCCCGATGGATGGCTAATCCGGATAACGGGGATTCAAAATATCCACCGGATGGAAACCGAAATTGCCGCCATGAACACTCTTCCGATGATCATCGAAATAGAGTTCCAATGCATATTTTATGGTGGAAAAGGCGAGTTGGCGCCAGGGAATCTCATGTTTGGCAAAAAGTTTTACTTCCGTTGTCTCGGTGCCCGGGTCAAATTCCAGATCAAGAAGTCTTGCCCTGTAGAACAGATGGACCTGATGAGCCGTTGGCAGATTCATCAGCGAAAAAAGCCCGTGCAGGTCAATATGCGCGCCAGCCTCTTCACTGGTTTCCCGAATGGCGGCTTCGGCGGTCGTCTCCTTGTTTTCCATGAATCCGCCCGGCAGTGTCCAATAACCGGAACGCGGTTCTATTGCTCTCTTGCACAGCAATATCCTGGGTTCGTCGGATTCCTCCCAGACCGGGATGGAACACACCACAATCTTGGGGTTGTCGTAGTAGATGGTGCCACATTGTTTGCACATGTGGCGGGGGAAATTATCATCCGGCGGAACCTCGAAGACGAGAGGGTGAGCGCACTGGGAACAGAATTTCATACGGCCTGAGCCTGTATCAGAGGCAGTTGCAGAAGAGTTGGAAGAAGTCATTCCGGAAGAACCGGCACACCGATGATTCTATCACTGCAGACAGCCTGCCCGCTTTGCCGGGAACGCTAAACTATTTAGTCTTATCCTGGTCTCAGGTTTCAAGCCATCAGGGAAGATGTGGGTAGTAATCCGCCATGCACCTGTTTTGGACTATTTTCTTTCTTAAATGGATACTCCCCGGGTAAAGAGGGATTGCTTACAGAAAAAGAGGCATGGTACTCCGTCAAGTACTTAAGGAATCCATTGATATTGCCTGGAATGTTAGTTATAATAGCGGCTCAGACGCGGGGTGGAGCAGTCTGGCAGCTCGTCGGGCTCATAACCCGAAGGTCGTAGGTTCAAATCCTGCCCCCGCAACCACGTTTATATACGCGCCGCCTGCAGAAATTAAAAGTTTCTCGGCGGCGTGTCCATTTCAGCGTATATGCCGCCGTCCGGCTCACACCTTACGTGAACGCGCCTTCACCAATTCTCCGTGCACATTATAGATTGCTTAAAAGTGCGGATAGCGGTCGGATGCATCGATTAGCCGCGCATTCCCCCATTCCAAATCCTTGAGCTTCTTGGCATCGTAAGCCGTCATGTCGTCGTTCATGTCAACATTGATGTGAAAACTCGTTCAGCAGTTGGCTAGATATCTCTTATAAGGTCAGTTGTTTATCCCGTCACAAATCTCATCAGGGTTTAATTAAAAATTGGCTTGAGTAGTCGATCGAGACCGGCGAAAAGAACCGATCCCGGCATTATCCATGACTGTGCGCTGACTAATCTGTTTGCGGTTATTCCTATGATGGGTTGATTCAGATCAGGATTAACCGAATGTGCCTACCTACAATACCTGCCAGGGTATTGTATGTGAGCCTTCCTTACCGTTTTGACTGATGGTCATGATGGTTCTCAGGGGCATGATGTTTCCCTGAACTTGGTTGCATGCATGTGTTGCAGGTCTTGAATAGCATTGGGTAGGGGAGATGTCATGCGCAGGATCAAGCCAGCACTTGAGACATGAGTCCTTTAAGCCTACAAGCTGGAGGCGATCTGTACGCCCGGATGGGCCGCCTTGAGAGGGAACTTCCCGGCTACGACACAGCGTGCGCCCGTAGCCATCGAAAACGCTCGAACACACTCAATTTGGCCTTGGCGCGAGCGTTTGCTCTGATCTCGTTGATCACAGCGCTCGGCGGCTGCACCACCGTCGGGCCGAATTTTGTCAAACCCGAAGTCGAGGTCAATACCGAATGGACTGCACAGGAAAAATCCCAGCTTGACACGGCGAAGGCCGCCGACGCGGCCTGGTGGCGCGTTTTCAACGACCACACCCTAAACACGCTCATCGACCAGGCGCGGCAGCAGAATCTTACTGTGCGCACAGCGGGACTGCGGATCGCAGAGTCGCGCGCACAATTGGCGCTTGCGGTCGGTATGAAGTGGCCGCAGGTGCAGACCGTGTTCGGACAGGCAACCGCCGTGCGGATCAGCGGGAGTGCCGCGAACGTCGCGAGTATCGATCGCAGCTACGCCGAGTACCAGGCAGGTTTCGACGTCTCCTGGGAGCTCGACTTCTGGGGGCGATACCAGAACATGCAGCGCGCCGAAGCGGCGCGTTATTTCGCCACGATTGCCGATTACGATAATGCACTGGTGACGCTGTGCGCAGAGGTGGCGCGGACGTACGTGCTGATCCGCGCTTTCGAGACGCGGATCGCTCTCGCGGAGAAGAACGTCAGGCTGCAGCAAGAGGGTTACCGGATAGCCGAAGCGCGATTCCGCTATGGCGCGACTCCCGAGCTCGATGTTGCGCAAGCCAAGACGCTGCTCGAAAGCACCATGGAGTCGATTCCAAGGTACCAACTTGGCCTGCTGCAGGCACGGAATGCCCTCAGTACGCTGCTGGGACAGCCTCCTGGCAAGGTACAACAGCTTCTCGGCCCACCCAGAGGCATCCCGGTCGCTCCTACAACGACAGCCATCGGCATGCCGGCCGAGCTGCTCCGGCGCAGGCCCGACATTCGCAGTGCCGAATTCGCCGCGCTCGAGCAGTCAGCGCGCGTCGGCGTTGCGACCGCCGATCTTTACCCGCGCATATCCCTCGTCGGTACGATCGGGATACTCACGGATGGAGGTGGAATCGATCGCGGCAGCAGCTTCTGGTCGTACGGGCCGAGTATTAGTCTTCCTATATTTGACTACGACCGGAGGAAGAACAGCATCCGCATCGAGGATGCGCGCCTTCAGCAGTTACTCGTCAATTACGAAGCCGTGGTGCTTCGTGCACAGCAGGAAGCAGAGGATGGTGCGATCGGATTCGTGAAGTCTCATCAGATTGCGACCTTCGCGCAGAATGCAACAACCTCGGCGCAGCGCTCGTCCGACCTCGCCTTTGTGCAGTACCGCGAGGGCGCTGTCGACTTCCAGCGCGTCATCGATTCGATGCGGGCTCTCCTGCAGGAAGAGATCAGGTTTGCGGATGCCCAGTCCGATATCGCGACGAACCTGATTTCCCTCTACAAGGCACTGGGCGGCGGCTGGGAGCTTCACAAGGACCAGCCTTTTATCCCGCAGAAAACGCGCGTCGAAATGGAAAACCGCACCGATTGGGGCGATCTGCTGTCGAAGCCGCCGGCGCCTGCCACCTTGAAAACTCAGAGCCGCGAGGAAAAGCATGATGACTAAGTACAGAAACTGGATCATTGCGCTGGTGGTCATCGTCATCGCCGGGTTCTTCGGCTGGAAATACTGGCGGGACTTGAAGGCGTCGGAGCTTCCTAAGGGAATCGCGGCGGGCAACGGTAGGATTGAAGCCCGTCTCGTCGATGTCTCCGCGAAGGAGCCGCTCCGCGTCAAGGAGGTCCGCGTCCAGGAGGGTGACCTCGTCAAGCCCGGCCAAGTCGTGGCGCTCCTCGATACCGTGACGCTCGAGGCGCAGTTGGTCGAGGCTGACGCGCGCGTCGCGGCCGCAAAAGAGCAGGTCGCCGTTGTCAACGCCGCGATCGCCAAGCGGAAGGCCGAGGTCGAGCTCGCCCAGATCGAAGTCGCGCGCGTGCGCAAGATGCTCGAGGAGAACGCTTCCTCGCAGCGCGAGTACGACGTCAGGAAGATGACGGTCGCCACGACGAAGGCATCCCTGGCCGAGAAAGCCGCCGAGCTTGATACGGCTAAGAAGCAGGTCGATGTCGCGCTGGCGAATGCACAGACTATCCGGACCCGCATTCAGGACGCTACGCTGGTCTCGCCAGTGCAGGGGCGCGTGCTCTATCGTCTGGCCGAGCCGGGAGAAGTGCTCGGCGCTGGCGGCAAGGCGCTCACGCTCGTCAACCTCGAGGACGTATACATGGAGATATTCCTCCCGTCGGAGCAGGCCGGGGCAGTAAAGATCGGCAGCGAAGGACGCATAACCCTCGATACCCAGCCCAACCGCTCGGCAGTCAGCTATGTGACGTTCGTTTCTCCCGAAGCGCAGTTTACGCCGAAGGAAGTGGAAACGAAGAGTGAGCGCGACAAATTGATGTTCCGCGTCAAGCTACAGGTCCCGAAGGAGCTGGTCGGCCAGTATATTGAGAGCATCAAGACAGGTGTGCGTGGCGTGGGATATGTGAAGTATGACGATGCGGCTGTCTGGCCTCCGAAGCTGCAGAGCAACGTACTGGCCCCCGCGGAAGCAAGCATCTCGTCGCCGGGCAAGTAATTCTGCGTACACATTGGGGAATCTCATGCAAGCATCTTCGAAGCAGACGGCCGGCAAGCCGGTGGTCAGCGCCCATGAAGTGACCCACCACTACGGGCATGTGAAAGCGCTGGACGCCATCTCGATCGACATCCCCAGCGGCATCATGGTCGGCATCATTGGGCCTGACGGCGTCGGCAAGTCGACATTTCTGGCGCTGATGGCAGGCTCCAAGAAAATGCAGCAAGGGCAGATGACGGTGCTCGACGGCGACATCGGCGACATTCGCCACCGCCGCTCCGCCTGCCCGAGGATCGCCTATATGCCGCAGGGCCTCGGCAAGAATCTCTACCTGGAGCTCAGCGTTCAAGACAATGTCGATTTCATGGCGCAGCTCTTCGGGCTCTCGCGCACGGAACGTCCTGTGCGCGTGAAGCAGCTTCTCGACGCGACGGGACTTGGACCTTTCCCCGACCGGCCCGCCGGCAAGCTGTCCGGCGGCATGAAGCAAAAAGTCGGGCTGTGCGGCGCACTCGTCCACGATCCCGACCTCCTTATCCTCGACGAGCCGACTACCGGCGTAGACCCGCTGTCGCGCCGCCAGTTCTGGACCCTGATCGACGATATCCGGAAAGACCGCCCCTCCATGAGTGTCGTCATCGCCACGGCATACATGGAGGAAGCGCAGCAGTGGGACTGGATTGTGGCGATGGACGAAGGAAAAGTCCTCGCCACAGGCACGCCGGCAGAGTTGATGGAGCGCACCGGGACGCATGATCTCGAAGGGTGTTTCATCGCGCTGCTGCCCGAGGAGAAACGGAAAGGGCACACCGAGCTGACGATACCGCCGCGCAAGGAAGGGACTGAAATCGTGATCGATGCGAAGGGGCTCACTCGCCAGTTTGGCGATTTCGTCGCCGTCGATCGCGTCACACTCTCAATTGAACGCGGCGAGATATTCGGCTTCCTCGGCTCGAACGGCTGCGGCAAATCGACCACCATGAAGATGCTGACCGGCCTCCTGCCGCCGACCGAGGGAACAGCCACGCTGTTCGGCCATTCCGTCGAGGCGGGGAGCATGGAAGTCCGCCACAATCTCGGCTACATGACTCAGGCCTTCTCGCTCTATGGCGAGATGACCGTCCACCAGAACCTCGTCCTGCACGCGCGGCTCTATCACCTGCCGCTGGAAAAGGCGAAGCAGCGCGTCGGCGACCTGATAGAGAAATTCGGTTTGCAATCGCATATCGATGCGCTTGCCGAAGATCTCCCGATGGGGCTGCGTCAGCGGCTTTCGCTCGCCGTCGCCGTCCTGCATGAACCGCAGATCCTGATCCTCGACGAGCCCACCTCGGGTGTTGATCCGGTCGCACGCGACAGCTTCTGGGAATTGCTGATTGACCTATCGCGCAACCAGGGGGTGACCATCTTTGTCACGACCCACTTCATGAACGAGGGGATGCGCTGCGATCGCATCTCCCTGATGAATTCAGGGAAAGTGCTCGCGTGCGACGCGCCGCAGAAGCTGATCGATGGCCGTGGCGCCTCAAATCTGGAAGAAGCGTTCATCGGCTACATGGAGGACTCGATCGCGGAGAGCGCGCCTGCACAGAGCACAGCAGCGCAGACGCAGGCTGCCCCAGCCCCTCAGAGCGCACCGGCTCCGGTGGGCCACGGCAAGGCCTCGAAATGGGCGCTGGGGTTCGCCAGAATGCAGGCGTACATGCGTAACGAGACGGCGCAGATCTTGCGCGATCGGGTTCGACTCGCCTTCGCGTTTCTCGGTTCGGCGGTGCTGATGCTCGTCTGTGGCTATGGCATTACCACGGACGTCGAGAACATCCGCTATGCGACGTTCGATCAGGACCGCTCGCCCGAGAGCCGCGCCTATATTGAACAGTTCGAAGGCTCACAGCGCTATTTCCTTGCGACGCCACCGGTGCGCTCCGCAGATGAGGCGCTGAAGCGCCTCCAGGCCGACGACGTGTCGATGATCCTTGAGGTGCCGCCGAATTTCGGCCGGGACCTGCGCCGCGGCGCCTCTCCCCAAGTGCTGGCGAACGTGGACGGTGCAATGACTTTCCGCGGCGAGACCATCGGTCAGTATGTGCAGGGCGTCAATTACACCCTGCTTACCGATCCCGGCACCAACCTGCCTACGGCGTCGCCGCAGAAGTACACGGCAGAGATCGAGAGTCGCTTCATGTACAACCCGACGTTCGAGAGCGTCTACTCGATCGTTCCCAGCATCCCGGCGCTGCTGCTGCTGCTGATCCCGGCGATTCTGATGGCTGTCAGTATCGTGCGCGAGAAGGAACTCGGTTCGATGATCAACTTCTATGTGACGCCGACGGGAAAGATCGAGTACCTGATCGGCAAGCAGCTTCCATACGTGGCAATCGGCATGATCAACTTCCTGATTCTTTCGGCGATGACGGTATTTCTGTTCGGAGTGCCCGTCAAGGGGAGTTTCCTGATGCTGTTCGTCTGCACGCTGCTTTACGTGACGGCGACGACCGGTATCGGAATGATGACGTCGACGTTCACGAGCAGCCAGGTCGCAGCCGTCTTCGTGACGGCGATCTTGACTATCGTGCCGACCATTCAGTTTTCTGGGCTTCTCCAGCCGGTTTCCACGCTCGAAGGAAACGCACGTCGGATTGGAGAGGTCTGGCCGGCGACTTACTACATGCACTCCAGTATGGGCGCATACACGAAAGGACTCAGTGCTGGCCTGATGCTCGGGGACATTATTTTTCTCGCGCTCTGCATCCCGATTTTCCTGGCTGTCAGCTGCGTAGGCCTGAGAAAGCAGGAGAAATAGCTGTGGCTACCTTGCTGAACATCTTCTGGCTCGGGCTGAAGGAAATCCGCAGTCTTCTGAGCGACACCGTGATGGTCTTATTCGTGGTCTATGCCTTCACGCTCGCCATTTACGTTCAGGCGACCGGCACGTCCAGCGAGGTAAACAACGCCTCGATCGCGTTCATCGACGAGGACCAGTCCGCTCTCTCGAAAGAGCTCGTCAACGCCTTCTATCCGCCGCGTTTCAAGTTCCCGCAAATGATCCGCGCCAGCGAGATGCAGAACGCGATGGACAAGGGATTGTACATGTTCGTCGTTGCGCTTCCCCCCCGCTTCGAGCGCGATCTGCGCGCAGGTCGCAACCCGGCAATCCAGATAAACATCGATGCTACGGCGATGCAGCAGGCGGGCATCGGCGCAGGCTACATCAGTAATATCATCAACAACCGCATATCGACGATGCTCAAACGGACCGACGTCAATGTCGACCCGCCCATCCAGCTGATCGTGCGCAAGCTGTTCAACCCGAACGCAGTGTCCTCATGGTTCAAGGGCGTCGTCGCGATCATCAACCAGATCAGCCTTCTGACCATCATCCTGACCGGGGCCGCTGTCATTCGCGAGCGCGAGCATGGAACGCTCGAACACTTGCTGGTCATGCCTCTCACCTCGTTCGAGATTGCCATGGCGAAGGTGTGGGCGAACAGTCTTGTCATCATCATCGCCACCGCTGCTTCGCTGTTTCTGGTGGTACAGATGGCCTTGAAAGTGCCATTCGCGGGCTCCCACGCGCTCTGGTTCCTGGGAGTCCTGCTTTACCTCTTTTTTGCAACCGCGCTCGGGATTTACCTCGGTACCATTTCCCGGTCGATGGCGCAGTTCGCGCTGTTGATCATCCTGGTCATCATCGTGCTGACGCTGCTCTCCGGCGGCTCGACTCCGGTCGAGAGCATGCCGAAGTGGTTGCAGGCCGCCACGTATTTCCTCCCGGCGCGCCACTTCGTCAGCTTCTCACAGGTGATCATCTACCGCGGGGGCGGCTTTATGGGCGTGTGGAAACAGTTTGCGATGGTTGGCGGCGTCGGTCTCGCGTTTTTCGTCTACAGCCTCGCGCTGTTCCGCAAGTCGATCACGGTGACGAAGTAGGGCGGGAGAAAGGTGATGGTCGCGCCGAAGCGCAAATGCACGGAATGCGGGCCCGAAGACCATCATGCCCTGCTGTCTATCTGGCGTGGTCTTCACGCGCACGCGCTATCTCCCTTCCACTTACGAGGAGACCGATTGTTATGAAAAACAACAAACAGAAGACGGATAAACAAAAGACCAATAAACAAACAAGCACTATGCAGCGCCGAGCGTCGCGTACGGATGAAGTCGAGGCAACGGCTACTGCCGCGCCAGCGGCCGATGCAAAAAACCAACGAATGCCGACCAAGGCCTATGACAAAGAGATCAAGAAGCTGCACGGCGAGTTGGTGCAATTGCAGGAATATGTCGTACAGAATGGCCTGAAGGTCTGCATTCTGTTCGAGGGGCGCGATGGCGCCGGCAAGGGCGGTGCGATAAAAGCGATCACGGAGCGTGTAAGCCCGCGTGTGTTCCGTGTCGTGGCCCTGCCAACGCCGACCGAACGCGAAAAGAGCCAGATGTACGTACAGCGATACATCGGGCATTTGCCTGCTGCCGGCGAAGTGGTGATATTCGACCGTAGTTGGTATAACCGCGCAGGCGTCGAGCGCGTGATGGGCTTCTGCACGGAAGAAGAGGCTACCCTTTTTCTGCAGAACACGCCAGTGGTGGAGCGGGCAATCGTCAATTCCGGGATTATCCTGCTCAAGTACTGGCTCGAAGTCAGCCCTGAAGAACAGACACGCCGCCTGAAGGACCGCTTCAAGGATGCGCGCAAGCTGTGGAAGCTTTCGCCGATGGACTTGAAGTCCTACAGCCGCTGGTACGACTATTCACGCGCGCGCGACGCCATGTTCGAGGCCACCGATACTGGATGGGCGCCGTGGCATGCCGTTCATTCGAATGACAAGAAGAAGGCGCGCCTGGCGATCATCGAGCATATCCTGAGCAGCGTCCCGCACAAGAAAATGCCGCACGAAAAGATTGAACTTCCCAAGCGCCAGAAGCGCGGCGATTACGTGGAAAGCAAATTCCAGGTGAGATTCATCAACGAAGAAAACGGATGAGGCTGCGATTCGCCGTCTCTACGGCATGAGCGGCGGCGCAGTAAAGCAGCCAAGCTATGAAGGGAGGTAATTAATGAAGGCCATGCAATTCGATACCGGAGATGATTTTCCGGACAGCGCCGTGATATACCGCTCATTGTTCCACAACACACTCAGCGGCGTTGCCTACTGCAAAATAATGTACGAGAACGGCAAGGCAACCGATTTCGAGTTTTTGATGGTCAACGACGCCTTTCGCGCGCAGGTCGGCAGGAACGACATTATCGGCAAGATGGCGAGCGAGGTCATGCCCGGCTATCAGGAAGCCAACCCGGAAATGCTGCCCCGGCTCAGCCGAATTTCTCATTCCGGCAACCCGGAGCGGTTCGAGATCCGGATCGAGCCTCTCAGGACATGGTTTCAGGTATCGGCCTACAGTCCGAAGACGAAACATCTCGTGGCCATCTTCGAGGTCATCAGCGAGCGCAAGAAGACAGAAGAGAAATTGAAGCTGGCCGGGATGGTGTTCCAGGACACCAGCGAGGCGATTCTGATTGCCGACAAGAACAATGTCATCGCAGCCGTCAATCCGGCATTCGAGCGGATAACCGGCTATTCGGCAGACGAGCTGACCGGCCGCAACATCGATACCCTGAAATCAGGGATGCAAGGCGAAGACAAACCGCATTCCATCGAGCGCGCACTCAGCGCGACCGGCTATTGGAAGGGCGAACTGTGGGTTCGTCGCAAGGACGGCGAGATAGCCGCCGCTGACGTCACCATCGATACTCATTTCGATCAGGATGGGGCCGTTAACATGCGCATCCTGCTCCTTTCCGACATCACCGAAAAGAAACGATCCGAGGAGTTGATATGGCGACAGACGAACTACGATTCGCTGACAGGCCTGCCTAACAGACAACTTTTCCGCGAACAATTCGAACAGCGGATTCGACAGGCGCGCCAGGATGACCAGCCTCTGGTCCTGATGTATGTGGATCTGGACGGCTTCAAGGAAGTCAACGACACGTTCGGCCTGCAGATGGGCGATCTGATGTTGAAAAAGGTAGCGGAGAAGTTGCAGAGCAGCGTGCGCAATACAGACACTGTCGCCCGCTCCGAAGGCGACGAATTCATGATACTCCTGCCCGATCTGGGAGATGTCGACGACATTGACCGCATTGCCCGCCAGATTCTCAAGCACATCTCCGAGCCTATAAAACTGAACAGCGATTACGCATACCTGTCCGGCAGCATTGGCATCACTCTTTATCCGCGCGAAGGCTCAGAAACCGAAGTGTTGATCCGAAACGCCATTCAGGCCACGCACGCCGCCAAGCGGACTGGCAAGAATCGCTACCAATTCTTCACCTCAGAACTGCAGGAGGCGGCTGAGGAAAGAAAGCGCCTCATCAGCGACATGTACATTGCTCTGGACAGCAACCAGTTCGAAATCGTGTACCAGCCCATCGTCGAACTTGCCAGCAGTTCCATCCATAAGGCCGAGGCGCTGATCCGATGGCAGCATCCGACCAGGGGTTTGATCAATCCATTTGAGTTCATTTCGGCCGCGGAAGATATTGGCATGATTCTGTCCTTCGGCGACTTGGTCTTTCGCGAAGCCGCCAGACAGGCCGCCCATTGGCGCGAAAAATATCAGCCGATCTTCCAGGTCAGCGTCAATATCTCTCCATCCCACTTCATGAGCAAAGGGATCGACTTATCGGTCTGGTTCGATCTCCTCAAGAAGCTAGGACTGCCAGGCCAGGGGATCGTAGTCGAGATCACCGAAGGATTGCTGTTGGATTCGAGCCAGAAAGTCATCGACCAGCTGCTGACTCTGCATAACGCCGGCATCCAGCTGGCACTGGACGACTTCGGCACGGGTTATTCGTCGATTGCGTATTTGAGGAAATTCGATATCGACTACATCAAGGTCGACAAGGCGTTCGTCCAGAACCTGACCGCAGAATCGCGGGACATGATTCTGTGGAAGGCGATTACTCCAATGGCGCGTGCGTTCGGGATCAAATTGATTGCCGAAGGGGTCGAGACGGAAGAGCAGCGCTCGCTGCTGGCGAGCGTTGGCTGCGATTATGGCCAGGGATATCTCTTTTCCCGGCCAGTGTCAAAGGAAGCGTTCGAGTCATTGCTGAAGGAGGCACATGGTTCTGGCACTTGATGCGATGGCGATTTTTTCAGAATCGCATGGAGGAATTCCTGGCTAAAGCGGATTTCTGGCCTTCTTGTTATTTTTTATAAAACAAAACTCACTGTTTGTTGTCTCGTAAACGGCCGTTTAAAAGCCCTGATGCGTCTACTCCCATTTCCCGAGCCGTCTCTACAGGCAGATTGCTGGTAAGCATACCATCCACAAGCATCATTCCATCGAACTCCGCCGGTGCGATAGCTCCGGGCACTGACATGCTGGCCCGCATCACATTGGCAAGCTCTACTCTGCTGAAAACCGCCTTTTTCCCGGTTAACAAGTCGGTCGCTACGGCACGGAAAGGAATAGGCCGATGGTCAAAGTCGTGGTAGCCCATCGCTTTAGATAGCCGACGCAGTACGGTTTCCAGCTGCACGCCAGTTACTGCGCCTTTGGGCAGCTTGAGTTTCCCTTCTCTTATTCCCAGTTCCGGGCCGAAGAAATTGCCGTAGTCATCCTGCATGTCGCGTATGTTCAGTTCTGTGCGCTGTACCTTTCCTTGAACAGCAACTCGGTCGAGATGCCCCCCATGATCTTGTCCATTTCCACAGTGGACATGCCCGCCGCATAGGCAGCGCCGACCAGCGCCCCCATACCGGTTCCTACAATACAGTCAATCGGGACCCGGTACTCTTCCAAAACCTTCAGCACGCCAACGTGGGCCGCTCCTCGCGCTCCACCACCACCCAGCACCAGACATATTTTCGGTCGTTCGGGAACGACCTTTCGCATGGGTGTTATCTCTGCATTTGCTATAAGGGCGGAAAAAGACATGACTGCAATCGCCAGCCACAAGGTGACCGTGCAGAATCCATGAAGAATCCGCGTTCTTCCTTGAATTCATGCCACACGCTGGTTGCACCTGCCAGTCCGCATAGCCCTTGCCATTCTTTGGTCGGACCCAGGCGCCTAACGCTTGCCGAGCAGCATCAGGTTGAGCGGCACGTCTTCTTTCGACAATCCCAACTTTTCAGTGACGGCGTTCGTGTCCATTGTGATGACGAAACGCGCTCCTACGTTCATCGAGGCAGCCGCCAGGTAAACGTTCTGCGTCATGGCGCCGGATGCCAGGTAGGCCCAGGCCATTTGGCCGTGTTCATCGCCCGCCCTGGACAGCATTTGCTTGTCGGCGACAAGGATCAGGACCGTCGGCGCATTCTTGACCACGTTTTGCCTGCCGACAAGGTGCCTGATGTCTTCGTTTGAGATCGCCTTCAGAGCATGTGTTTTCCAGTCGTAGAGCGAGACGCCACCGGCATCGGCAACATATACCCTGACGTAAGGCGCGCTGCCCAGCCCGTACGGTGTTGTCCAGCCTTTCCCTTCGCGGTTCAGTCCCGATGCAGCCCATAGGAGAGTTGACAGTTCCTGCTTCGAGAGAGCATTGGTTGGGAAATTGTTTTGAGTATCCGAACGGCGCGCCTTCAGCGCTGTGAAAATCCCCTCGCCGCCGCTGGTCTGGGGCGCAGGCAGTGTTGTGTCAGCCAGCGCCCATGAGGGCGTATGCAGCAGCACAGTCGCCAGCAGGCTCAATGCCGTACTTTTTACGCGTTCGCGCATCACTATCTCCTTTTCATTGTTCGTTGATCAAGACAATTGAAAGTGTAGATGTCTCTGCAGATGCAAGTAAAGCTCTGCCGGACTTTGAAAGATGGCCTTGTCCAGTCAGTTTGAGCTCGGGAGATTTCACCCGGCAGATGGTTGTGGGGTGCTGCTGGTTTTCGCCTTGATCGCTGCTATGGCGCCATGATACGCACCATCGATCTCACGTGTTTCTATTCGGGCGATTGCCACCAGCTTCATAAACCCTTGCTTATGTTATTAGATTCACTGGCTCAGAAAAGCGGCATCCTGAACGGCACATATAACGAAATCCGATGTCTCTGGGTCAGGTGGTGGCTCTCGTATCCAAACAATTCAAATAAAAGCCCGGCCCGCAAGATTGTGCAGATTCCTTCTATAGATATTTTCGGTCAATGCGTGGTTCCATGCAGTGTTCTCAGCCTTCTCCAAAGACTTAAAGGACCAGCATCTTCTGCGTCTTTAAGCAGACTTCTTTCAGGCTGATATGCCAACGGGAAAAAAGAAGGTGAAATGTCTTCCGGATCAACGTTAACGTTGATGATTGATCATCCAGTATCGTCAAACTTTATGCTGTTTATGACGTCTTATAACTAAGTTTTGCAACACATATGATGGCGCGAGCTTCTTGAAAGGAATGATATGCACGCATATGAATGGAGCAAAAAATGGCTCGCAGCACTGTTTCTCGTGGGAACGATGGTGACATCGTTGGTTGGTTGCGGAGGCAATGACAACAACTATGTCATTACCAATCTGTCATCCGACGGTGGGGTTGCCGCTTCGCATACCGATTCCAACCTCAAGAATGGCTGGGGCATTGCCTTCAACCCCACTGGCTATGCGTGGATTGCAGACAATGGGACCTCCAAAGCGACGATTTATGATGGAAGCGGCGTCTTGCAGCAGCCAGTCGTGTCCATTCCAGACGGAATAGCCGGGCCTGCAAACCCGACTGGCATCGTGTTTAATGGCGGTTCGAACTTTCTTATTTCGCAAAATGGGCAGACGGCCACGAGCCTGTTTATTTTCTCAGGCGAAGCCGGGACCATATCGGCTTGGTCCCCTACGGTCAATTTCACAACTGCAATCACCTTATTCGACGGCGGCAGTACCGGCAACGTATATAAGGGTCTCGCTCTGGCCAATTTCAACAATGCAGCATATTTGTATGCAACCGACTTCCATAATCGCAACATCGACGTGTTCGATAGCAACTTCAACCGTGTGGTGTTGGCAGGCACCTTTACCGATTCATCCATGCCGGATGGTTATTCGCCGTTCGGTATTCAAGCCATAAACAATCAGATCTATGTAACGTATGCCTTGCGTGATTCCGCCGCACACGACAACATAAATGGCGCAGGATTTGGGTTCATCAATGTTTTTGATACAGGTGGGAATTTCATCAGGCGTCTGGTGAGCAACGGTCCGCTCAATGCCCCGTGGGGAATGGCACTTGCACCAGCGAATTTTGGGGAGTTTTCGAACGCTTTGCTGGTCGGTAATTTCGGCGATGGCAAGATTAATGTATTCGACCCTACTACAGGCAACGTACGAGGAACGCTCATCGCTTCGGATGGCCGGCCGCTTGTGATCGATGGATTGTGGGGGCTTGCGTTTGGCAATGATCTCTTCGGATTTTCATCCGGAAGCCTGTATTTTGCTGCGGGCCCAAGTAATGAAACTAATGGCCTATTTGGGAAAATCGATCTTAAATGATCATTGCAGGCAAGTTGGTCTAGTTACTTGATTATTGGCAGATACGCGCATCCACCACCGCTTTGCAAGCCAGTTCAGCATCGGCGAATAAGTGTCCTGCTGAAAATAACAGGATGGATCACAGGCAATGCGAGAACTGCTTCGCGTGGGCAGATAGAAAACGAGAAAGAGAATTTTGCTAACGGTTTTGCTAGAAGCCAGCCTGCTCAACAAACAGGGGTACATCCATAACTATCAATAAAATGATCAGTATGGCGTGAAACCAGCCTGCCAAAACCAAATAAAGCCACCGATCTTTCAGCAGTCCCGTTGGCTTGTTCTCTTCTGTGTCGCTCATTCTATAAATGCAAAAATAGGGATGAAAAGGCGCTAATGATATCGCTTCCTGTTAGTCCAGGCGGGCGAAGGGCAAGCGTCTTTGCCGCACACGGACACTGGCGGTATTAGCATTTCCTGTGCCATGTCGAGCTTAAATTTCCTGCGCGGTCTCTTTGCTGTTTAAGTTCAACAGCTTATGCTGTTGCTCCGGGGGGGGACCATTTTAGCACTAGTGCGCTGATAGCACCGGCCATTGTCATATTTTGATGAAAAGCAACATTCTCGACATTTTTTGACGGAAAGGCGTGGCGAAGCGGCCGTACGGAATCGTCCTGCAGTTGAACGAACGTGAAGGCGAGGCGAATCTGCTTGTTTGCCTGGGCTATGAATTCTTGAGAAAGGTTGACCAAGTAATGGGCTCGTTTCAATGCACGGGATCAGTTACCTGGCTTGGCATGCTCAGATTGAGAAACGTGTTTTCAGCCGGTCTTGTCCGAGCTTTCAACCCACGAGATGATAGGTTGCCATTGTTCCATATCGCGTTCGCAGCGTGCCGGAGGCATGTCGAAAATGGTCAGGCCGGCGGCGATTGCTTGCACATATGCTTGTGTGTCCCGCAGGTAAGCCAGGATCGGCAGATCCAGACTGGCGAAGAAGCGTTCCAGTTCGGCGGCGGACCTAGTGCGTGCATCGACGCGCATGCCGACCACGGCAACTTCCATTTTGCCCTTGCGTATCGTCTTTTCTTCCTCGAGTGTGAGGATAAAATCCCGGACAGCCAGCATATCGAACAGTGAAGGCTGAACCGGGATAATCACACGTGACGATATCTTCAATACTTTTTCCAGCGTTTTGCCTCGAAGTCCTGCTGGAGTGTCGAGAACAACGTGCGTCGTGCCTTTGGGCGGTCGGGCGATGTTGTCGTGGCTGATATCCCAGGTTTTAATCAATGGCGCGCTTGCCGGACGCAGTGAAAGCCAGTCTCTTGAGGAATGCTGGCGGTCGATATCGCCGAGCATGACCTTTTTTCCTTTTGACGCAAAATAGCCCGCCAGATTGGCTGCCAGAGTCGATTTGCCCGAACCGCCTTTCGGGTTGGCAATGAGGAAGGTATTCATGAAGTGGCGAATATCCGCATAGAAATGGGTAGTCTTTCGTTATTTCTTCTTTGTCTGGTTCTTCCTGATTCGCTCGACTCCGGCAAGTGCTTTCGTCA
>Ga0316600_10000640_pt1 | contig 16650 bp, 14 predicted proteins | sample OWC_soil_day5_CT_FD_207652 | JGI IMG/M metagenome (GOLD analysis project Ga0316600, IMG submission 207652) | Wetland soil microbial communities from Old Woman Creek delta, Ohio, United States - OWC_soil_day5_CT | ecosystem: Environmental > Terrestrial > Soil > Wetlands | place: USA: Ohio... | reverse complement strand
GGGCGTTCGACCCTTCGAGCAAGGGCCGCGCGATCGCCCAGTAGCGCGGCCCGGGCTCGAGCACGACCACCATCGGACGGCCGAGCCATGCGTCGGCGATGCGTGTCGCCTCGGCGATCGAGTAGGGCGCCGGAAAGATCGCTCGATGCGTCGCCAGGCGCAGGAACGCGCCGATCGTCGACCACGAGAGGGCGAACGGCGAGGGCGACGAAAGGCGGTTCTCCAGCCAGACCCGCGCCTTCGGATGCTCCGGGGCGCTCGCGTTGTAGGCGTAGAGCAGGAGGTTCGCGTCGCAGAGGATCATCGATGGCCGGGCCCTTCGGCCACCTCGAGCAGGTCCGCGACGTTGCTGTAGTCGAGTCCGGGCGCGAGGCCCAGCGCGCGCGGCTCGACCACGAACGGCGGCGCGCTCGCGGCCGTGCGGCGCCGCGCGAGGCCTTCTCGCAACGCATCGTTGAGCGTCGCCTTGAAACTCTTGCCCGTGCGCCGCATCTCGCGGCGGAGCCGCTCGGCCACTTCCGGATCCAGCGTGACCGTCGTTCGCATCGTCATGATGCTCGCATCGGAGCATCATGATGTCAACGAGCCGCGCGGCCCTCCCCGTCGGTGCCGGCCACTCTCGGGCGCGGGGGCCTCCGGCCTCAGAGCTCCGTGCGCCGCAAGCGCAGCGCGTTGGCGATCACCGTGACCGAGCTGAAGCTCATCGCGGCGGCGGCGAGCATCGGCGAGAGCAGCCAGCCCGTCCAGGGATAGAGCAGGCCGGCAGCGACGGGCACGCCGAGCGCGTTGTAGGCAAAGGCCCAGAACAGGTTCTGGCGGATGTTCGCCATGGTCGCGCGCGACAGCCGGCGGGCGCGCACGATGCCGTCGAGGTCGCCCTTGACCAGGGTCACTCCCGCCGACTCCATCGCGACGTCGGTGCCGGTCCCCATGGCGATACCGACCTGGGCGCGGGCGAGCGCGGGGGCGTCGTTGATCCCGTCGCCGGCCATCGCCACGAAGCGTCCCTCGGCCTGGAGCTTCGTGATCACCTCGGCCTTCTGGTCGGGCTGGACCTCGGCGATCACCTCGTCGAGCCCGAGCTCCTTCGCGACGGCCTCGGCGGTGCTCCGGGCGTCGCCGGTCAGCATGACGATGCGGATACCCTCGGCGTGGAGGGCGCGGATCGCCGCACCCGTCGTCGCCTTGATCGGGTCGGCGACCGCCACGAGGCCGGCGGCGCGGCCGTCGATGGCGACGAACACCGCGGTCCTGCCCGCGCCGCGCAGCCGTTCCGCGGCGTCGGCCAGAACGCCGGGCGCGATGCCGGCCTCGTCGAGCGCGCGGCGGTTGCCGAGCACGACCCGGCGGCCGCCGACCGTCGCGGCCACGCCGCGGCCGGTCGCCGACTCGAAGCCCTCCGCCTTCGGGATCGCGAGGCCCCGCGCCTCGGCACCGGCGACGATCGCCGCCGCGAGCGGGTGCTCGCTACCGCGCTCGACCGCGGCCGCGAGCGCGAGCAGGTCGCTCTCCGAGAATCCGGCGGCCGCCTGGACGTCGGCGAGCTTCGGCCTGCCTTCGGTCAGGGTGCCGGTCTTGTCGACCACCAGCGTGTCGACCCGGCGCAGCTGCTCGATCGCCTCGGCGTTCCGGAACAGGACGCCCATCGAAGCGCCGCGGCCGGAGGCGACCATGATCGACATCGGGGTGGCGAGCCCCAGGGCGCAGGGACAGGCGATGATCAGCACGGCGACCGAGTTGACCAGCGCGTGCGCGAGACGCGGCTCGGGACCGAGCGTCGCCCACAGCGCGAAGGTCAGCGCCGAGATCGCGAGCACGGCGAGGACGAACCAGGCCGAGACCCGGTCGGCGAGCCGCTGGATCGGCGCGCGGCTGCGCTGCGCGTCGGCGACCATCGCGACGATGCGGGCTAGCAGGGTCTCCGAGCCGACGCGCTCGGCGCGCATCACGAGGCCGCCGGTGCCGTTGACCGTCGCGCCCACCACCCGGTCGCCCGGGCCCTTCTCGACCGGGATCGGCTCGCCCGAGACCATCGACTCGTCGACCGCGCTCGCGCCCTCGACGACCACGCCGTCGACCGGCACCTTCTCGCCCGGGCGCACGCGCAGCAGGTCGCCCACCCGCACCTCGGCGAGCGGCACGTCGCGCTCGGCGCCGTCCGTCTCGAGCCGGCGGGCGGTCTTGGCGGCCATGCCGAGCAGCTTGCGGAGCGCCGAAGAGGTCTGGCCGCGCGCGCGCAGCTCGAGCACCTGGCCGAGCAGGACGAGCGCCGTGATCACGGCGGCCGCCTCGAAGTAGACCGGCACGGTGGCGCCGTGGCGCATCGTGTGCGGCAGCAGGCCCGGCAGCAGCGTCGCGAACAGGCTGAAGCCGTAAGCGACGAAGATGCCGAGCCCGATCAGCGTGAACATGTTGAGGCTGCGGTTGACGACCGACGCCACCGCACGCTGGTAGAACGGCCACGCCGCCCAGACCGCGACCGGGGTCGCGAGGGCGAGCTGGAGCCAGAGGCGAAGCTGCGGCGAGAGGAGCCGGCCGAGCGGATCGCCCGGGATCATCTCGCCCATCGCCAGGACGAGCGTCGCGGCGGCCAGCGGCACTGAGATCCAGAAGCGCCGCTTCATGTCGAGGTACTCGGGATTCGGCCCTTCCTCGATCTCGACCGCGCGCGGCTCGAGCGCCATGCCGCACTTCGGGCAGGCGCCCGGCGCGTCGCGCACGATCTCCGGGTGCATGGGACAGGTCCACTCGGTCTTCGTCGCCGGCGCCTGCGGCAGCGCCGGCTCGAGCGCCATGCCGCACTTCGGACAGGGCGCGGGCACGTCGCTCTCGACCTCGGGGTCCATCGGACAGACCCACTTCGTGCCGGCCGGCACGGCGGCCGGCGCCGGGGCCTGCGGGCCGTGGCCCATCGGCTCCCGGTGGCCGGCCAGGTACCGGCCCGGGTCCGCCTCGAACTTCACCTTGCAGCCGTTGCCGCAGAACCAGTAGGTCTTCCCGCCGTGGACCGTCGAGGGCTTGCCGGCGTTCGGATCGACCTTCATGCCGCACACCGGGTCGATCTCGCCCGCGGCCGGGGCGCCGCCGATCACGTTCAGCCCGCGCCGCCCGGAAGGAGGCGGCGACGGCGCCGCGTGGGAATGGTCGTCGTGGTCCTGCGCCATGGTTCGGTTCTCCTCGCTCACCCGCGCCGATTCAACCGACCCGGGGCAACCGACATTCCAGGTTCACGAAGGCAAAGGCTTCATAGAGGGAAAGCCCTCCCGACCTCGATCGAGCCTGGGGCTCGCCACCGCCGCCGAAGACTCCACCCCCCTCAACAGCAAGCCTCTCTTGCCCGACGCCGACCTGGCGCCGGACTTCAGCCCTTCTTCACCTCCGGCACCTTGTCGCCGCAGCGGAGCATCGAGGCGCCGTAGTAGGGATTGCGCACGCCCTCCGCGGTCTGGATCCAGTAGCCGTCGGCCATCGGACAGTAGTAGAGCGACCAGCCCGGCGTCCCCGCCTTGCGCAGAAAGGCGTCCATCGCGACCGACAGCCCCTTGAACTGCGCCCGCAGTGCCTCGAGGTCCGCGCCCTTCATCGCCTCGGCGGCGGCGGCGAGCGGCTCGAGGGCCGCCGCGTCGCCGCGCTGGGCGCGCGCCTCCGCGGCGAGCTTCGCGGCGGCCTCGGCGACGCCCGCCGTCGAGTCCGTCACCAGCGCCTCGTACATGGTCGCGTAGTGGCCCAGCAGTTTCGCGCCGGCGTCGCCCGCTTCGCCGTGGTCCGCGACGGCGGCAGCGGACGACCCCAGAACCAGCGCGGTGGCGAGCACGAGGTAGTTCCTCTTCATGGACTCCTTCCTTTCTTCGAGAGTCGCGTCAGGCATCGAGATGGCGGAGCTCCCCGCGGAGCTTCCAGAGCTTGTAGACCGCCGGGTAGAGCAGCAGCTCGGCGATGAAGGAGGTGACCAGGCCGCCGATCATCGGCGCGGCCACGCGCTTCATCACGTCGGCCCCGGCCGAGGTCGAGAACAAGATCGGCAGCAGGCCCATGAAGGCCGCCGCCACGGTCATCATCTTCGGGCGCGCGCGCTTGACCGCGCCGTGGATCAGCGCCTCGTCGACCGCAGCGCGGCTGGTGAGCAGGCCCTTGCGGCGGTACTCCTCCCACGACAGGTCGAGGAACAGGAGCATGAAGACCGCGGTCTCGGCGTCGAGGCCCAGCAGCGCGATCATCCCGACCCAGGCCGCGATCGAGACGTTGTAGTCGAGCAGGTGGAAGAGCCAGATCGCGCCCACCGCCGAGAACGGCACCGCGACCATGATCAGCGTCGCCTTGAAGCCCGAGCGCGTGTTGGCGTAGAGCAGGACGAAGATGAGCGCGAGCGTGATCGGCACCACCACCTTCAGGCGCTCGCGCACGCGCAGCATGTTCTCGTACTGCCCGCTCCACGACAGCGTGGTGCCGGCCGGCAGCTCGAGCCGCTCCCCGACCAGGCGCTTGGCCTCCTCGACGTAGCCGCCGATGTCGCGCCCCGCGATGTCCACGAACACGTAGCCGGCGAGGAACCCGTTCTCGTTGCGCAGCATCGCCGGCCCCTGCGCGAGCCGGATGTCGGCGACCTGACCGAGCGGCACCCGCACGCCGGAAGGCGTGGTGACCAGGACCCGTGCGAGCTGGTCCGGATCCTGGCGCAGGTCGCGCGGGTAGCGGAGGTTGACCGGGTAGCGCTCGCGGCCCTCGATCGTGGTGGTCACGTTCTCGCCGCCGATCGCGGCGCCCACGACCATCTGCACCTCCTCGACGGTGAGCCCGTAGCGCGCCAGGCGGTCGCGGCGCGGCTCGATGTCCACGAAGTAGCCGCCCGCCACGCGCTCGGCGAACACGCTGCGCGTGCCCGGCACCTCGCGCACCAGGGCCTCGAGCCGCTCGCCCACGCGCTGGATCTCGTCCAGGTCGTCGCCGAAGATCTTGATGCCGATCGGCGTGCGCACGCCGGTCGAGAGCATGTCGATGCGCGCCTTGATCGGCATCGTCCAGGCGTTGGTGACGCCCGGGATGCGCAGCGCGCGGTCCATCTCATCGACCAGCTCGTCCCACGACAGGCGGTCGGGCCAGAACGGCCGGAACAGGGGCCGGAGCCACTCCGGCGCCCAGGAGGAGTACCAGGCCGGCTTCGGCCGCCACTCGTCCTGGGGCTTGAGCACCACCGTGGTCTCCATCATCGAGAACGGCGCCGGGTCGGTCGGGGTCTCCGCCCGTCCGGCCTTGCCGAACACCACCTCGACTTCCGGGAACGAGGAGAGCACGCGGTCCTGGGTCTGGAGCAGCTCCTGCGCCTGGGCGACCGAGATGCCGGGCAGCGTGGTCGGCATGTAGAGGATCGTGCCCTCGTTGAGCGGCGGCATGAACTCGCTGCCGAGCCGGAAGTACATCGGCAGCGACAGGGCCAGGACGGCGAGCGCGACCGCGATCGTCGCCTTCGGCCAGCGCAGCACGAGGCGGCACGCCGGCTCGTAGACGCGGTGGATCGCGCGCGAGACCGGGTGCCTCTCCTCGGCGTAGTAGGTGCCGACCAGCGCGCCCGAGGCCAGGCGCGCCAGCCAGCGCGGCCGGAAGGTGAACGGATCCATGCGCGCGAAGAGCATGCGCATCGCCGGGTCGAGCGTGATCGCCAGCACCGCCGCCAGCGCCATGGCGAGGTTCTTCGACCAGGCGAGCGGCCGGAACAGCCGTCCCTCCTGGTCGACCAGCGCGAAGATCGGCACGAACGCGACCGCGATCACCAGCAGCGAGAAGAAGACCGAGGGTCCGACCTCCTTGAGCGCCTCGAGGCGCACCGCGTGGAAGTCGCCCTTCCTGCCGCCCTCTTCCCAGAGGTGGAGCTTGTTGTAGGCGTTCTCGACCTCGACGATGGCGCCGTCCACGAGCACGCCGATCGAGATCGCGATGCCGGCGAGCGACATGATGTTGACGGTGACGCCGAAGAAGTAGAGCGGGATGAACGACAGCAGCACGGAGATCGGAATGGTCAGGATCGGCACCAGCGCCGAGGGCACGTGCCACAGGAAGACCAGGATGACCAGCGAGACGACGATCATCTCGATCGTGAGCTCGTGCTTGAGCGTGCCGATGGCGCGGTCGATCAGGTCCGAACGGTCGTAGGTGGTGACGATCTCGACGCCGTCGGGAAGCGAGCCCTCGATCTCGCCGAGCTTCGCCTGCACGCGGCGGATCACGTTCCTGGCGTTCTCGCCGTGGCGCATGACGACGATCGCACCCACCGTGTCGCCTTCGCCGTCGAGATCGGCGACGCCGCGCCGGATCTCCGGCCCGAGCTCGACCCGCGCCACGTCGCGGAGCAGGACCGGCACGCCTCCCGCGCCGACCTTGACCACGATCGCCTCGAAATCCGCGCGCGTCTTCGCGTAGCCGCGCACGCGCACCATGTACTCGGTGCCGCTCCACTCGATGAGCCGCCCGCCGACCTCGTTGTTGGAGGCCTGGACCGCGCGCGCGAGCTCGGAGAGCGAGAGCTCGTAGGCCGCGAGCCGGTTGGGATCGACCACGATCTGGTACTGGCGCGTGAAGCCGCCGATCGAGGCCACCTCGGCCACGCCCGGCACGCTCTGGAGCGCGAAACGGAGGTTCCAGTCCTGGAACGATCGCAGCTCGTCGAGCGTGTGCTTGCCCGAGCGGTCGACCAGCGCATACTGGAAGACCCAGCCGACGCCGGTCGCATCCGGACCCAGCTCGGTCCGGACGCCGTCCGGCAGACGGGCCTGGATCTTCGACAGGTACTCGAGCACGCGCGAGCGCGCCCAGTAGAGGTCGGTGCCGTCCTCGAAGATGACGTAGACGTAGGAGAAGCCGAAGTCGGTGAAGCCGCGGATCGCCTTGACCTTCGGAGCGCCCAGCAAGGCGGTGACGATCGGGTAGGTGACCTGGTCCTCGAGCAGGTCGGGCGAGCGGTCCCAGCGCGAGTAGACGATGACCTGGGTGTCCGAGAGGTCCGGCAGCGCGTCGAGCCGGATCACGCCGAGCGTGTAGACCGCGGCCGCCACCAGCGCCGCCGTGCCGAGCAGGACGAGGAGCCGGTTGTGGGCCGAGAACTCGATGATGCGCCGGATCACGGCCGCTCGCCCTCCGCGCCGTGTCCGCTGTGCCCCGGCGGCACCGCCGCCGGCACCGCAGCGCCGGCGCCCGCGCCGAGGGCGGCCAGGGCCGCCGCCAGGCGCGACTCGGAATCGAGCAGGAAGTTGGCCTTGACCACCACGCTCTCGCCCTCCGCCACCGCGCCCGGCGCGAGCAGGGCGCGGCCCTCGCCGCGCCAGAGGACGGCGACGCGGCGCGGCTCGAAGCGGCCGGGCGCGCTCTCGACGAAGACGATCTGCTCGCGCCCGGTGTCGAGCACGGCCAGGTCCTGCACCACGATGCCCTCGCCGACCTCGAGGCGCTGCTCGACGTCGACGAACATGCCGGGCTTGAGCAGGAGGCCGGGGTTGTCGAGGTCGTAGCGCACCCTCAGCGTGCGCGTCGCCGGGTCGAGCGCCGGGTAGACGTAGTCGACGCGGCCGGCGAAGCTGCGCTCGGGGTCGTAGGCGAGTCGCAGGTTCGCCTCCTGGCCGAGCGCGAGCAGGCGCGCCTCGGACTCGTAGAACTCGCCCTCGACCCAGACCCGCGCGAGGTCGGCGACCGTGTAGAGCTCCATGCCCGGCTCGACCTGCCGTCCCTCGACCACCTCCCTCGACACCACGTACCCGCTCGCCGGGGCGACCAGGTCGACGGTCCGGCGCGGCTCGCCGGTGCGCTCGAGCTCGGCGATCAGGCTCTCCGGCACGTCGTAGAGCTCGAGCCGCCGGCGCGCCGCCGCCACCAGGTCCTCGCCGCCGCGCCGGACCTCGGGCAGCGTCGAGGACAGGAAACGCCGGGCGTTGGCGAGCGCGATCAGGTACTCCTGCTGGCTGGCCAGCAGCTCGGGCGAGTAGATCGAGAGCATCGGCTGGCCCTTCCGCACGTACTGGCCCTCGAAGTTGACGTGCAGCTTCTCGACCCAGCCGGCGATCCTCGTCTGGGCGCGACGAAGGCGCCGTTCGTCCGGCACGACCGTGCCGACGGTGCGCAGCGTGCGCGTCACGCGCTCGCGGCGCGCCGGCTCGGTGCGCACGCCGGCCAGTCGGAGACCCTCCGCCCCGACCTCGACCGTGGCGTGGCTCGCGCCGCCCGGCGATGCGGGCTCGGCGCCGGAGCCGCCCCCGGGCGCAGCCGGCGACTCCTTCTCGACCAGGTCCATGTGGCAGATCGGACAGGTGCCCGGCCGGTCCGAGACCACCTCCGGGTGCATCGGGCAGGTCCAGACCCTGGCGCTCTCCGGCGCCGGCTTCGGCGCCTCCCTCTTCACCAGGTCCATGTTGCAGATCGGGCAGGCACCCGGCCGGTCGGAGACGTAGGTCGGGTGCATCGGGCAGTACCAGACCTCGTGCGCCTCGCCGGTCTCACCGCAGCCCGTGGCGCCCAGACCGAGGAGCACGAGCAGGATCCAGAGCGAGGCGAGGACGCCGCGCGCCCCCGGAGCGAATCGACGGAAGGTCATGGCCGGGCTCCTTCGGGGGCGGGCGCCGGCTCGGCGCCGACCAGGGCGGTCATCGCGGCGCGCACCGCGAAGCGCTCGCCGTCCAGGCGGGCGCGCTCCATGCGCACCTCGAGCCAGAGATTGAAGTCCTCGAGCACGTCGGAGAAGTCGCCGCGCCCCGCCAGGTACGCGGCGCGCGCGCTGTCGAGCGCCGCCGAGCTCTGCGGCAGCACCGCCTGATCGTAGAGCTCGACCTGGCGCGCCAGTCGCCGCCAGGAGGCGAGCAGGGCGCCGCCCTCGGCGGACGCGGTGGAGGAGGCATCGTGCTCGGCCGCGATCTCGGCCGCGAGCTCCTGCTCGGCGGCGCGCACGAGCGGCTCGCGGCGCCGGCTGCGCCAGAAGGGCAGCTCGATGCCGACGCCCAGGATCACCATCGGATCGAGCTCGCCCCGGTAACCCACTCCGCCGGCGACCGCGAGCCCGGGCTTGAGCCCGATGCGCGCGACCTCGAGCCGTCGCTCGGCGGCGAGCAGGCGGGCCTGCGCGGCCACCACCGCGGGCGCCTCGGCGGCCGCCCGCCGCGCCAGCTCGGCCGGCGGCGGCGGCGGCTCCGGGAGCTTCGCGACGCGCCGTACCGGCGTGCGCTCCGGCAGCGCGAGCAGGCGGCGCAGCTCCGCCGCCGCGAGGTCGCGCTCCCGCGCGACCTCCTCCCGGCGCGCGTCGTGACGTCCGATCTCGAGCGCGACCCGGAGCACGGCGTCCAGCCCGCCTTCGCCGGTCCCGTAGCGGCTCGTCGCCGTGGCTTCGAGCATCGCCATCAGCTCGTGCGCGTCGTCGTAGAGCCGCACCTCGCGGTCGAGCGCGTGCAGCCGGCCGTACAGGGAGGCGACGTCGCGCTCGAGGTCGCGTTGCGCGGACAGCATCTCGACTTCGGCCACCGCCGCCTCCGCTTCGGCCAGACCCCGCCGCGCGCCGCGCAGGCCCGGCCAGGGCAGGTCCTGGCGCACGCCGACCTCGATCGTCGACATCTCCTCCTCGCCCACCGTCCAGCTCGTGAGACCCGCGTTGGCGAGCCGCGCCTCGAGCTTCGGGAATTCGAGCGAGTCGGCAGGGGTCACCCGCTCCTGGGCCGCGGCGGCGCGCGCCGCGAGCTCGGTCAGTCGCGGCGAGCGCTCGCGGGCGAGCTCGAGCAGGCGCTCGAGCGGAGGCGCCTCCTCGCCGGCGAACTCGAGCATCGTGCCCGGGTCCTCGCGCTCCTCCATCTCCTGGTGCGAGCTCGAGCGCGCCGGCGCGGCCGGCGGCGCGGGCGGCGGCTCGGCCTGCCGGGCCGCGGCGGAACCGGCGGCGGCCAGGACCCCGGCGACGGCGAACGGTACGACTCGAAGAAAGCGCTTCGACCTCACGAGACTCCTCCCGGAACGGGCGGCGACCGCGTCGCTCCCTGCGGCGCGGCGTGACGCTCGCAGCCGGGCGTCTCAGATCCGGTAGATGGAGTTCAGGGTGAAGAGGCCGAGCTCGTGTCTTCGCTCGGCCACCGCGCGAGCCGCGACCGGCAGGGCGGCCGCCGGCTGCGGCGCCACGAACAGGTCCGTGCGGTCGACCGGCGCGCCCTCGGGCGCCGGCAGCGCGGAGCCGGCGGCGAGGGCCGCGCTGGGCGCGGTCGCCGGCGGCGCCGGCGTCCGGCAGCAGCTCGACTCCGGTGCCCAGGCCGCGCCCGGCGGGCAGGCCGAGCGCGCCGGCGCGGCCCGCATCGCCGCGCAGCAGCACCCCGCGCCGCACGGATCGGCGGCGAGCGGCACCGCGGCGGCGAGGAGCGCGCCGAGGAAGGCGAGTGCGAGAAGGCGGCGCCCGGCGGTCATCGAACCACACATTGTAGACCCTCCCGCCACCGGCACGCCAACCGCCCGCACGGGAAGCCCCGGGGGGAGGGCCGCGGGTCCGCTACGATCTGCCGCGCCGGGGTCCGAGCGCCCGGGAGGAGGGGGAGGCGATGACGAAGGCGACCGCACGGGTGGCGCTGGTCACCGGAGGCAGCCGGGGCATCGGCCGCGGCATTGTCGAGGCGTTGCTGCGCAAGGACCACCGCGTCTGGTTCTGTGGGAGGAGCCCCGAGGCGGTCCGCGCCACCGAGGCCGAGCTCGCGCGGCTCTACCCCACGCCGGTGCGCGGGCGCGTCTGCGACGTGCGCAGCTTCGACGCGGTGGCGGCGCTGGTGGCCGAGATCGAGGCCGCCGACGGACGGCTCGACGTGCTGGTCAACAACGCCGGGCTCGGCCACTTCGCGCCGGTCGACGAGATCGAGCCGGAGCGCTTCCGCGAGGTGATCGAGGTCAACCTGCTCGGGGCCTTCCACGGCATCCGCGCCGGGGCGCCGCTGATGAAGCGCGGCGGCGGCGGCTGGATCTTCAACGTCGCCTCGCTGGCGGCCAAGAACGCCTTCGCCGGCGGCGCCGCCTACAACGCCTCGAAGTCCGGGCTGGTCGGCCTGTCCGAGGCCGCCATGCTCGACCTGCGCCACGCGGGCATCCGCATCGCCGCGATCTGCCCGGGCAGCGTCGCCACGGAGATGCGCACCACGATGCGCGCCGAGCCCCAGGACTGGATGCTCCGCCCCGAGGACGTCGCCAAGGTGGTCACCGACCTGCTCGACTTCCCCGAGCGCGCTCTCCCCAGCCTGATCGAGATCCGGCCGTCGGTTCCACCCAAGAAGTGACCGCCTCCGGCACGTCGGCGCCGGTCTCGCGCCGCCGGCGCGGCTCTGGCAGCGGCTGAAACCGGCTCGAGATCCCCGCTACGACTCCGGACGCCCGGCAAGATGGCGGGCGAGCAGGCCTTCGAGGATGCGTTCGGGCGGGATGCCGCGCAGGCGCAGCGCCGGGGCAGCGAGGAGGTCCTCGGCCAACGCGAAGAGCGGGCGGCGCAGCTCGGCCGGCAGCTCCCCGCCCAGCGCGGCGCGGCGCACCGCCTCGGCGGCGGCCGACCAGGGCGCGTCGGCACGCGGATCCTCGAAGCCCGGCAGCGCCGCCAGCCGCGCCGCCGCGTCGAGCAGAAAGAGCCCGCCACTGCCGCCGGAGCGCCAGCGCGCGAGGCTCCCAACCAGGCCGCGCGAGGTCTCGGCCAGCAGCTCCTCGGGCGCCGACTCGGCCGAGCCGAGGAAGACCGCGAGCGAGCGGCTGCGCAGCGTCTCGGGCAGGTCCAGGCGCGAGGGCGCGAGCAGCAGGAAGTGGCGCGGCGCGCCCGCGCCCGGCTCCTCGAGGAGCTTGAGCAGCGCGTCGCCGGCCTCCCCCGAGAGCGTGTCGGCCTCGCCGACCACGAACACCTGGCCGCGCGCCTCGAACGGCGAGGAGTGGGCGACGCGCAGGAAGGCGCGCGTCGCCTCGGCCGAGGTCGCGGTCTTCAGGTCGCGCGCGAGCACCGCGAAGTCGGGGTGGAAGGCGTCGCTCTTCTCCTCCGGCCAGACCACCCGCCGGCAGTGGGGGCAGTCGCCGCACGGCCGTTCGGCCGCCGCTTCGCGGGCGCACAGGAGCGTGCGCGCCAGCGCGAGCGCGGCGTCGCGGCGCGCCGCGACCGAGCCGCCGTGGAGGATCACCGCGGGGTAGAGCCGCGCGCGACGGGCGAGGTCGAGCAGGCCGGAGAGCGGCCCGCCGCTCACCGTGTGGGCTCCACGAGGTCGGCGAGCGCCGCGCGCACCGCCGCGGCCGTCGACTCGAGCGAGCCGAGCGAGTCGATGACCCGGAAGCGCTTCGGATCGCGCGCGGCGAGCGCGAGGAAGCCGTCCCGCACCCGCTGGTAGAAGTCGAGCTCCTCGGCGTCGAGCCGGTCCACGCCGCCGCTGCGCCGCCGCGGCGCCGAGTGTCCGCGGCGCCGCGCCACCTCGGCCGGGAGGTCGAACAGCAGCGTGCGGTCGGGGCACCGGCCGCCGGTGGCGAGCAGGTCGACCCGGTCGATGACCTCTTCCGCGACGCCGCGGCCGGCGCCCTGGTAGGCGCGGGTCGAGTCGGTGAAGCGGTCGCAGAGGACGTGGCGCCCGGCCGCCAGCGCGGGCTCGATCACCTCGAGCAGGTGTTGCCGGCGGCTGGCGAAGACGAGCAGCAGCTCGATCGTGCCGTCCATCCCCTGGAAGCGGCGGTCGAGGAAGACCTGCCGGATCGCGCCGCCGAGCTCGGTCCCGCCCGGCTCGCGCGTGACGACGTGCGGCACGCCGGACTCCGAGAGCCAGCGCGCCGCGCGCTCGAGGTGGGTGGACTTGCCGCTGCCGTCGAGCCCTTCGAAGGTGACGAAGAGCGCCACGCCGTCGAAACTAGCACGCGGGCGCGGGCTCGCCGACGCCCGGCCTCCGCGCTCCGCCCGCTCGGCGCCGCGCTAGACTTCGCCGCCCATGGAGTCGGTCGGCACCCCCCTGTTCTGGACCCTGTTCCTGCTCGGCGTCGGCGTGGTCCTGGCGCTCGACCTCGGGGTGGTCAACCGGAAGGCGCACGTCGTGCGGCCGCGCGAGGCCGCGCTCTGGACGCTGTTCTGCGTCTCGCTCGCGACGCTTTTCGCGGCCTGGCTGTTCTGGCGCTTCGGCACGCGCGTCGGCCTCGAGTTCACCACCGGCTACCTGATCGAGTACGCGCTCTCGGTCGACAACCTGTTCGTGTTCCTGGTCGTCTTCTCCTACTTCGGAGTGCCCGCCCAGCACCAGCACCGCGTGCTGTTCTGGGGCATCCTCGGCGCGCTCGTGCTGCGCGCGGTGTTCATCGTCCTCGGCGCCGCCCTGCTCGCGCGTTTTCAATGGCTCATCTACCTGTTCGGCGTCTTCCTGCTGGTCACCGGCATCAAGCTCCTGCTGGCCCGGGAGGTCGAGGTCGAGCCCGAGAAGAACCCGGTGCTGCGCCTGGTCCGGCGCTTCCTGCCGGTGACGCCGGCGTACCACGGGCACCGCTTCCTGGTGCGCCTGGACGGCCGGCTGTTCGCCACCCCGCTGTTGCTCGTGCTGGTGGTCATCGAGGCCACCGACGTGGTGTTCGCGGTCGACTCGATCCCGGCCATCTTCGGCGTCACGCGCGACCCCTTCATCGTGTTCACGTCCAACATCTTCGCCATCCTCGGCCTGCGCTCGCTCTACTTCCTGCTCTCGGACTTCATGGATCGCTTCCATTACCTGTCGGTCGGCCTCGGCCTCGTGCTCTCGTTCATCGGTCTCAAGATGGTCGGCAGCGCCTGGTTCCACGTGCCGATCGGCATCTCGCTGGGCGTGATCGTGGCCCTGCTCGGAGGCTCCGTGCTCGCCTCCTTCCTGTTCCCGCCGCGCGCGCCGAGCGCTCAGGAGCCGGAGAAGTAGAGGAAGAGGAAGACGCCGAGCGCCACGCGGTAGGCAGCGAAGACGAGCAGCGAGCGCCGGCGCACCCAGCCGAGGAGGATCGCGATCACCGCGTAGCCGGCGAGCGCCGAGACGGCGATGCCGACCAGGAGCGCGTCGAGCGGCACGCCGAGTGGCTCGCCGCGCAGCGCGTCGACGAGCTGCTTGGCCCCGACCAGCAGGCCGACCGGGACCGCGAGCAGGAACGCGAAGCGCGCCGCCGCCTCGCGCGTGACGCCGAGCGCCAGCGCGGCGGACATGGTCACTCCCGAGCGCGAGGTGCCGGGCACCAGGGCGAGCGCCTGCGCGCAGCCGATCAGCAGGCCCTGGCGCGCTCCGAGCGCGCTCAACTCGAGCCGCTTGCGCCCCCAGAGGTCCGCGGCCCCGAGCAGCAGCCCGTAGACGATCGCCGTGGTCGCGATCAGGTACGGCGCGCGGGCGTAGCTCGCGACCCAGTCCTTGACCAGCAGGCCGACCGCTCCGGCCGGCACGGTGCCCCAGAGCAGGGCGTAGCCGAGGCGCGCCTCCGGCGCGCAGGCACCCGCGCCGCCGCGCCGGAAGCTCGCGCGCAGGCCGCGGACCACGCCTGCGAGGTCGGTCCGGAAGTAGACGAGCACTGCGAGCAGCGTGCCGCTGTTGGTCGCGATGTCGAACTCGAGACCCTGGTCGGCCCAGCCGAGCAGGCGGGGCACCAGGATGAGGTGGCCCGACGACGAGACCGGCAGGAACTCGGTCACCGCCTGCACGAGCGCGAGGACGATCGCCTGGATCGGCGTCATGCGCGGGCCTGCGTCGGCGCGTCCACGGCGCGCGATCCTACGCCAGGCATTGATAGAGTCTCGCGCTCGAAGCGATGAAGGGAATCGTCCTCGCCGGCGGGTCCGGCACGCGGCTCTACCCGGTCACGCGCGGCGTCTCCAAGCAGCTGCTGCCGATCTACGACAAGCCGATGGTCTACTACCCGGTGTCCTCGCTCATGCTGGCGGGCATCCGGGAGATCCTGGTCATCTCGACGCCCCAGGACCTGCCCGGCTTCGAGCGCCTGCTCGGCGACGGCTCCGATTTCGGCATCTCGATCTCGTACGCCGCGCAGCCGAAGCCCGAGGGGCTGGCGCAGGCCTTCCTGATCGGGCGCCGGTTCGTGGGCGGCGAGCGGGTGGCGCTCGCGCTCGGCGACAACGTCTTCTACGGACACGGTTTCCCCGAGCTGATGCGCGAGGCGGCCCGCCGCGAGCGCGGCGCCACCGTCTTCGCCTATCGCGTGCGCGATCCGGAGCGCTACGGCGTGGTCGAGCTCGACGGCGCCGGCCGTGCCGTCTCGCTCGAGGAGAAGCCGGCGCAGCCGCGCTCCCCCTGGGCGGTGACGGGGCTCTACTTCTACGACAACCGCGTGCTGGAGATCGCCGCTGCGCTCCGCCCGTCGCCGCGCGGCGAGCTCGAGATCACGGACGTCAACCGGGCCTACCTCGAAGCCGGCGAGCTCGAGGTCGCCCGGCTCGGCCGCGGCATCGCCTGGCTCGACACCGGCACCCACGAGTCGCTCCTCCAGGCCGCGGAGTTCATCGCCGCGGTGGAGGCGCGCCAGGGGCTCAAGGTGGCGTGCCTCGAGGAGATCGCCTTCCGGCTCGGCTGGCTCGACACCGGGCGCGTGCTCGCTCTCGCGGACGGGCTGGGCCGCACCGAGTACGCCGACTACCTGCGCCGGTTGGTAACCGAGGCGGAGTCCTGAGCGTGCGCCTGCGCGAGACCGCGCTGCCCGGGGTCCTGCTGGTCGAGCCGGTCGTCCACCGCGACGAGCGCGGATTCTTCCTCGAGGTCTACCACTCGGGGAAGTTCGCCGCGCAGGGCCTGGAGGTCGCCTTCGTCCAGGACAATCACTCCCAGTCGAGGCGCGGCACGCTGCGCGGGCTCCACACCCAGACCGCCGATCCGCAGGGCAAGCTCGTGCGCTGCACGGAGGGCGAGATCTTCGACGTCGCGGTCGACGTGCGCCGCGGCTCGCCCACCTTCGGGCGCTGGTTCGGCACCGTGCTCTCGGCGGAGAGCTTCCTCCAGCTCTGGATCCCGCCCGACTTCGCGCACGGTTTCTGCGTGCTGTCCGAGCGCGCGCAGGTCCAGTACAAGTGCACCACTCTCTACCGGCCCGAGGCCGACCTCTCGATCGCCTGGAACGACCCCGAGATCGCCATCGAGTGGCCGCTCGCCCGGCCGATCCTCTCGGACAAGGACGCCGGCGCGTCGAGCCTCGCCGAGCTCGGCGATCGGCTGCCGAGATGGCGCGGCTGAGCGCCGCGGCCATGCTCCCCGCCCTCTCCGAGGCCGACCTGGCCGAGCTCGCCGCGGCGGGCATCTCGGCCGCGGAGGCGGAGCGACAGCTGGCGCTGCTCGCCGCCCCGCCGCAGCCGGCACGGCTCCTGCGCCCGGCCACGGTGGGCGACGGCGTGCTGCGCCTCGACGCGGAACGGCTCGAGGCGCTCGAACGGCGGGGCCGCGACGCCCGCGACGCCGGGCGGATCTCGAAGTTCGTGCCCGCTTCCGGTGCCGCCAGCCGGATGTTTCGTTCGCTGCTGGCGGTGCGCGAGCGGGGCCTGGCCGCCGACGCGCAGGCGCTCGCACGCGCGGCCGCCGAGGGCGACCCGGACGCCGACGAGACGCTGCGCTTCGTCTCCGCGCTGCCGCAGCTCGCGCTCGCGGCTCCGCTCGCGGCGGCGGTGGGCGCGCCGCTCGCCGAGCTCGCGCGGCGGGCCGCCCGGGA
>Ga0316600_10000637_pt1 | contig 16680 bp, 14 predicted proteins | sample OWC_soil_day5_CT_FD_207652 | JGI IMG/M metagenome (GOLD analysis project Ga0316600, IMG submission 207652) | Wetland soil microbial communities from Old Woman Creek delta, Ohio, United States - OWC_soil_day5_CT | ecosystem: Environmental > Terrestrial > Soil > Wetlands | place: USA: Ohio... | reverse complement strand
CATTTCAGGCTGTACGGATTCACGTCAATCAAGAGCTTGCGGAATTGGCGCTAGTGCTCGAGCAGTCGGCGCGCGTCCTGCGGGAGGGCGGACGGCTGGTCGTGATCAGCTTCCACTCCCTCGAGGACCGCATCGTCAAGCAGTTCGTCGAGGCGCACGCTCATCCCGAGCGCGCCGATCAGGGTGCGCGTGCGCTGCCGCTGCGCGCGGACCAGCTACCTGTGCCACGCCTCAGGGCGCTGGCACGCGTGCGCGCCGGCGACGCTGAAGTCGCCGCCAATCCGCGCGCGCGATCCGCCGTGATGCGCGTGGCCGAGCGCACGGCGGCGCCTTGGCCGGAGCGCCCCGCATGATCCGCCGCGGCGCAGTCTTGCTTGCGGCGCTGCTGCTCTTCGCGTCCGCGCTCGGTCTCGTCACCGCGCAGCACCGCACGCGTTCGCTCTTCATCGACCTCGAGCGCGCGCAGCAGGAGACCAAGCAGCTCGATGTCGACTACGAGCGGCTGAAAATCGAACTGGCCCGGCTGTCGCAGCCGGCGGCGGTCGAACGTGCGGCACAGCGGCTCGGATTCCGCGCGGCCGGCGCCAGCCAGACCGTGTACCTGAACCTGCCGGAAGCGAGCGCGGCGGCTCCGATCGAGCCTGGAGTGCGCAAATGAAGACCGGCGCGCGCCGTTCGGCAGCAGGAAGCGGTCGGCGGTCGGACGCCTCCGGTGCGCGTCGCGAGCGCCTTGCGTCCGGCGCCCATCCGCTGCTGAGCGTTGCCCTCCCGGCCTGGCGCTCCAAGCTGATGCTCTTCATGCTGTTCGTGGGCTTCGTGGCGCTCGGGGGGCGCGCATTCTTCCTGATGGGCGGTGTCACGACGGAGTTCCTGCAGCGCCAGGGCGAGGCCCGTTATGCAAGAACGCTCGAGATCCCCGCAACGCGTGGACGCATCACCGATCGCAACGGCGTGGTGCTGGCGTCTTCGGTGCCGGCGCGGGCCGTCTGGGCGATTCCGGAGGACGTTAGCGCGACACCCGCGCAGATCGCCGAGCTGGCGCGCCTGCTCGACATGAGCGCGGGCGAGCTGAAGCGGCGGCTCGACAACGAGGATCGCAGCTTCGTCTATCTGCGGCGACAGGTGGATATGCAGGTCGCGGACCGAATCAGCGCGCTGAAGATTGCCGGTATTCACTCGAGTCGCGAGTTCAAGCGTCACTATCCGGAAGGCCCCACCAGCGCGCACATTGTGGGCTTCACCAATGTCGAGGACCGCGGGCAGGAGGGCATCGAGCTCGCTCACGAGAGCCAGCTGGCCGGGCGGTCCGGGAGTCGCCGCGTCATCAAGGACCGGCTGGGACGCGTCGTCGAGGACGACTGGCTGCGCGAGCCGGTCGATGGCCGCGACCTTGCGCTCTCGATCGACAGCCGGGTGCAGTACATCGCCTACTCGGCGCTGAAGAACGCGATCGACAAGCATCAGGCGAAGGCGGGCGCGGCGATCGTTCTCGATGTACGGACCGGCGAGGTGCTCGCACTGGTCAATTCGCCGACATTCGATCCGAATGCGCGTGGCCGGCTGTCGGGTGACGCGATCCGCAACCGTGTGCTGACCGACACGTTCGAGCCGGGCTCGACGATGAAGCCCTTTGCGATCGCTGCCGCCCTCGAACAGGGCAAGGTGCGGCCGGACTCGCGCATCCAGACCGCGCCGGGCCGGCTCACGATTGGCGACCGCACGATCGGTGACGCGCATCCGCACGGCGTGCTGACCGTCGAGGAAGTGGTCGCAAAGTCGAGCAATGTCGGCACCGCGAAAATAGCGCTGGAACTGCCGGCCCAGACGCTGTGGGAAAGCTACACCGCGCTGGGATTCGGGCAGGCGCCACGCATGGGTTTCCCTGGGGCGGTGGCCGGCCGGCTGCGCCCGGCAAAGACCTGGCGGCCGATCGAACAGGCGACGATTTCCTATGGTCACGGCGTATCGGTGTCGCTGGTGCAACTGGCGCGTGCGTATTCCGCACTGGCCCGCGACGGGGAACTGGTACCGCTGAGTCTGATGAAAGTCGAGGACGCGCCGGCCGCCGTGCGCGTGCTCTCGCCACAGACGGCGGCGGCGATGCGCAAGATGCTGGAAATGGCGGTCGGGGATGGCGGTACGGCGCCCGCGGCACGCATAGCCGGATACCGCGTGGCCGGCAAGACCGGCACGGCACAGAAACTCAAGAACGGCCAGTACGTAAAGGAGTACGTCGCGTCCTTTGCGGGTTTCGCTCCAGTTTCGGATCCCCGCCTGGTGATCGCCGTGATGATCGACGAGCCTGGCGGTGGCGCGTACTACGGCGGGCAAGTGGCCGCGCCGGTGTTCGCGCAGATCGCTGGCGCCTCATTGCGCACGCTGCAGGTCGCGCCCGACGGTCCGCTTGAAGCGCCAAAGCAGCTGCTGGCGCTGAGGCAGGGACGATGAGTGCGGCGTCGGTGCAGGGCACTGCGTTGGTCGGATCGCGCGAGGCGCTCGCGTGGTTGCGGCGGACCTCAGGGCCGGGGTCGAGCGCGGCCCGGGACCTGCGGCTCGACAGCCGAGCAGTGCGCGCCGGGGATGTCTTCGTTGCGGTGGCTGGCGAGACGACCGACGGACGGCGCTACCTCGGCGATGCGATCGCCCGCGGCGCGGCGGCCGTCCTCGTCGACGCCGAAGGCTGGAGCGGCGGCAACTTCGCGGTGCCGGTGGCTGCGGTACGCGGGCTGCGCGAGGACCTGGGCACACTGGCGTCCGAGTACTACGGCCGCCCCAGCAACAGTCTGATTTCGGTCGGCGTGACCGGCACGAACGGCAAGACCTCCTGCAGCCAGTGGATAGCGCAACTGCTGACGCGCGAGGGGCGGCGCTGCGCCGTCGTAGGCACCGTCGGCATTGGTTTCCCGGGAGCGCTGCACGCGAGCGATCTGACGACACCCGACCCGGTGTCGCTGCAGCGCGAACTGCGTCACCTGCTGGACGCCGGCGCGCAGGCGGTGGCGATGGAAGTCTCGTCGATCGGTCTCGCGCAGCGTCGCGTCGACGGCATGCGCTTCGACATCGCGCTGTTCACCAACCTGACGCGCGATCACCTCGATGTGCACAGCACGATGGAGGGCTACGAGGCGGCCAAGGCGATGTTGTTCGACTGGCCCGGCCTGCGCCACGCCGTCATCAACCTGGACGATGCGGCCGGGCAGCGCATGGCCGCGCGGGCGCTGGCGCGAGGTGTCGATGTGATCGGCTACAGCGCGCAAGGCAACGTGATGACGCGACCCGTGGCTCCGCGCCTGATCGCCGAGGACATCCGCGCCACCGCGCACGGCCTGGCCTTCGAACTGCTGATCGACAACCGGCGTTTCAGCAGCGAGGTGTCGCTGGTTGGACACTTCAACGTGGCCAACCTGCTTGGCGTGGTCGGAACCTCGATCGCATGTGGCATCGCGCCCGAGACGGCCGTCGCCGCGCTACCGGCGCTGGTGCCGCCGCCCGGGCGCATGCAGCGCGTTCCATCTTCGACGCAGCCGCTGGTGATCATCGACTACGCGCACACGCCGGATGCGCTGGCGCAGGCACTCGCCGCGGTACGACCCGTTGTACGGGCGCGCGGCGGCAAACTCTGGGCCGTTTTCGGCGCCGGAGGCGATCGCGATCCGGGCAAGCGCGCGCCGATGGGGGCGGCCGCCGCGGCGGCAGCAGATGTCGTGCTCGTCACCAGTGACAACCCGCGCACCGAGGATCCGCACAAGATCATCGAAGACGTAGTGCGCGGAACTGCCGACGCGCGCCGCTTGATGACCGAGCCGGATCGCGCGCGGGCGATCGAGACGGCCGTCGCGCAGGCGGACGCGGCGGACGTCGTGCTGATCGCCGGCAAGGGGCACGAGGACTACCAGATCATCGGCACCGAGAAGCGGCCGTTCTCCGATCTCAAGCAGGCGCAGCGCGCGGTGGAGCGTCGTGCGGAGGGCTCAGCGTGAGCCTGATGAGCGTCGCTGAGCTGGCGGACGCCGTATCGGGCAATGGCGTTCGAGGCAACGGCAGCGTCGTGTTCTCGAGCGTCTCGACGGATACGCGCACGCTGGCGCCGGGCGCGCTGTTCGTCGCGCTAAAGGGCGAGCATTTCGACGGACACGACTACGCGAGCGCCGCCGTCGAGCGTGGCGCTGTCGCGCTGCTGGTGGAGCGACTCATCGAGCTTGACGTGCCGCAGGTCCTCGTCGCCGATGCGAAGCGAGCACTCGGCGTCGGCGCTGCACAGTGGCGCGCGCGTTTCGCGCTGCCGGTCATCGCCGTGGCCGGTAGCAATGGCAAGACCACGGTCACGCAGATGATCGCGTCGATCCTGGCGCAGGCCTACGGCGAGAAGCAGCGCCTTGCGACGCGCGGCAATCTGAACAACGACATCGGCGTGCCGCTGATGCTGTGGCAGCTCACGAAGCAGCACAAGGCCGCGGTCTTTGAACTCGGCATGAACCACCCGGGCGAAATCGCCTACCTCGCTGAGCTGGTGCGACCCACGGTCGCGCTCGTCAATAACGCACAGCGCGAGCATCAGGAGTTCATGCAGTCGATCGAGGCGACGGCGTACGAGAACGGCGAGGTGATCGCCGCCCTGCCGCTTTCCGAGGCGGGGGTCGCGGTCTTCCCTGCAGATGACTCCTGCGCCACCATCTGGCGCGCCCTTGCCGGCACGCGGCGAATCATCGATTTCGCGCTTGAGGCGTACGCGGTCGTCACCGCGACGTACGAGTTGCAGCCCGACGGCGCGCGCGTGTCGATGGCCACGCCGGCCGGCGTGGTGGCCGCCAACCTCGCTGTCACCGGAGTGCACAACGTGCGCAACGCACTGGCGGCGACCGCGTGCGCGCTGGCAATCGGCGTGGCGCCGCGTGCGATCGGCGCCGGACTCGAGGCGTTCCGGCCGGTCGGCGGACGCGGCGCTCGCCTGCGTACCCGGTCCGGCGCCGCGCTGATCGACGATACCTACAACGCGAATCCGGACTCGGTCCGTGCAGCGATCGACCTGCTGGCGGGCTACGGTCATCCGCGCGTGCTCGTGCTCGGCGACATGGGCGAGGTCGGCGACCGCGGCCCCGAATTTCATCGCGAGATCGGCGAGTACGCCCGCACCCGGCAGATCGATGCCTTCTATGCGACCGGCTCCCTGACGCAGGAAGCCGTGGCGGCCTTTGGCGGCGGCACTCACTTCAATGATGTGGATGCGCTGATCGCCGCGTTGTCCTCCCGGCTGGAGCCAACCGCCACCGTGCTCGTCAAGGGCTCGCGCTTCATGCGCATGGAGCGCGTCGTGCACGCGCTGGCAGAACCGTCGACCGACCCGGCTGTCGCGGGAGTTCACTGAATGCTGCTGGAACTGTTCGACTGGCTGGCGCGGGACATTCGGGCGTTCAACGTCTTCTCGTACCTGACCTTGCGCGCCGTGCTCGCCGCGGGCACGGCGCTCGTGATCGGGCTCGCCGCGGGACCGTGGGTGATTCGCAAGCTGACCGAACTGAAGATCGGCCAGGCCGTGCGCAACGACGGTCCGCAGACACACCTCGTCAAGACCGGCACGCCGACGATGGGCGGCGCGCTGATCCTGATCTCGATCGGCGTCACGACGTTGCTCTGGGCCGACCTGTCCAACCGCTTCATCTGGGTCGTGCTGATCGTGACGGTGGGCTTCGGCTGGATCGGCTGGGTCGATGACTACCGCAAGGTCGTGCACCGGAATCCCAAGGGCATGAGCGCCAGGGAAAAGTACTTCTGGCAATCGCTGATCGGGCTGGCGGCCGCGTTCTACCTCGCCTTCGCGATCGCGGCGCCGTCGACCGACCGGATCTGGGACCTGATGCTGCTGTGGGTGCAGCAGGGCTTCTACATCGACCTGCCGCCACGGTCCGACCTGCTGGTGCCGTTCTTCAAGAACGTCGCCTATCCGCTCGGCGTGTTCGGCTTCGTCGTGCTCTCCTACCTCGTCATCGTCGGCACCAGCAATGCGGTCAACCTGACGGACGGACTCGACGGGCTCGCGATCATGCCGACGGTGATGATCGGCGCCGCGCTCGGCGTGTTCGCCTATGTCGTGGGCCGGGCGGATTTCGCGCGTTACCTGCTGTTCCCGTACATCCCCGGTGCGGGCGAACTCGTGATCATCTGCGGCGCGATCGCCGGCGCTGGTCTGGCCTTCCTCTGGTTCAACGCCTACCCGGCCGAAGTCTTCATGGGCGATGTCGGCGCGCTGGCACTCGGCGGAGCGCTCGGCACGATCGCCGTCATCACGCGGCAGGAGATCGTGCTCTTCATCATGGGCGGTGTGTTCGTTGTCGAGACGGTCTCCGTGATGATGCAGGTGGCCTTCTTCAAGTGGACCAAGGGCCGACGCATCTTCCGCATGGCACCGCTGCACCACCACTTCGAACTCTCCGGCTGGAAAGAGACGCAGGTCGTCGTGCGGTTCTGGATCATCAGCATGATGCTGGTGCTCGTAGGTCTTTCCACGCTGAAGATCCGATGAGCGAAGTCAAGCACGACGGGTGCAACTGGACGAGGCTCATGCGCGCAGCGCGTGAAGCGAGCGCTGCGAGCGGCCGAGGCCAGACCTCACCCGTGCGGTTGTGGATCATCAGCATGATGCTGGTGCTCGTAGGTCCTTCCACGCTGAAGATCCGCTGATGGCGCAGGCACTCGTCCTCGGACTCGGCGACAGCGGTCTCGCGATCGCGCGCTGGCTGGCACGACAGGGCTGGTCGCTGCGCGTGGCAGATACGCGCGCCGCACCGCCGCAGCTAGACGCGCTGCACTCCCATGAGCCGGCGGCTGAATTCATCGGCGGTCCGTTCACGGAAGCGTTGCTGGACGGCGTCGAACTCGTGGCCATCTCGCCCGGCCTGTCGCCGACGCACTCCGTGGCGGCTCCGTTGATGAAGGCGGCGAAGGTACGGGGCGTCGAAGTTGTTGGTGAAATCGAACTCCTCGCGCGCGAGCTTGCGCGGCTGAAGCAGGACCAGGGCTATGCCCCGCGCGTGCTCGGCATCACCGGCACCAACGGCAAGACGACGACGACGCGGCTCGTCGGCCTGCTGGTCGAGCGCTGCGGACAGCGTGTCGCCGTCGCCGGCAACATTTCGCCGGCCGCGCTCGATGAACTGGCCGCGCGGCTGGACGCAGGACATCTGCCGGACGTCTGGGTGCTCGAGCTCTCGAGCTTCCAGTTGCAGACGACGACGAGCCTCGCGTGCGACGCGGCGGCAGTGCTGAACCTGACGCAGGACCATCTCGACTGGCACGGCACGATGGAGGCCTATGCCAAGGCGAAGGAGCGCATCTTCGCCGCCGGGACGGTGCGGGTTCTGAACCGCGACGACCCGCGCGTCGCCGCGATGAGCGGCCGCAAGGCGACCGTCGTGACCTTCGGGGCTGACAGTCCGACGCAGCCGGATGACTACGGCCTGGTTCACGAGGGTGGAATGACGTGGCTCGCCTGGGCGGAAGACACGAGCCTGCCGACGCGGCGCCGGAAAGCGGCCGCTGATCTCCCGGGCGTTCCGCCCGAAATCCATGTGCACCGCCTGATGCCCGCGGACGCACTTCGCATCCGTGGCCGCCACAATGCCCTTAACGTCCTGGCCGCGCTGGCGCTGGCGCGCTCGATCGGGCTGCCACTGGCGCCGATGCTGCACGCGCTGCGTGAGTACACCGGTGAACCACACCGCGTGGAACTCATCGCGAGCCTGCGAGGAATCGAGTACTACGACGACAGCAAGGGCACCAACGTCGGTGCGACGGTCGCTGCGCTCGATGGCCTGGGAGCTGAAGGGCGCAGGCTGGTGGTGATCCTGGGTGGCGACGGCAAGGGGCAGGACTTCACGCCACTGGCGGCGCCTGTCGCGCGTCATGCGCGCGCCGCGGTCCTTATCGGACGCGATGCCGCACTCATACGCACGGCGCTGGCACCGGTCGCGAGTCGGGTTCCGGTGCTCGACGCCGAGACGCTTGAAGACGCGGTGCGGAGCGCCGTCGAACTGGCGCAGCCCGGCGATGCTGTGGTCCTGTCGCCCGCCTGCGCGAGCCTGGACATGTTTCGCGATTACCGCCACCGCGCCGAGGTGTTCGTCGATGCGGTGCGCGAGCTTGCCGCCGAAGCGGGGCAGCCGTGCTGAAGCGCTGGCTCGACGGCCTGAAGCCCTCGCGCTCGCGAGGCAGTGGCGCGCCTGCGGCCGGAGGAGCGGTGCTGGCGCTGGCCGGTCTCGGTGGCGCGCCGGCGGCAACCACGGCCCGCCAGCCGACGGGAGTGGACCGCACGCTGATGGCCGTCGTCGCGGCGCTCATCATGATCGGCACGGTGATGGTGTACTCGGCATCAATCTCGCTGGCGGATTCGCCGCGCTTCAATGTCACACCAACGCATTTCCTGATGCGGCACCTGCTGTCGCTGGGCATCGCGTTTTGCGCCGCAGCCCTCGCGTTGCAGGTGCCGATGCAGACCTGGCAACGACTCGCGCCGTGGGTTTTCGGCGGCGCCTTCGCATTGCTGGTGCTGGTGCTGATCCCGGGCATCGGCAAGGGGGTCAACGGCGCCCGGCGCTGGATTCCGCTCGGTGTGCTGAACCTCCAGCCGTCCGAACTGATGAAGGTCGCCTGCGTGCTTTACGCAGCTAACTTCACGGTGCGCAAGCAGGATTTCATGCACCAGTTTGCCAAGGGCTTCCTGCCGATGGCCATCGTGATGGGTGCGATCGGCGTGCTGCTGCTGTTGCAGCCTGACCTGGGCGCGTTCGGCGTCATCGTCGCGATCGCGATGGGGATCCTGTTCCTCGGCGGCGTCAACGGCAAGCTGTTCGCCGGCATCAGTGGCGCACTCGCATTGGTCTTCATGCTGGTGATCTGGCTTTCGCCGTGGCGCCGCGACCGCATCTTTGCCTATCTCGACCCGTGGTCCGAGGCCAACGCGTTGGGCAAGGCGTACCAGCTGTCGCATTCGCTGATCGCGTTCGGCCGCGGCGAGTGGTTCGGCGTCGGGCTTGGCGGCAGCGTCGAGAAGCTGCATTACCTTCCCGAGGCCCACACGGATTTCATCCTCGCGGTGCTAGGTGAGGAGCTTGGACTGGTCGGCGTCATGACCGTCGTCGTGCTGTTCTACTGGCTGGTCAAGCGGGCCTTCGAGATCGGTCGCCAGGCGATCGCGCTGGAGCGCACCTTCGCCGGACTCGTCGCGCAGGGTGTCGGTCTTTGGATCGGTGTGCAGGCCTTCATCAACATCGGCGTGGCGACCGGTCTGCTGCCGACCAAGGGCCTGACGCTGCCGCTGATGAGTTACGGCGGCTCGGCGTTGCTGTCGACGCTGGTCGCCCTGGCGATCTTGCTGCGCGTCGACCGGGAAAACAGAATCCTCATGCGCGGGGGCCGCACATGAGGATTCTGTTTCGTCGAAGGCTCATGCCGGCGCCAGCCGGCGTGAAGTCCGCCGTGACGGACGGCCGTAGACAAAACCACTGGGCCGAAGGTCGGCGAGGTGGCCGCGAATGAATCACCTCGTCGTCGTCGCAGCGGGCACCGGCGGCCACGTGATGCCCGGCATCGCGGTGGCCGAAGCGCTGCGCGGTCGTGGTTGGTCCGTGAGCTGGCTGGGAACGCAGTCGGGCATGGAACGCGGACTGGTCGAGCGCCATGGGATTGCATTCGATGCGATCGATTTCAGCGGTCTTCGCGGCAAAGGACTGAAGACGCTGCTGCTGGGCGGCTTTCTGTTGCTGCGTGCCCTGTGGCAAAGCCGCGCGCGCTTGCGTGCGCGTGCGCCCAAAGTGGTCTTCACGACCGGCGGCTACGTGGCCGTGCCCGCCGGCATGGCGGCCAGCACACTGGGCGTGCCGCTGGTGCTGATGAACTCCGACGCCGATTCGCTGCTGTCGACGCGGCTGCTGTCACCGATGGCTTCCGGCGTGCTGTGTGGCTTTGACGGCGCGGCAGCGCAGAAGGCGGGCGCCAAGGGGCTGGTCACCGGCAATCCGGTGCGCGCGGAAATTGCCGCCATCCCGACCCCGGCGCAGCGTTACGCTGGCCGCTCGGGCCCGCTGCGATTGCTGGTCATCGGCGGCAGTCTCGGCGCTCAGGTACTGAATGAAACCGTGCCGGCTGCGCTCGCCCGCATGCCGGTCAATCAGCGACCGCGCGTGGTGCATCAGTGTGGGGCCAAACACGTGGACGCGGTGCAGGCGGCGTATCGCGACGCCGGTGTCGAGGCGGAGATCGTCCCGTTCATCGACGACATCGCCAGGCGCTATGCCGATGCGGATGTCGTGCTGTGTCGCGCCGGCGCAATCACGGTGACCGAACTGGCGGCCGCGGGCGTCCCCAGCATCCTGGTTCCGCTGGTCGTGTCGACGACGCACCATCAACGCACCAACGCCGAGTTCATGACGAGCAAAGCCGCCGCGCTGCACCTGCCGCAGGGCGAACTGACCGCCGAGCGGCTGGCAACGCTGCTCTTGGAACTGACGCGCGCGGATTTGCTCGAGATGGCTACCGCAGCGCGGACCCTGGGGCGTCCGGATGCCACGGCGACTGTGGCCGCGGTCATCGAACGGGTGGCAGCATGAGGCACGCGGTCAAGCACATTCATTTTGTAGGCATCGGCGGCTCAGGGATGAGCGGCATCGCCGAGGTCCTGCTGACGCTGGGATACAAGGTCAGCGGATCTGACACGGCGACCAGCGGGACCACGCGCCGCCTGGCGCAACTTGGAGCGCAGATCGCCCAGGTTCACGCGGCCGAAAACATCACGGGGGCAGATGCCGTGGTCGTCTCGACCGCCGTCTCGGCCAGCAACCCTGAAGTGATGTCGGCTCGGGCACACCGCATCCCGATCGTGCCGCGCGCCGTCATGCTGGCCGAACTGATGCGGTTGAAGCAGGGCATCGCTATCGCCGGCACGCACGGCAAGACGACGACGACCAGCCTGGTCGCCAGCGTGCTGGCCGCGGGTGGACTCGATCCGACCTTCGTCATCGGCGGGAGGCTCAACTCGGCCGGCGCCAACGCGCGGCTCGGCACCGGCGACTACATCGTCGTCGAAGCCGACGAATCGGACGCGTCGTTCCTCAACCTGATGCCGGTAATCGCGGTCGTGACCAACATCGACAACGATCACATGGAGACCTACGGCCACGATTTCTCGCGACTGAAGCAGGCGTTCGTCGAATTCCTCGGGCGCCTGCCGTTCTATGGCTCCGCAGTGCTGTGCATCGACGATCCGCACGTGCGTGACATCCTGCCCTTCGTCTCGAAGCCGGTGCTGAGCTACGGTTTCGCGCCCGAGGCGCAGGTGCGGGCGGTCGATGCTGTACCCGACGGCACGCGCATGCGGTTCACGGCGCGGCGCGAAGGTCAGCCGCCGCTGGCGGTGTCGCTCAACCTGCCCGGGAATCACAACGTGGCTAACGCGTTGGCTGCAATTGCCGTCGGCACCGAACTCGGAGTGGCCGACGCGGCGATCGTCGATGCGCTCGGTTCGTTCACCGGGGTCGGCCGCCGCTTTGCGCACCATGGCGAGTTGCCGGCGCCGGTCGGCGGCAGCTACACGCTAATCGACGACTACGGCCACCACCCGGTGGAGATGGCCGCGACGCTCGCGGCCGCGCGCGGGGCGTTCCCGGGCCGACGCCTGGTCCTTGCCTTCCAGCCGCACCGCTATAGCCGCACGCGCGACTGCTTCGAGGACTTCGTCAAGGTGCTGTCGACGACGGATGTGCTGCTGCTTGCGGAGGTCTATCCGGCGGGTGAGGCGCCGGTCGTCGCGGCCGATGGCCGCTCGCTGGCGCGGGCGCTGCGCGTGGGCGGCAAGGTAGAGCCGATCTTCGTCGAGGCGATTGACGACATGCCGGCGGCGCTGCACGACGTCGTCCGCGATGGCGACGTGGTGATCACCATGGGCGCGGGTTCGATCGGACAGGTGCCGGCGCGGCTGATGGGAGCGGGGGCGGAATGAACAGTTCGGCAGCTTCATTCGGCAAGGTCGGCGTGCTGTTCGGTGGCAAGTCCTCCGAGCGCGAGGTGTCGATCATGTCCGGCACCGGCGTGCTGAACGCACTGAAGAGCCGCGGCGTCGATGCCCATCCATTCGATCCGGGCCTCCAGAGCCTGGCCGAACTCGAGGCCGCACGCTTCGATCGAGTCTTCATTGCCTTGCATGGACGTGGCGGTGAGGACGGGACGATCCAGGGTGTCCTCGAGACGCTCGGCGTGCCCTACACCGGCAGCGGGGTGCAGGCCTCGGCGATCGCGATCGACAAGGAGACAACGAAACAGATCTGGCTGCAGGCCGGCATCCCGACCCCGGCGCATCGCGTCGGCCATGCGTCCACAGACTGGATGCAGGTCATTGCCGAACTGGGCGACCAGCTGATCGTCAAGCCATCGCGCGAGGGCTCGACGATCGGCATCACGAAGGTCACGAGTCATGACCACAACGAACTCGCATTCGCGTTCGAGGCGGCGGCGCAGTACGACGACACGGTGCTCATCGAGCAGCTGATAGTCGGGCGCGAACTGACCTGCGCGATCCTTGGCGAGGGCGACGCGGCCGAGGCGCTGCCGCTGATCGAGATTCGTGCGCCCGACTCGAACTACGACTATCACAGCAAGTACTTCAGCGACGACACGAAGTACCTGTGCCCGGCTCCGGTGGATGCCGACACGGCAGCGCGCGTCAGTCAACTGTGCCTGCGCGCCTACCGCGCACTCGGAGCGCGCGGCTGGGGTCGCGTCGACGTGATGCTGCGCGATGACGGTGCACCCTTCCTGCTGGAGCTCAATACCTCGCCGGGCATGACCGGCCACTCGCTCGTGCCGATGGCGGCGCGCGCTGTCGGACTGAGCTACGAGGACCTGGTCCTTCGCATCCTTGGGATGGCGACGCTCGACACGCGGAGGCGCGGATGAGGGCGGCCGGGCTGATGAATGCAGCGGCCCTGTTGGCAGCGCTCGTCGCCGCCGGACTGCTGCTTGTCGCAAGTGCCCGATGGGTCGCGGCGCAGCCGATGTTCGACTTCAAGCGCATCGAAGTGCGCGGCGATCTGCAGCATGTTTCGGCGGCATCGATCCGCGCGGCGATCGCGGGGCGGTTGAAAGGCAACTACTTCACGATGCGGCTGGACGAGGCGCGTCGACTGCTGGAAACCGTGCCCTGGGTTGCGCAGGCCTCGGTCCGGCGCGTGTGGCCGAACCGCCTGCTGATCACGCTGCGCGAGCACCGCGCACTGGGTGGATGGGGCGACGGTCGGCTGCTGTCGGACAGCGGTGAGCTCTTTGTCGCCAACGTCGCGGAAGCCGAGATCTTCGGCCCGCTGCCCGAGTTCAGCGGTCCGGATGCCGAAGCGCGGACGATTGTCGCGCGCTACTACGAGTTCGCTGCGCTGATCGCGCCGCTGTCGCTGGCGATCGACGCGATCGACGTGTCTGACCGCCGGTCCTGGACGCTGCAGGCCAGTGGACCGGGCGTGTCCTCGACGGCCCTGGAACTCGGCCGCGACGATCCGCCGGGGACGCTGCAGCGACGCATGAGCGACGTGGTGGCGTCGTATCCGATGATGGCGGCGCACGTTGGTGGCCCCCCTGCGCGCATCGATGCGCGCTACGCCAATGGCATCGCTGCCGCCGCGCCATCGCGCGCTCCCGAAACGCAGGCCCGTCAAGTCCGACCATGAGAACCGAAACCAAAGACCTGATCGTCGGCCTCGATATCGGCACGTCCAAGGTGGTCGTCGCCGTCGCTGAAGCGCTGCCCGATGGCCGCTTCCAGGTCATCGGCCTCGGGCAGGCCGCCTCCCAGGGTTTGCGCAAGGGTGTCGTCGTCAACATCGAGGCGACGGTCCAGTCGATCCGTCGGGCGCTCGAGGAAGCGGAGCTGATGGCAGCGTGCCAGATCAAGGACGCGTTCACCGGCATCGCGGGCAACCACATCAAGAGCTTCAACTCGAGCGGAATGGTGGCAATCAAGGATCGCGAGGTCTCGGCAAGCGACGTGGCCCGAGTCATCGAGACCGCGAAGGCGATCAACATCCCGACCGACCAGCAGGTGCTGCACGTGCTGACGCAGGAGTTCATCGTCGACGGCCAGGAGGACATTCGCGAGCCGATCGGCATGAGCGGTGTGCGGCTCGAGGTGCGCGTCCATATCGTGACCGGCGCGGTCAGTGCGGCGCAGAACATCATCAAGTGCGTGCGTCGCTGCGGTCTCGAGGTGCAGGACCTGATCCTGCAGCCGCTGGCGTCGTCGCTTTCGGTACTCACGGCAGATGAGAAGGAGCTCGGCGTCGCGCTGGTGGATATCGGCGGCGGCACCAGCGACATTGCCATTTTCACCGGTGGCGCGATCCGCCACACCGCGATCATCCCGATCGCCGGCGACCAGATCACCAACGACATCGCGATGGCCCTGCGCACGCCGATTCCGGACGCCGAGGAGATCAAGGTGCGCTGGGGCGTGGCCAAGGAAGTGCTCGCCGACCCGAACGAGAAGATCGAGATCCCGGGGCTCGGCGATCGCGGACCGCGGTTGCTGTCGCGGCAGGCGCTTGCCGCGGTGATCGAGCCGCGCGTCGAGGAACTCTTCACTCTGACGCAGCAGGTGATCCGCGAGTCGGGCTACGAGGAACTGCTGTCATCAGGGATCGTGCTGACGGGCGGCACCAGCCTCCTGCCTGGCATGACCGAACTGGCCGAGGACGTGTTCCTGAAACCGGCGCGCATCGGCTGGCCGCACTACGACGGGTCGCTCGCCGACGTCGTCAAGAACCCGCGTTTCGCGACGGCGATCGGCCTGCTGGTCGAGGCCCATTCGCAGCGCCAACGCGGCCGCAAGATCGACCAGCAGACCGGGTCCTTCAAGCAGACGTTCAAGAGGATGAAGGAATGGATCGTCGGGAATTTTTGAGTGTCGCAAGCGATGTACGCGACGCTGCGCGTCGCACGTGCATCGCTTGCGCTCAAGTCAGCGCGGCCGCCTTCGGGCGGCCGGGCGGCGGCCGCGCATTTGTAAGCGCGACTCGCCGATGCGAGTCGCGCAGCGGAGAGGCTGGAGCTGAAGCGGCAGTGCGTGTGGCGCGGCGACGTCCGATGCGTGCCGTTGTCGTCGCGGGCGGCGCCGAGCCGCCTCAAGCCGCCCGCGCACTCATTTTTCCGCCCCGAGTGCACGTGCGACCCGCAGGGTCGCGTACACGAGGGGCGTTGTCTGAAGCGGGCAATGCCAAGCGCGTTGGTGCAGTTGCGCTTTTGGCCTTGCGCGTTTCGCATTGATGCAGCAACCAAACCGAGGAGCAGGAGAACACGATGACATTCGAAATACTTGAGACAGAAACGCGCGGCACGATCATCAAGGTGGTGGGTGTCGGTGGCGCGGGTGGCAATGCGGTTGAGCACATGATCCGGCGCGGCGTGCAGGGCGTCGAGTTCATCTGCGCAAACACCGATCACCAGGCGCTGGCACGCTCGTCGTCGAAGAATGTGCTGCAGCTGGGCCAGACCGGACTTGGCGCAGGCAGCCGTCCGGAAGCGGGTCGCCAGGCTGCCGTGGACGGGCGCGAACGCATCGCGGACTCCCTGCGCGGTGCGCACATGGTGTTCATCACCGCAGGCATGGGCGGTGGGACGGGCACCGGTGCGGCGCCAGTCGTTGCGGAAGTGGCTAAGGAGCTTGGCCTTCTGACCGTTGCCGTCGTTTCGAAGCCGTTCGAATTCGAAGGGCCGAAGCGCATGAAGGTTGCAGAAAGCGGACTCGCGGAACTCGAGGCCTCGGTGCATTCGCTGATCGTCATCCTCAACAACAAGCTGGAAGAGGTGATGGGCGAGGACGCCGAGATGGCGGACTGCTTTCGCGCGGCCGACGACGTGCTGCACAACGCCTGTGCCGGCATCGCCGAGATCATTAACGTCCCGGGGCTCGTCAACGTCGACTTCGAGGACGTCAAGACGGTGATGAGCGAGCACGGCAAGGCGATGATGGGCACGGCCACTGCGTCGGGTCTGGACCGGGCGCGCATCGCGGCCGAGCAGGCGGTCGCCAGCCCCCTGCTGGAAGGCGTCGATTTGTCCGGTGCCCGCGGCGTACTCGTCAACATCACGGCGTCGCAGTCGCTGAAGATGAAGGAAACGCGTGAGGTGATGAACACGATCCGCGCCTTCGCGGCCGAGGACGCAACCGTCATCTTTGGCACCGTGCGCGACGATTCGATGGGCGACGCGCTGCGCGTGACCGTTGTCGCCACCGGGCTCGGACGCGCCGCCTCGAAGAAGCAGTCGACGCCTTTCACCGTGGTCCGCACCGGCACTGACAATGCGCCGCTGATGGTCAACGCGACGAAGGAAGCTGCGGCTGGAGGCTCCGACTACAGCCACCTCGACACACCCGCGGTCTGGCGGTCGCGCGAGTCCGCCCAGTCGCGCGTCTCAGCACTGGAAGAGAGCGGCAGCGACCGCTATGACATTCCGGCATTCCTGAGGAAGCAGGCGGACTAGCGTCGCTCGTGTACGCGAATCCCGGCAATGCCGGGATTCGCACGTGCACTCGCTCCGAATAGTTTGTCGGCTGCGCTCCGGAGCGGCCGCGCGCTCCGCCGAAGCGCAAACCCACGCACTCCACCCGCGACGCACTTCGCAGTGCCTGGATTGCCTTTCCCTCCT
>Ga0316600_10000635_pt1 | contig 16690 bp, 13 predicted proteins | sample OWC_soil_day5_CT_FD_207652 | JGI IMG/M metagenome (GOLD analysis project Ga0316600, IMG submission 207652) | Wetland soil microbial communities from Old Woman Creek delta, Ohio, United States - OWC_soil_day5_CT | ecosystem: Environmental > Terrestrial > Soil > Wetlands | place: USA: Ohio... | reverse complement strand
AACATACAGGCTACCGAATGCACCCACGAGAATTTACTGCTTGATTGGCATCAAGCAGTAAAAAGCACCAGTAAAAACTGGTGCTAATGTTTAGCGTTTTTCGGGACATTTTCAAAAACGCTTGACATAACTATTTTGAAAATAGTTTAAAATGATCACACAGGTTTAAAACTTCTATGATTGAACAATACAACAACCTTTCTTTATAAGCAATTGAACTATTCAATCCACAATGTTTCAGCCCACTGAAACGAGTCGTCTCACACTCTTTTGTTCTACAGATAAACGCAAACAGATGATTTACATAAGAAAATGTCACAACAAAGGCAACGTAGACGAATCTTAACTACATCGTAGCTTTGAAGGCTTTCTGTTTGACCGAAGGGAGTTTAGCCTTCATTGCGGTCTTATCATTAGCACTAACCCGAGATTCGTCTCTTGCCATCTTGTTATTTTCGTTGTAAGTCATCTGTTGCTGTACTGCTTCTTATTTTATATGTATCCATTATTATATTCTCCACTTTTGCCACATTAATAAAACTACTACTAAATACGCGTCAACGTACCTAGTAGTAGTTTATTTAATCATTCAATATTATTTTCATGATATTACCTGTAGAACGCTAGTATTTATAATTTCATAGTGGATAAATTAAAATCAGTGAGCGTTGCTTTCTTTACCGGAAAACAAACCAATGACCCAAACAAGAACCATTGCCCCGATAAAGCTTGCTATTAGACTTCCGATTAGTCCAAAAGCTGCAATTCCAAACATGCCGAGTATGAAGTTACCAATAAATGCACCAACGATCCCGAGAATCGCATCTACCCATATTCCGAATCCATGTCCTTTCATCACTTTACCTGCCATCCAGCCTGCTATCGCCCCGATAATTAACGTCCAAATTATATTACTCAAATGTATCCCTCCTTTTCATTTCTATTATTTCTAATCATAACAATTGTTATTCATATTATAATACAATAACTTTAGCAATAATCGTTTTAACTTCATACCACAGAAATACTCCTCTGCAAAATTGATTAATTTTCACATCACAAAAAGCAAAAAATACTGTCCAAGAGTTTCAATAACTCATGAACAGTATCTAATGTAAGTTCTTTAATTATTCTTTATGTCTCATATGTGGGAATAACAATACATCTCTAATGGATGCACTATCAGTTAATAGCATAACCAAACGGTCAACACCGATTCCAAGACCGCCTGTTGGTGGTAAGCCAAACTCAAGTGCAGTAACGTAATCCGTATCCATCATGTGAGCTTCCGCGTCACCTGATTCACGTTGTTTTACTTGGTCTAAGAAACGACCTTCTTGATCGATCGGGTCATTTAACTCGGAGAAACCATTTGCCATTTCTCTACCGTAAATAAAGATTTCAAAACGATCCGTAATTTCAGGATTGTCTTTATTGCGTTTTGCAAGTGGAGAAATTTCTGTTGGATGGCCTGTGATGAATGTAGGTTGTACTAATGTTTCTTCTACTTTATCTTCAAATACAGCATTTAAAATTCCGCCAATGCCATGATTTTTTTCGTATTTCACGTTAAGTTCACTTGCAATTGCTCTGGCTTCTTCTAGCGTAGTTACTTTGCTAAAGTCTTTGCCCGTAATCTCAAGAACAGCATCGGTCATACTAATCCGTTTCCAGCCTTTGCTAAGATCAATATCTACGCCTTGATACTTAATTTTTGTTGTTCCGAGAACTTCTTCGGCAATGTGAATAATAATATCTTCCGTTAAATCCATTAAGTTATTATAATCTGCAAAAGCTTGGTAAATTTCTACAGATGTAAATTCAGGATTATGTCTTACTGAAATACCTTCATTTCTAAATACACGACCAAGTTCATAAACTTTTTCAAAACCACCAACAATTAAGCGTTTCAAATAAAGTTCTGGGGCAATACGCATATATAAGTCCATATCAAGTGCGTTATGATGTGTAACGAAAGGACGAGCTGCCGCACCACCTGCAATTGGATGCATCATTGGTGTTTCAACTTCTAAGAAATCTCTTGCATCCAAGAAATAACGCATGGATTTAATGATTTTACTACGAAGTACAAAAGTATCTTTTACTTCTGGATTCACAATTAAGTCAAGATAACGTTGACGGTAACGAGTTTCTACGTCTTTTAAACCATGAAATTTTTCTGGTAGTGGACGAAGAGATTTTGCTTGGATTGCAAATGCAGTTACTTTTAAACTGATTTCACCGCGTTGTGTTCTAAATACGATACCTTCCGCCCCAATGATATCACCAATATCAAGAAGTTTGAAGTTTGCATAAACTTCTTCACCTAATACATCTTGACGGAAATATAATTGGATTTTACCACTCATGTCACTTAGAGTTGTAAAACTTGCTTTACCGTGTCCACGAACAGCCATAAGTCTACCGGCAACACTTACGGTTTGACCTTCTAATTTTTCGAATTCATCAACAATTTGAGTTGCATGATGGGTATAACTATAACGACGACCAAAAGGTTCGATTCCTTTTTCAGCAATAGCCGCCAATTTTTCACGACGAACTTTCATCAATTCATTTAAATCTTCTGTTTGAAGTTGTTGTTCGTTTACTTCACTCATTTAACCATTCTCCTCTAGCACTTACATCTAGCCTAACCTAATACAAAGTAAAATTTCTATTAGCGATTACGCGTGTCTAATTTCCATAATTTTATATTCTAAAACGCCAGCTGGTACATGAACTTCTACAATACTACCAACTCTTTGACCAATAATTGCTTGCCCTACAGGCGACTCATTGGATATTTTGAATTCAGTAGGATCCGCTTCTGCCGACCCAACAATTGTATATTTAAGGTCTTCATCAAATTCTACATCTTTAATGATAACAGTACACCCTAAATGAACTGTTTCATTATCAGCACCATCTTCAATGATCTGACTATTACGAAGCATTTTTTCAAGGGTCATGATTTCCCCTTCAATAAATGCTTGTTCATTTTTTGCATCTTCATACTCAGAGTTTTCACTAATATCGCCAAAATCAATTGCTTGCTTGATGCGTTCAGCTACAGCACCTCTACGTACTGTTTTTAAGTGTTCAAGTTTTTCTTCTAACTTTTTAAGTCCTTCTACAGTTAGCATTACTTGCTTTTCAGCCATTTATATGCGCTCCTTTTTACTCTTAGTCTCTGTTACATTAGGATTCATTCATCATAGAGTAATAATAAATACAATTTCAAAAACAATCTGCTACGGCAATATAAATAGTGCCAAGTATAACTTGACACTTTAAGTCATATCAACCTTACCAATTATTCAACATTATATGTTTTTTTATTCTTTTTGTCAATTAATTCTAATCTTAACCTGCATCCTTTCTCACCTTACCATTTCGCGCTACATTGCTTTTAATTTGATTTATTTCCTCTTCGGTAATCGCACGCTCAAAACTTCTTAATCCAGCCAAACGAAAACCATGTTTGTCAGCGAGCCGTCCAATTACTTCAATTTGCTTTACTGTCAACTCTCGGCCTAACGTAAAGCTTTCATAGCGCCCTTCTAACGCTAAAATCATTGTTTCTGCCATGCAAGCATACGCCATTTTTTCGGGAAAACCAAAAGAAAAGCCAAACTCTACATCTCCTGGTACTTCTACCACGCCACCTTCAATGACTAAAATATCATCACGAAGCTGAGCTACTTTTTTCGAAACATTTCTCGGTCTAGCAACATCACAAACAATCGCTCCTACTTTTAAATCTTTGGCTTCAATGATGCTATCTAATGCACTTGTAACCGCAATTACGATATCCGCTGATTGCAAAGCTATTTTACTATGATTCGTAACTCGAACAGCTAAACCTAAATCCGCATAAATTTTCTTAGCAACCTTTTCAAGTTTGACTTCATCACGAGCAACCAAGGTTAAATACTTAACTTCACTGGCGATAATTTGTGCGCAGGCTGCGCCAATGGATCCTGTCGCTCCCAAGATAACAACATTTGCTTTTTTCATTTCTAGTCCCATGATGCTTGCTGCTTTTTTCGTTCCTGCTATCGCAGTAGCAACCGTATAACTGTTGCCTGTCGTCACAGGAATTTGTAAGTTCTTTGCAATCGTAATCCCAGCATCACCAACAACTGAAGTAAATGCACCAAGGCCCAAAATTTTTGCTCCCAATTTTTCAGCAAGCTTTCCTGTTTTGATAATTTTATTAAGCACATAATTTTCTGGTAACGTGATCATCTGCTTAGATGTTAACGGACAAGCAACAAACCACCCTTCAGCTTCATTATAAGTCGACGTTACGCCAGAAATATGAGAAACCCTTATTGGTGGAATATATTTCAAGATACCTTCTAATATGCTTGGCGATATCTTCTTGGCAATAGAATATTTACGGGCAAAATCCATTGTCTCTAACGGATGTAAAACAAATGCAAAACTTTCCACCTTACCACCCCCACAAAATCAAAGTAAAAAATTTTCTACTTTTTATTAAAATATTGTATATGTGGTTGCATATCAAATTCTTTTAATAGCTTATCATAATCTTTTGAAGTTAATATTTTCTGATTTATATTTCTACTTGCTACGAGCATTGCTTCCATCATATTTGTACCAAAAGATCGCCCTGCAAACTCAGGGGTCGTCGTGATAAGCATTTGAGCACCAGCGCTATGAAGTAACGCTTTATCGGCTGAAGTGACGGTATTGGTTAAAATAATCTTTTCCGATAAATCTTTTGGCATATACCGTCTAATAAAATGAAAATCGCCAGCGATTACTTTAGCTTGGTTAAAATATACGGAAAATTTTGGTTTACGTTCTTCTTGTTTTTTACCGATTGGATAAAAATAGCGAATCGGTAACTTTGTAATGATCGGTGCTAGTATATGGGCAAATTTATTTAAATACGCAATATTCCTTATCGCAATTGGCACACCTAAACCAAATAATAAATCGCCAAATACAAGATCGCTTTTTAATTGATGCAGTGCACTTGCCATGCCAAAACGATCAACACCACACACTAATAAAACTGGCAAATTTGTAAAATCAATAATCTTATCTTTTTGTAAATTTTTAACAACACGCCTTTCTAATGTATTTTTCAGTCCACTCCCATCAACGATTGGTGTTGAACCTGCTGCTTTAACAAATTCTTTTGATTCTCTAAATGTATATCGCTTTTCACCCGCATATATGTATAAATCTGTTCCCCCCAGACCAAATGCATCAACTTTACCAGAAAGTTGATGTAAAAGATCAATTGCTTTTGCTTTATTACCGTCAGTGCCAACCCGTTCTAAATAAAAAATTTCATCGCCAAAGGAAACAGTCACTTGATGATTTCGTTTGGAAGAACCTAGACTAATACTAACAATGCGTTTCATTTTTTCACCAACTCGTTTCGGTAAGTATGAAAACATTTTACGAAGTGTCCGATAAAATAAAAATAGCTTCAACTCAAATTTGAAGTTGAAGCTATTTTACCCAAATTAATTAAATTTACTACGCATTCATTGAATCTAAAATTTGCCAAAAATCCTCTCTTGATTCGGCTTGGTTAAACTTCAAACGAAGCTCTGCTGCATGTGGCAATCCTTTTGTATACCAAGTAGCATGTTTTCTCATTTCACGCGGTCCAATATAATCATCTTTATATTCTAACAACATATCTAAGTGGCGCCGAATGATTTCTTTTCGTTCTTCTAACGTTGGCGCTGGCAATTCCTCGCCTGTTGTAAGAAAATGTCTTAGCTTTCTAAAGATCCACGGATTTCCCTGCGCTGCTCGACCAACCATAATCGCATCACAATTCGTTTTTTCAAAAATTCGCTTTGCATCTTGACAAGTGCGAATATCACCATTGCCGATGACAGGAATATGAATCTGCTGTTTCACCTGTGCAATGATTTCCCAGTCAGCATGACCTGTATAATAGTCTTCGCGCGTTCTGCCATGAATCGCCACAGCAGCAATACCTGATGCTTCTGCTATTTTTGCCATTTCGACAGCATTGACGGATTTTGCGTCCCAGCCTTTGCGAATCTTTACGGTAACTGGCACATTTACCGCTTTTACGACAGCTTTCATAATCTGACCAGCAAGTTTTGGGGCTTTCATTAAAGCAGAACCTTCATTATTCTTTACTACCTTCGGCGCAGGACAGCCCATATTGATGTCAATGATATCAGCAACACCTAAACTGTCGACATATTTTGCAGCCTCAGCAATGCTATTGGGGTCAGCCCCAAATAGCTGTAAAGCCAATGGTCGTTCACGATTTTCGCTTTTTAACATTTCAAGGGTATGGCAATTACGATAATTGATTCCCTTGTCACTGATCATTTCTGAATAAAGTAAACTACAACCAAGTTCACGGGCTAAAATACGATACGGCAAATCCGTAACCCCTGCCATTGGTGCTAGAAAAATTTTGCCATCTATTTCAACGTTCCCTATTCTCATCTGCTTATTCACCTCTTTATTGATAACGAAAGGCAGACACATTGGTCTGCCCTTCAACATTTTTATTATTTTACCGAAAAAAGTATAGATATTCTATACACTTTATAAATTTATTTTCATAAGAAATCATGAATTACGTTTATATAAAATATTTAGACCATCTAAAGTTAAGAAATGTTCCACGATATCAATGGTCTTAGATTCTTTGGCTATCAAGTTAGCCAGCCCACCTGTCGCAATTACTTTCGCCTCTTGACCAAGCTCTGCCTTCATTCTTCTGACAATTTCATCGACTTGTCCAGTAAAACCGAAAATAATTCCCGATTGCATACTCGTTACTGTATTGCGGCAAATCACAGATTTTGGTGTGATGAGTTCAATCCGTGGCAATTTCGCTGCTCGTTGGAATAAGGCTTCACTGGAAATACCAATTCCCGGGGCAATCGCCCCGCCCAAATAATCACCATTTTCTGCAATGGCACAAAAAGTCGTCGCTGTCCCAAAGTCAATGATAATCAAAGGTCCACCAAATCGTTCATAAGCCCCAACGGCATTTACAATACGGTCAGCACCGATTTCCCGTGGATTCTCATATTTTAACCGAATCCCTGTTTTGATACCAGGACCAACAACCAACGGATCAATATTAAAATAACGTTGACACATTTTGGATAATGGCACAACCAGTGGCGGTACAACCGAAGAAATAATAATCGCTTTAATATTTGTCATTTTTAAGCCATGAAAATTAAATAAATTGTTGATTAACATTCCATACTCATCACCAGTTTTTTGACGATCTGTTGAGATACGCCAATGTGTGAGAAGTTTATCATCTTTATATGCACCTAATACTATATTACTATTCCCAATATCAAATACTAATAACATGCTTAGAAATTCCTCCAAGTAATCTTCATCATTATATTTTCGGTCTAATTGATACATCTCCAGCTAAAACACGCTTCACTTCTGTTTCAGTTTTTACGAGCAAGGCACCATCCGCATCAATATCCATGGCTAGACCACAAAAAGTTTTATCAATACCGATGACATTGACTTCTTGTCCTAATGTAATAGAATATTTTCGCCACTCTTCTAAAATTTCTCTAAAACCCTTCGTAAGCGCTTCGTCATAAATCTCTTCGAGCTGAATCAACACCTCAGCCAATAAAGCTAGTCTATCTATGCGTTCTCCTTTTATTTGAGCGAGTGATATTACAATATCTTTTAATTCTTCCGGTACTTCATCTTTTGCAATGTTAACATTAATTCCTGTACCAATCACAATATAATTGATACCTTCCATTTCTGCATTCATTTCCGTTAAGATACCCACTATTTTTTTACCGTTATATAAAATATCATTGGGCCACTTAATACCACATTTGATCCCTGTGATTTTATCGATTGCTTTTGTAATGGCAACAGCCGCCATTAATGTACATTTTGAAGCATCTTGAGGTAACAAGGCCGGACGTAAAATAATAGAGAACCAAATTCCTTTATGTGCTGGCGAATACCACCCCCTAGAAAGTCTACCACGGCCGCCATTTTGGGCTTCACTTACGACAATCGTACCTTCCTCGGCTCCACTGGCTGCAAGTTGTTTTGCTTCAATATTTGTTGACACAAGATCATCAAAATGCTTTATGCTCTTACCTAAACGTTTCGTTCTAAGAACCGATTTTATCTCATTTGGCAGTAATAAATCTGGAGTTTTCACCAAACTATAACCACTCCGTGAATGACTTTCAATCGCATACCCTGCTTGTTTTAACTCACGAATATGCTTCCATATAGCTGTCCTCGACACATTCATCTTCTTTGCTATTTCTTCGCCGGAGATATAGCCTGATGCATTTCTAAGTAACTCCAATATACTAGACCGCATTTTATATTTCCCCCCTAGCGTGCACTAGAATAAAAATCTTAAACAAATTAATAATACATTATCAGACTAAGATAAGCAAACATTTTTCAATACCAGCTACTAAGGTTTTATCATATATGACTACCAATAGCTTATGTTTGAATCTTTCCTAGTAGAGTAAATGATTGTATTTGTATTATAATAGAACTAATGAAATTACTAGGAGGTTATGCTGATGAAAATTCTCATCGCCGACGATGAGGCAACAATCCGTGAAATTGTTGCACTATATTTAGAAAAAGAAGGTTTTACTGTTTTCACTGCAAAAGATGGCGATGAAGCCATGGAAATTGAGTGCGAAGAACGTCCAGATTTGTTGCTACTCGACATTATGTTACCAAAACTTTCAGGGCTCGAAATTTGTCAGTCAATTGAGCGCAATGTGCCAAAAATTTTTCTCACTGCAAAATCTGCTGAAAATGATAAAATTATTGGCTTTTCGCTGGGAGCAGATGATTATATTACCAAGCCATTTAGTCCGCGTGAATTGGTGGCTAGAGTCAAAGCGGTATTAAAACGAAGTGGGCTATTAGCGGCAATTACGCCGACTATAAGTGTTGAAGGGCTAATCGTCAATAATACCGACAAAACAATTACGATCAATGACCAACTAGTTTCTTTATCACCAAAAGAATTTGAGCTGCTTACATTTTTTATTAGAAATCCGAAAAATACATTTTCCCGCGAACAATTACTTACAAATGTGTGGGGTTACGATTTTGATGGTGACGATCGAACCGTCGATGCAACTATTAAACGGTTACGGCAGAAGCTAAATATCGCAGAATTTCAATATATCCATACAACTAGAGGCTTTGGCTACCGTTTTGAGGTAAGTCCAAGATGATACGTTCATTATTTGGGAAAATATTTACTTCGCATATTATTATTATTATTATGATTACTGCTAGCATCGGCATTGTATTATCACACCTCGTTACAGAATATCTCATTGAAGCGAAACGTGGTGAACTGATTCGCGAAGGTATTGTTGCAACAAAGTTTTTAGAATCTACACTTGATACTCCCGATAAACTACCTGATCTGCTCGAAGTCACGAGTGAACTATCTGGTGCTAGAATGTGGATTGTTACAAAAGAAAATATAATCATCGGGAATGCACCATTAAATTGGAATCGACGATTTAAAAACAGGGAGGAAAACCATGACCAATCTGCTCACGATGCTTCTAATACACGGATAAATCCTCATACACCGAGTACAAAATTAGATATTAGTAAAGATTTATTAAATGGGGAACCAAAATCATGGATACGAAAAGCACGAGATGAAGATGATCCTTCCATTGTTGTAGCAATACCATTTCCACCAATAAATCAAACTGCTTTATTTTTATATACACCAATTTTTGGGATTACTAAGACAGCAAATGCAATTCAAAATTTACTGATCTATTCTATTATTGCTTCATTTGCACTGGCTGCAATTTTTGCTTTTTTCCTATCACGCAATCTAACTAAACCAATGAGCAATATCAGCAATGCCGCACAATCCTTTGCCAGTGGCAATTATTCCAGTCGCACAACAGCTACAGGTACTGATGAAATTGGCAACTTGGGACAAACCTTCAATACGATGGCAAATGCATTAGAGAGCATCGAAAAAAACAGACGAGAATTTTTTTCTACGGTTACCCATGAACTAAAAACACCAATTGCGGCAATCCAAGCCTTAACAGAAACAATACTTGACGGACTTGCGAGTACCGTTGAAAAACGTGATCGTTACCTAAATACCATTTTAGATGAAACCAACCATATGAATCATTTGATTGGTGAACTTTTAAATTTAGAAAAACTTGAATCTGGACAACTTAGTTTTCACTATCAGACTATCAATCTTTCGGAATTCTTCACAAGCATTAAGGAAAAATATACGCCCTTACTGCACGCAAAAAAGCTCTCTTTAGTCATTGATTTTGCCCCTGAACTCAAAACAATGCATACTGATCCCAATCGTCTTGAGCAAATCCTTACAAATCTTATCAGCAATGCAATTCGTCATTCTCTAGCAGATGCAATCATTACAATAACATTAAACTCCTGTATGAATACCATTACAATTGCAGTGATTGATCACGGCGAAGGTATTCCTGCCGAACATTTACCCTTCATTTGGGATCGGTTCTATCGTGTAGACAAAGCACGTGCTCGCAGTGAAGGAGGAACAGGTCTCGGGCTGGCGATTACCAAACAACTCGTCGAAGGTATGGGGGGTACAATTACAGTGACAAGTATTCCCTATACGAAAACAACTTTTTTACTAACCTTACCGCAAAGCTAATCTAATTTTTATTCTTTGTCATATTGCTGTCACAAACTCCTTTTATACTAAAGCTAACAACTCAAACAGCTGTGAGTTAAAACTACATATAATGGGGGTTTTTTTATGAACTTAGAAAATAAATTACAAACTTTCAAATCCAAGGCTTTAACAAAGAAAGTGATTGTTTTGGCACTTGCTGGTGCTTTCATCGTAACAGGCATTGGCATAACACAATTGCCACAGTCAGTAGCCCTTGCTGCCTCGCAGCAAGTTCAATGCCAAGGACAACAGCAAAAACCTAATTTCAATCCTGAAGTGATGGCACAAAATATACAAGATTCTTTTGGTATCGATAAACAGGTGATTCTGGATTATAATAAACAAGGCTGGAAAATGCATGATTTACACAGTGCTGCCTTCCTTGCTTATGCAAGCGAAAAACCAATCAGTGATATTTTAAATGCTAAAACAATGACAAACGATTGGAAAGATGTAGGCCAATCTTTTGGCGTAACCAGAGAAAAAATACATACTGTAATGCAAACCATAATGAGTAAAAAAATGGCAGCAAAGCTTGACGTTGATTCAGCTGTAATCAACTCTTTCTTGTCACAAGGCTACCATCCACGCGATATCGCTATGGCAGTTACACTATCAAAACATATTGATAAAACCATTGATGAAATAATTAATATGAAAAAAATCAACAATCGTTGGTCAGATGTCGCTACTGCTCTCGGAATAAGCGATGAAGATTACCATCAATACCAAGATTCTGTAAGACAATGTCTCCCTAGAAAACACGCAATGGGCATGGATCACCCGCAGGGACCTCGTACTGAAGGGCAAGAATTTAAGTATTTCTAAGCAAGCGACACTATGAACAAAATGGCTCCTAACCATTAACTTACTCTTCAATAAAATATAAAAAAAATATACACACATGAAAATACCTCGTAAGTGAACCCTATCTACCTAGGATCACTCACGAGGTATTTTTACTATAAACAACACCTTTTCGCTCCAATTAAAACATTGTTTCAATTGTGCCAATCACATCACCACGATGATTTTTTAGAACCGGTGGAAATTTTTCAACAAGCTGCTCATATTCCGATTTGCTAATTAAATCTAAGCGTTTTAATACCCCAATAACAGTTGGATTGATCGCGCTATAGCTACCATTTTCAATCTTAAACGTAACACCAACACCATCAGCAACCGAGGCTAAACAATATACTGCCTCTGCACCAATTTTAGCAATAATGCGCCCCTTAGTTATATTCGCTACAGCCGTATCAATTCTCCCAGTACCAGCAAGCACCTCTGGATAAGCGATCATCGCATCTCGAATGGTTCTTGCCGCTGTTTCATATTGTCCCCACTCACCAGCCTCCGGCTCAGCCAGTCTAGCATAAGCAAGAGACATATGATAAAGCGGCAAATAAAATACGGGAACACCACAGCCATCGATACCGATTTCAAGTTTATCGGGACTTATCTTTGCACTATACGCCACAGATTGATGCATTTGTTTTTGCACCTCATGGTCTGGTTTCGTATACCCTTCAATAGAAATTCCAAGCATTTGACAAAGAGCAAGCATACCAGAATGTTTACCAGAACAAGCGTTATGTACAGCCTCAGGTTTTTGCTTATTCTCCGTCAATATCTTTGCTGCTTTACCGCTCATTGGCCTGCTAGGACCACAATCAAGAACGCTTACGTCTAAATGGATTTTGTTCAGCACACTCTTTACTAATTCGACATGCATTGGCTCGCCGCTATGGGAAGATACGAGTAGTGCCAATTCCTTTTGTGTAATTCCGTATTTTTCCAAACCACCTTTTTCAACAAACGGTAATGCTTGAAATGGTTTTGCCGCGGAACGCCAAAACATTTTCTTATGTGCATCACCAACACAGTCAACAATTTTCCCTTTACTATCTACCGCAACGATATCCCCGCGATGAATATTCTCTACCTTTCCTGCCCGTGTATAATTCAGTAATATCTCACTCATTTTATCACCTGTACTTTCTAAATCATCTTAGTTATTTCCAGATTAAATTTTAATATTTGCCTTTGCAGTAAATCAATTCCCTATATTTTTGCAAAAGCTTTGCTAATCTAATTATAAAATATATTTAATATTTTTCAATTAAAACTCGTAAAATTTTACAAAAAAATGTTAATGCACTTTCTTTCAGTCCGTAGACAAAAACCCTCTGCTGTTATCCACAGCAGAAGGTTTTTTCTTGCTTTATCCAGAAATTTTAAAGTTTTTAATTGAAAATGCATTTATAGCTTGAAAAAAGCTATCGCCATATGAACCGATATCAAATCTTAAATTTTCCAATGGCCCCTTGCAAATCTTCTGCCATCTTCGCCAAATGTTGACTTGAGGATGCGATTTCTTCCATAGATGCGGACTGTTCTTCTGTCGCCGCGGAAATCGTTTGTGTTTGTTCTGCCGCATTCTTACTTTCGTTGTTGATATTCTGCACAGCAACAACAACATCATTGGTTCCACTTGTAATTTGCTGACTAGCCGCTGATATTTCATGAATTTGATCGGAAATTTTCCGAATCATATCCAAGATTTCACCAAAGCTTTGCCCCGCTATATTAACGACCTCAGCACCAGTGTCGACTTCCTTCTTTCCTTCTTTCATGAAGGAAACTGCACTATTGGTTTTATCTTGTACTTGAGTAATCAAATCCGTTATTTGTTTTGCTGCATTCTCAGATTGTTCCGCAAGTTTGCGCACTTCTTCAGCTACAACAGCAAATCCTCGTCCAGCTTCACCAGCTCTCGCCGCTTCAATGGCAGCATTTAACGCCAATAAATTCGTTTGCGCTGCAATGCTCGCAATCACTTCAACGATTTGTCCGATTTCTTTTGATTTTCCCTCTAATTCGCCAATAACATTAGCAGTCGCATTCGTCTTTTGTTCAATCACCTGCATTTGTTTTACTGCTTTTTCTACCGCTTTTTCACCATCGTTAGCAGAAACTGCAGTTTGCTCTGCTGAAGTTGAAACAATCATTGTATTTTCTGCTACTTGACCAATTCCTTTAGACATTTGCGCTACGATATCGTTTGCTGAATTTGCTAAATGAAGTTGTTTTTCTGCTCCACTGGCAACCTCAGTAATAGATCCAGCTACTTGATTTGCAGCCTGTGCTGATTGCTCGGCACTTGCCGTTAATTCCTCTGATGCTGCCGCTAATTGTTCGGATGCATTAGACATCTGTTTGATGAGAGTTCTAATTTTTTTATTCATTTTATCAGCAGCTTGTGATAATGTCCCAAATTCACTTTTGTCTTGCATACTTGCTTCAGGAACATTCTTGGAGAAATCACCTTCGGCAATTTCTCCTAAGAAAGTTACAACCTGCGATAAACGTTTCGTAATACGTTTCATAATAACCCAACCAAGTAAAGTACCAATAATAATAGAAGCTAAAATAATCGCAACGAAAATCATAATCGCATCGGCAATACTTTTCTTACTCTGCACATTCATGTCTTGCGCTGATTTTTTTGCATGTTCGGTCATATCACGTAAATTCAGTGTAAATTTTTCTGCCACAGGAACGGCTTCCTTTATGTATAGTTGATAGGCTTCAGCATTCTTATTTTGCATTGCCAAATCAAGAATTTTTTTTCTAGCTTCACGATATTTACTTAAATTATCTCGTAAAACTTTTATATTTTCCTTTTCTACATTTTCTAAGGGAAGATTTTCATATTTCGTAAGATTTTCATCGAACAATTTCACTCTTTGATTAATTTCAGTAAGCAATTTCTGATTCTCTTTTTCATCAGTAGTAAGCATTATTGCAAAAATATCGCTCTCAACTCGACGAGCATGAATACGATTTTCGCTTGCTAATTCGACAGCCATTAATTTTTCCGAATACATCGTTTCCATGGCATTACTTGTTTTGTTTAAATAATAAAAGCCCGTACACCCCACACCGACCAGACCAATAATAAATACTACAATTAACAAAACTAATTTTTGCCCTACTTTTAAATTATTCAACCAATTCATTATAACAACTCCTTTTAAACTCACAACTTATTATGTAAAAGCATAAAAATACTTAAATTCATTTATGTAACTATCTTTAAAGCTCATTCGTCAAAACATTCTAAATACCTGCAAAATTATCAATGCAATATCGGTTAATTTTTGGGATACTCTAATAAAACATTTGGGTTTTCTATCAAAAAGGTACTTTACACAAAGTGCAAAGTACCTTTTGATTTACTTAGCTTATTTTCTTGTAATGTAGTTAATTTTAGGACCGTTTGTATTATCGACATCACTATCACTACTGATCGTAATATCAATGGCATTATTAACTGGAGCCATAACTTCCGGTGTCTCTCCACTCTCAGCAGTTTCTACTTTTGCTTCTAGTTTCGCTTCACTTTTTTCCGCAATGCGACCAGTTTCCATTAATTGTTTTAACTCGGATGCTTCTAATGTTTCACGTTCTAATAATTCTTTGGCAATTACATGCAATTTATCAATGTTTGCAGTTAATAAATCACGACATTCATCATAGGAAGTCTTAATGTACTTGCTTACTTCTTTATCTATTTCGCAAGCTACTTCTTCACTATAATTCTTCTCGCTATTGATATCTCTACCTAAAAACACTTGATGTCCATGACCTTTACCAAAAGCAATCGGTCCAAGCACTTCACTCATACCATATTCTGTGATCATGCCACGAACCAAACTAGAAGCTCTTTGAATATCGCTTTGCGCGCCAGTACTAATTTCGTTTAACACGACTTCTTCAGCAACACGACCACCAAGAGCAACTTTTAATTGTGCGAGTAGTTCGCTTCTCGTTGCATAAGAACGATCCTCTGTTGGAAGCATCAAAGTATACCCGCCAGCACGACCACGTGGAATAATCGTAACTTTATGCACAGGGTCTGCATGTGGAATGAGCATTCCAACTAGTGTATGACCTGCTTCATGATAAGCAGTAAGGCGTTTTTCTTTATCACTCATTACCTTGCTCTTGCGCTCTGGACCTGCCATAACGCGTTCTATCGATTCCTCTAGTTCAGCCATCGCAATCTTTTTCTTATTACGACGCGCTGAAAGGAGTGCAGCTTCATTTACCAAATTACTTAAATCAGCTCCAGTAAAACCAGGCGTACGCCTTGCTAAAATATCAAGATTCGCATCTTCTGCAACAGGCTTACCCTTTGTATGCACTTGAAGAATTGCATTACGACCTTTTACGTCTGGTTTATCAACAACAATTTGTCGATCGAAACGCCCCGGTCTGAGTAGTGCAGGATCTAAGATATCAGGACGATTGGTTGCTGCAATGATAATAATCCCTTCATTTGCCGCAAACCCATCCATTTCCACAAGTAATTGGTTCAGGGTTTGTTCACGTTCATCATGACCGCCACCAACACCAGCACCACGTTGACGTCCTACTGCGTCGATTTCGTCAATAAATACAATACAAGGTGCATTTTTCTTTGCTTGTTCAAATAAATCACGTACACGCGATGCACCAACCCCAACAAACATTTCCACGAAATCAGAACCACTGATACTAAAAAATGGTACCCCAGCCTCACCAGCAACAGCTTTGGCAAGCAAAGTTTTACCTGTACCTGGCGGCCCAAATAATAATACGCCTTTTGGAATCCGCGCACCTAAATCATTAAATTTCTTAGGATGCTTCAAAAATTCTACAACTTCTTCAAGTTCTTGCTTGGCTTCATCAGCACCAGCAACATCTTTGAAGGACACTTTTACTTTATCATCACTATTTAACTTCGCACGACTTTTACCAAACGACATGACACGATTTCCACCACCCTGCGATTGCTGCATGATAAAAAACCACACACCAATTAAAAGAACCATTGGTAAAACCGAAGAAAAAATTGTCGTCCACCATGGTGGTTCAGGAGTTTTTTCTGCTCTAATATTTACACCTTTA
>Ga0316600_10000634_pt1 | contig 16724 bp, 14 predicted proteins | sample OWC_soil_day5_CT_FD_207652 | JGI IMG/M metagenome (GOLD analysis project Ga0316600, IMG submission 207652) | Wetland soil microbial communities from Old Woman Creek delta, Ohio, United States - OWC_soil_day5_CT | ecosystem: Environmental > Terrestrial > Soil > Wetlands | place: USA: Ohio... | reverse complement strand
CAACAGCGCGGTCGAGTCCTGACGCAGCCATGCCTCGCTACGACCGCTAAGTGAGGAAGCTGCCCCAAAGGACTTTGTGATCGGCCGGACTGCGGCTCGACCGTGACCGCGCCGCGACCGTGAATCCGCGCACGGCGATGTGTCACGATAGACGCATGAATCGCCCTCACCCCGTCTCGGGCCTGCCGCGCGCCGCGGGCCATCCCCTGGGCGCTGCGCTGGTCGCCGCGGTGGTCGCGTGGGCCGGCCCGGCGTCGGCCGAGGCGCCTCCGCCGACACCGAGCATGGCGGCGATCGTCGCGGCCTCGGCGCCGTCGGACTGGCGCGAGCTGGCCCTCGAGGACACTCTGTACCTGGACCTCGACCGCGGCCGTGTCGTCGTCGAACTGGCACCCCGGCTCGCGCCGCAGCACGTCGCGAACATCAAGGCGCTCGTCCGTGAGGGCTACTTCGACGGGCTCGCGTTCTACCGCGCCCAGGACAACTACGTGGTGCAGTGGGGAGATGCCGACGAGAAGCGCGTGCCGCGCGCCGCGAAGACGTCGCTGCAGCCCGAGTTTACCGCCACGGTCGGCGACGACTTTCCCTTCACACGCCTGCCCGACGGCGACGGCTATGCGCCCGAGGTGGGCTTCTCCGGCGGCTTCCCGGTTGGCCGCGATCGCGCGCGCGGCACCGCCTGGCTCGCGCACTGCTACGGCGCGGTCGGCGTCGCGCGCGGCAATGACCCGGCGAGCGGCAGCGGCACCGACCTGTACGCGGTGATCGGCCACGCCCCGCGCCACCTCGACCGGAACATCACCGTCGTCGGCCGCGTGGTGCAGGGCATGGAGCTGCTCTCGACCCTGCCGCGGGGCCCGGCGCCGATGGGTTTCTACGGGTCGGCCGCCGAGCGCACGCCGATCCGCCAGGTCCGTGTGGCGGCGGACGTGCCGGCCGCCGGGCGCACCGCCCTGCAGGTGATCCGGACCGACACGGCGACGTTCGCGGAGCTCACCGAGGCGCGCCGCAACCGCATCGACGACTGGAACAAGGTCCCGGCGGGGCACATCGAGCTCTGCAACGTACCGCTTCCCACGCGGCGTCCCTGAGCGGGCATCTCAGCCTTGTCGCAGCGCCTCCTCGCGCGGCATCGCGAACAGCGACAGCCACGCCGCGAGAGCGACCACGACCGTGAACACGTAGATCGGGACCGGCGAACCGGCCGGGAACGCCGCCATGCCCTGGACTGCCAGCGCCCCGACCAGCTGCTGCGTGAAGCCGAGCATGCTCGCGGCCGAGCCGGGGGTGCGCGGCGCCAGCGCCACGGCGCTCGCCGTGATGTTGGGCAGCGCGAGCCCCTGGCCGAACGCGAGCAGGCTCATCGGGATGAAGATCGCCGCCGGATGCCACAGGCCCGCGACGACCAGCACGACGCCTGCGACCGCGCAGGCCAGCTGGATCACGAGGCCGAGCGAGATCAACCGCGTGAGCCCGATCCGCGAGGCGTGCCGGGTCACGATCCAGTTGCCGAGGAAGTAGCCGAGGGCCACCAGCAGGTACCAGGTGCCGTACGCGGAGGCGCGGTGCCCGAGGGCGGACATGACATACGGCGCGATCGAGATGAAGGCGAGGAAGATGGCGTAGATCATCGCCGCCTGCAGCGCCAGGCCGAGGAATACCGGTCGGCGCAGCATCGCGAGGGACTCGCGGGCCAGCGCCGCCGCGCCGCTGCCCTGCGGGTCCGCGCGGCGCGTCTCGGGCATGTGTCGCCACGCGAAGCCGAAGATCAGGGCATTCGCGGCCAGCAGCAGCGCGAAAATCGACTGCCAGCCGAAGGCCTCGGTGACGAACCCGCCGACCAGCGGCGCCACGGTGGGACCGACGACCATGACCATCGTCAGGTAGGCGAGCATGCGTGCCATCTTCTCGCGGCCATAGAGGTCGCCCAGCATCGCGCGCGCCACGACCACGCCGGCCGCGGTGCCGAGCGCCTGCACGATGCGCCCGGCCAGCAGGACCTCGAAACTGGGGGCGAACAGGCACAGCAGGTTGCCGACGGCGAAGATCAGCAACCCGGCGAGGATCACCGGGCGCCGGCCGTAGCGGTCCGACAGGGGCCCATGGACCAGGATGCCGAGCGCGAAAGCCGTCAGCGCCAGGCTCACCGTCGTGTTCATCCCGGCGACGGTGGTGCCGAAGTGCGCCTGCACGTGCGGCAGCGCGGGCAGGTAGATGTTCATGGTGACCGGGCCGGCCGCGGTGGTGACGGCCAGCAGGACGATCAGCAGACGGTCGCTGGGCGGCGGCGCAGGCGGCGAGGCCTCGGCCGTCACTGCACCCCGCCGACGCAGATGTACTTGATCTCGGTGAAGTCCATCAGGCCGTACTTCGAGCCCTCGCAGCCCATGCCGGACTCCTTGACCCCGCCGAAGGGCGCGACCTCGGTCGAGATCAGGCCGGTGTTCAGGCCGACGATCCCGTACTCGAGCGCCTCCGACACGCGCCAGGAACGGGCCAGGTCGCGCGTGTAGAAGTACGCAGCGAGCCCGAACTCCGTGTCGTTCGCCATGCGGATGGCCTCGGCCTCGGTCTCGAAGCGGAACAGCGGCGCGACCGGGCCGAAGGTCTCCTCGCCCGCCACCTTCATCTCGGGCGTGACATAGGTGAGGACCGTGGGCTCATAGAACGTGCCGCCGAGCGCATGGCGCTTGCCGCCGAGCGCGACTTTCGCGCCCTTGGCAACCGCGTCCGCAACGTGTTCCTCCACCTTGGCGAGCGCCGACTGGTCGATCAGCGGCCCCTGGTCGGTGGCGCCCAGCAGGCCGTCGCCCACCGCCAGCTTGCGCACCGCCGCGACGAGCTTCTCGGTGAACGCATCGTAGACGCCGGCCTGCACCAGCAGCCGGTTGGCGCAGACGCAGGTCTGTCCGGTGTTGCGGTACTTGCTGGCGATCGCTCCCTGCACCGCTGCGTCCAGGTCCGCGTCGTCGAAGACAATGAACGGCGCGTTGCCGCCGAGCTCGAGCGACACCTTCTTCATGGTGCCGGCGCACTGCGCCATCAGCTGCTTGCCGATTTCGGTGGAGCCCGTGAAGGACAGCTTGCGGACCCGCGCGTCGGACGTGAGCACGCCGCCGATCGCGCGGGCCGAACCGGTGACCACGTTGAACACGCCCTTCGGGATGCCGGCGCGGTCGGCGAGCTCGGCGAGCGCGAGCGCCGTGAAGGGCGTCTGGCTGGCCGGCTTGCACACGACCGTGCAGCCGGCGGCCAGCGCGGGCGCGACCTTGCGGGTGATCATCGCGGCCGGGAAGTTCCAGGGCGTGATCGCGGCGACGACGCCCACCGGCTGGCGCAGCACCAGGATGCGCTTGTCGGCCTGGTGGCCGGGGATGACGTCGCCGTACATCCGCTTCGCCTCCTCGGCGAACCATTCGACGAAGGATGCGGCATAGGTGACTTCGCCGCGCGCCTCGGCGAGCGGCTTACCCTGCTCGGCGGTCATCATCGTGCCGATGTCGTCCGCGTTCGCGACGATCAGCTCGTACCAGCGACGCAGCGCGGTGGCGCGCTCCTTGGCCGTCCTGGCCGCCCAGGCCGGGAAGGCACGGTGCGCCGCGGCAACGGCCGCTTCGGTTTCCGCCGCGCCGAGCAGGGGCACGGTGCCGAGCTTTGCGCCGCTGGCCGGATTGCTGACGTCCACAGTCGCGCCGCCGGGGGCGCCGATCCATGCGCCGTCCACGTAGCACTGCTGGCGGAAGAGCGAGGGGTCCTTGAGTTTCATGGGGCGGGCTCCGTTAGTCCTGGCCGAGGTGGCGGCCCAGGAAGGAAAGCGTGCGCTCGAAGGCGAGCCGGGCGCTGTCGGCGTGATAGTCGGCGCGGTCGGTGCAGTTGAAGCCGTGCCCGGCCGGGTAGAGGTGGAACTCGCCGCCGGGGCAGGCGGCGCGGACCTCGTCGATCCTCTCGGGCGGGACGCTGGCGTCGAGCCTGCCGTAGTGGAACTGCATCGGGCAGCGCGGCTTCAGGTCGAGGTTCTGATTGATGCGCGTGCCGTAGTACGACACGGCGGCGGAGACGGGAAGCGTGGCCGCGGCGATCCACGCGACGGTCCCGCCCCAGCAGTAACCCACGACGCCGACGCGACCGGACCCGGCGAGGTGCATCACTGCGGCGCCGACGTCGGCGACGATGTCCTCACGCGTGAGCCTCGACACGAGTTCGCGGCCGCCCTCGACGTCGGTATAGGGGAGCATCACGCCAGGCTCGAGCCGGTCGAACAGGGCGGGCGCCAGGGCGTGGTAACCCGCCGCGGCGAAGGCATCGACGACGTCGCGGATGTGGGCGGTGACGCCGAAGATCTCCTGGATGACCACGACGCCGCCGAGCGGTTCGCCGCCGGGTAGGGTCTCGTAGGCGCCGAGCGCCATGCGGTCGGCTGCAGTCAGCTCGATATTGATTCCCATGCTGCAGATCCCGCGCGGCAACAGCGGGCCGGCGGATCCGTCCCGGCGCGTGCCGCGGAACGCTATTGTGCGGTATTCAGGCCGACCTGACGACCTGCTGGTCGATCGCGCCGAAGATGGACTGGCCCTGCCCGTCCAGCATCTCGATACGCACCCGGTCGCCGAACTTCATGAACGGCGTGACGGGTGCGCCCCGGGCCAGGGTCTCGAGCATGCGGACCTCCGCCAGGCAGCATGAACCGAGCGACCGGTCGTAGTTCGAGATCGTCCCCGATCCGACGATGGCCCCGGCGCCGAGGCGGCGGGTCCGGGTCACGTGGGCGATCAGCTGGCCGAAGTCGAAGGTCATATCCACGCCGGCATTGGGCCGTCCCAGCAGCTGGCCGTTCATGTGCACGAGCAGCGGGAGGTGCAGCCGGGCGCCGTCCCAGGCCTCGCCGAGTTCGTCGGGCGTGACGGCCACCGGGGAGAACGCCGTGGCCGGCTTCGACTGGTAGAAGCCGAAGCCCTTGGCCAGCTCGCCCGGGATCAGGTTGCGGAGCGACCAGTCGTTCACCAGCATCAGGAGCCTGATGTGCCGGCGCGCGGCCAGCGCGTCGGTGGACATCGGCACGTCGTCGGTGACGATGGCGACCTCGGCCTCGAGGTCGATGCCCCAGTCCTCGTTGGTGAAGGGCGCGTCCTCGGTCGGGCCGAGGAAGTCGTCGGAACCCCCCTGGTAGACCAGCGGATCGGTCCAGAACGAGGCGGGCATCTCGGCGCCCCGGGCCTTCCGGACCAGCTCGACGTGGTTCACGTAGGCACTGCCATCCACCCAGTGATGTCCCCGCGGCAGGGGCGCCATGGCGTTGCCGGGATCGAACGAAAAGCGACCCGTTGCCGATCCGTCTTCCAGCGCCCGGGCCAGTCCGGCGAGGCGCGGTGCCACGGCCTGCCAGTCATCGAGCGCCTGCTGCAGCGTCTTCGCGATGCCATCGGCCCAGGTGGCGGCGGTCAGGTCGCGGCTGACCACGGCCAGCCGCCCGTCGCGGGTCCCGTCCCTGAGTGTCGCCAGCTTCACTGGCCTGCTCCCCGCCAGCTGTCCACGTAGCCAGCCCACTCGACGGCCCCGGCCGCCGGGCCGACGTCGAGTGCGTCGCGCGTGTCGATCATCACGGCGTACTCGTCGGTGGCCGGCTTCGGCTGCTCGAACATGCGCGTCAGCGCCTTCGGGTGCGGGCCGTGGGTGAAGCCCGACGGGTGGAAGGTGACCATGCCCGGGTGGATGTTGTCGCGGCTGAAGAAGTCGCCGGCGTGGTAGAAGATCACTTCCTCGTAGTCGTCGTTGTTGTGGAAGAAGGGCACCTTCAGTGCGCCCGGGTCCGACTCGAACGGCCGTGGCGCGAAGGTGCAGACCACGAAGCGGCCCGCCAGGAAGGTGGTGTGCGCCGACGGCGGCAGGTGGTAGCGGTGGCTCATCAGCGGGCGGATGTCGCGCACGTTGATCCGGCACGCCGACAGCTCGCCGTGCCAGCCCACCGCGTCGAGCGGATTGAAGGGGAAGGTCGCCGTCGAGACTTCGTTGCGGCGCTTGATCGCAACGCGCCAGGGTCTCTCGTCCTGCTGCGCGCGGAAGGCCTCGTCGATGCGCGGCGTGTCGAGCATCGCGGCGTCGAAGATGGCGTGGTTCCCGACGAGGCCCTTGTCCGGGAGCATGTAGGAAGCGTTGGTCGCCTCGATGAGCAGCGCCATCACGGGCCCGGCGCACTCGAGCCGCCACATGGTGCCGCGCGGCAGCACGATGTAGTCGCCGGCCTCGAAGGAAAGGTGCCCGAAGTCGCAGTACAACTCGCCGCGGCCGCGGTGGATGAACAGCAGCTCGTCGCCGTCCGCGTTGCGGGCGAGGTGGTCCATGTTTCCGTCGGTGCGCCAGAAGCGCAGCCTGCAGTGGGCGTTGTGGAGCAGCTCGCCGGCGGACCAGGGCGATCCCGCGACCGCGTCGAGCTTCGTGAGGTCGAAGGCGCGCGGGCGCAGCGGTCCCTCGAAGTGGCTCCAGCCGGTCGGTGGGTGGCGGTGGTGGAAGAAAGCGGCCGGGCCGAAGAAGCCCTCCTTGCTCATCTCCCGCTCGAAGGTACCCGGCGGCAGGTCGCAGTGCGCCTGCCGTGAGGCCTCGCCCTCGACTCGGGAATAGCTGATGTAGCGCTTCATGGCGGGATACCCCGGGCAGACGGTTCCCGGCAATTTAGTTTCAAATGAAACTATCTGCAAGAGGTACCTGGTACGGACGTGTCCTTTACTGGGGACAGGTCCGTACCAGGTACCTTCTTCTACCGTTCCAGGATCGCCGTGACACCCATGCCGCCCGCGGTGCACACCGAGATCAGGCCGCGCCCGGAGCCTTGCTGCTCGAGCAGCCTGGCCAGCGTCGCGACGATGCGCGCGCCGGTGGCGGCGAAGGGATGCCCCACCGCCAGCGAGCTGCCCTTGACGTTGAGTTTCGCGCGGTCGATCGACCCGAGCGGCGCGTCGAGCCCGAGCTTCTCGCGGCAGAACGCCGGCGACTCCCAGGCCTTCAGCGTGCACAGCACCTGCGCCGCGAAGGCCTCGTGGATCTCGTAGTAATCGAAGTCCTGCAGCGCCAGGCCGGCGTCGGCCAGCATCCGCGGCACGGCGTAGGCCGGCGCCATCAGGAGTCCTTCGGCGCCGACGAAGTCGACGGCGGCGACCTTGCCGAAGGTCAGCCAGGCCTGCACCGGCAGGCCGCGTTCGTGGGCCCAGGCCTCGGAGGCGAGCAGCACGGCGGAGGCGCCGTCGGTCATCGGCGTGCTGTTGCCGGCGGTCAGCGTCCCATCCTTCGCGAAGGCGGGCCGGAGCTTGGCCAGCTTCTCAGGCGTGGTGTCGCGGCGCAGGTTGTCGTCCACGCTGATCCCCTCGAACTCGACGACCAGGTCCCTGAAGAAGCCCTCGTCGTATGCCGCTGCGGCGCGACGGTGGCTCTCGAAGGCGAGCCGGTCCTGCTCCGCCCGCGTCACCCCCCAGTCCCGCGCCATCTTCTCGCAGCTCTCGCCCATGGACAGCCCGGTGCGCGGCTCGACCACGCCGGGGAGCACAGGCTTGAAGTGCCGCGGCCGCAGGCCGAGCCAGGGACGGACCCGCGCGCCGAACGAGCGGCCGCGATAGCTGGCGAGCAGCAGCTGCTGGTATTCGCGGGGGTAGACGATCGGCGCGTCGGACACCGTGTCCACGCCGCCCGCGATGCCGGCGTCGATCTGGCCGAGCGCGATCTTGTTGGCGACGAGGATCGCAGCCTCGAGGCTGGTGCCGCAGGCGCGCTGCAGGTCGAGGCCCGGGGTCTCGGGGGAGAGTCCGCTGCCGAGGACGCACTCGCGGACCAGGTTGAACTGGCTCGGGTGCTTCGTGACGGCACCGCCGACGACGTCGCCGAGGACCGCGCCCCTGAGCCCGAAGCGCCCCACCACGGCGCGCAGGGCCGCCGTCAGCATTTCCTGGTTTCCCACCCGGGCATAGGCCCCGTGGGCCCGCGCGAAAGGAATGCGGCTGCCGCCGACGACGGCGACACGCCTGACCTGTGAACCGACCAGCATGCGGACCTCCCATCCGGTGTAGGGCCGTGCCCGGGACGCGGGGCAAACGCCGCGGCGGCACGTCCGGTTCGGCTAGAATGCCAGCCCCTGCCCACCCACGCCACGGCACGGCCGCGGATCGTCATGGTCGTGTCGCGCAATACCTTCGACAGGTTCCAGCTCGATGCCCGGGCCATCCTGCGCCTCGCGGGGCCGCTCGTGGTCAACAACCTCGTCCTGGCGGGCATGAGCGTGACCAATACCATGGCCGCCGGCCGGGTCGGCCCGGAGGCGCTATCGGGCGTTGCGGTCGGGGTCAGCTACTACCAGATCTTCTGGCTGCTCGGACTCGGGGTGCTGATGTCGCTGCCGCCCCTGGTGGCGCACGCCTACGGGGCCGGGCAGGACCAGGAGGTCGGCCACCGGCTGCGGCAGGGACTGTGGCTGTCGCAGATGATCGCAGTGCCGGCCGTGGCCGCGCTGCTGTTCGTCGAACCGGTGCTCACCTGGTTCGGCACGGATGAGCGCACCATCCCGCACGCTTCGGCCTACGTCTACACGCTGTGCTTCGGGATGCCGGCGATGCTCGCCTACCTGGCGCACCGCTACACGACCGAAGGCATCGGCTGGACGCACCCGATCATGTTCACGGCAGCGCTGGGGCTCCTCGTCAACATCGCCGGCAACTGGGTGTTCACGCTCGGCAACCTCGGCGTGCCGAGCCTCGGGGCGCGCGGTTGCGCGATCGCGACCGTGATGGCGCAGTGGTCAATGCTGGCCGCCATGCACCTCTACCTGCGCCGCCACCCGGTCTACGCCCCGTTCGGCCTGTTCGCGCGCTTCGAGTGGCCCGAGCGGCGCACGCTGCGCGAGATCCTCGCGCTGGGCATTCCGATCGGCGGCAGCGTCGTCTCCGAGGGCGCGCTGTTCGCCGTGGCCGGACTGCTGATGAGCACGCTCGGCACGGAGATCGTCGCGGCGCACCAGATCGCGCTCACCTGGGGCGCGATCATGTTCATGGTGCCGCTGGCGTTCCACTCCGCCACCACCGTCCATGTCGGGCACAAGGTGGGCGCAGGTGACCCGGCCGCGGGGCGTTTCGCCGGCTGGTCGGGCATTGCGATGTGCGCGATCTTCATGTCCGTCTCCGCGGTCGTGATCGTGCTGGCGAAGGACTTCATCCCGACGCTGTTCACGGCCGATCCGGACGTCAGGCTGCTCGCCGCGGGGCTGCTGCTCTTCGTCGCGCTGTTCCATGTCCCCGACGGCGTGCAGGTCGGCGCGGCCGGCGCGCTGCGCGGGTTCAAGGACGCCCGCGTGCCGATGGCGCTGAACTTCACCGCGTACTGGATCGTCGGCTTCCCGGTCGCCTGGTGGCTGGGCATCCACGAGCACCACGGGCCGCAGGGCATCTGGATGGGGCTGATCCTCGGACTGTTTGCCTGTGCGCTGCTGCTGGGCCTGCGCTATCGGCAGGTGTCCGACCGTGCCGTCGGCCGGCATGCGGCGGGGACCGCCGCCTCAACCTGAAGGAGGATGTACCGGATGCGGACCGTCATGCGTGGCCTTGTGACCGGACTGCTGTGCCTGCTGGCCGCCTGCGCGACCGTGCCCACGACCGGAACGCCGGCGGAGCCGGGGCCGGGCGAGGTCCTCAACGGGCTGGTGGAGCGCTACTTCGACGAGCTGATGGCGCTGAATCCGACCGCGGCCACGATGTACGGCGAGGACGGCTACGACGACCGGCTCGAGCTGACGCCGACGCCCGGCTACCAGGCGGCGATGCGCGAGCTGTCGCAGCGCTACCTCGATGCCGTGCGGGCCGTAGATCCGCACGGCCTCTCTGACCAGGAGCGCCTCACGCGCGACATCTTCCTGCGTGAGCGCCGCCTCGAGCTCGAGGCCGACCGCTTCCCGTCGAGGCTGATGCCCTTCGACCAGTTCAACGGCGGCATTCCGGAGATCCTGGCGCTGTACGGCTCGGGTGCCAGCGCCCAGCCCTTCCGGACCCCCGAGGATTACGACCGATGGATCCGCCGCGCGTCGCAATTCCCCGACTGGGTCGAGGCGGCGATCGCCGCGATGCGCGAGGGCATGCAGGCGGGCGTCACGGTGCCGCGCGTCGCCATGGCGAAGAGCGTCCCATCGCTCGACGCGCTCGTCGTGCAGGCGGTGGAGGACAGCCCTTTCTACGCTCCGGTCAGGCACATTCCCGCAACCTGGCCGGAGGCCGAACGCCGCCGGATCCGTGACGAGATGACCCGGCTGGTGCGGGACACGCTGAATCCCGCCTACGCGAAGCTCCGCGACTTCGTGCGCAACGAGTACCTGCCGGCCTGCCGCGAGACCGTCGGCTGGTCGGCGCTGCCGGACGGCCCGGCGTGGTACGCGCAGCTGATCGCCTGGCACACCACGCTGGAGCTAGGCGACGACGCCGCGGCGTCCATCCACCGCACGGGCCTCGCGGAAGTCGCGCGCATCCGCGGCGAGATGGAGGCGGTGATGCGGCAAGTCGGGTTCGAAGGAGAACTGAAGGACTTCTTCAGGCATGTGCAGGAGGAGCCGGCGTTCTATTTCGAGCGGCCGGAGGACCTCGTCGCCGGCTACGAGGACGTCCGCCGGCGCGTCAACGCCGCGCTGCCGAAGTTGTTCTCGCACTTTCCCAAGGCGGATTACGTGGTCAAGCCGATCGAGGCGTTCCGCGCCGAGGCGAGCGCAGGCGCGCAGTACCAGCCGCCGGCGCCGGACGGATCGCGCCCGGGCATCTTCTATGTCAACACCTTCAACCTCAAGGCGCAGCCGAAGTTCGGCATGGAGACGCTGTCGCTGCACGAGGCGTCGCCGGGCCACCACTTCCAGGGTTCCATGCAGATCGAGCTGACCGGCCTGCCGCGCTTCCGCCGCTTCGGCGGCTATGTCGCCTACAGCGAAGGCTGGGCGCTGTACTCGGAGTCACTTGGCCACGAGCTCGGCCTGTTCGCCGACCCGATGTCCTGGTACGGGCGCCTGAACGACGAGATGCTGCGCGCCATGCGCCTGGTCGTGGACACCGGCCTGCACGCGCAGGGATGGAGCCGCGAGCAGGCGATCCGCTACATGCAGGACAACTCCTCGATGGCGGATTCCGACATCGTCGCGGAGGTCGAGCGCTACATCGTCAATCCCGGCCAGGCCCTGGGTTACAAGCTCGGCGACCTGCGCATGCAGGCGATGCGCCGCAAGTACGCGGCCCAGCTCGGCGAGCGCTTCGACGTGCGCGAGTTCCACTGGCAGGTGCTCAAGGACGGCTCGCTGCCGCTCGACGTGCTGGAGGCCCGGCTCGACCGCTGGGCGGCGTCGCAGCAGGACGCGCGGCCCTGAGGTCGGCCCGGGCCGGGTCAGCCCGCCATCAGGTCGACGTAGGCGCCTTCGATGAGGTCGCGCTCGTCGACGCCGAGCGCCAGCATGATGCGGCGCGCCTCGGCTTCGCCCCCCGCGGTGTCGTCGCCCGCGTCGAGCACCACCTCGAGTTCCATGAAGTCGCCGAGACCCTCGACCCGGTCCAGGTGAATGCGGGTGCGGCCGGCGAGGTAGAGCCGGCGGTGCTTGCGCACGCGGCCGGCGACGCCATAGGCGCGGGTGAGCGCCTCGCGCAGCGCCGCCGGGTCGGGGGTCGGCGCGATCACGTAGTCCGACAGTTTCGGGCCGCCCTGGTCGGGCCGCTGGTAGTGGATCAGCTGGCCGTGGTCGGGCGCGAGCTGGCGGAGCTTGAGCCGGCCCCGCGGGCAGGTGAAGAACGTGTCGTCCTGGGAAATATCCACCGGTCCGCTGTCCGCGATGGCGGCAGCCCGCGCCTCGACGGCGGCCAGGTCCGCGACCCGCGCCTTGATCTCGACGTTCCTTGCTCCGGGCATGTCGTCTCCGTGTGCGTCGTCGTTCAGCCGTGGCCGAGGGCACGCGGCCCGCTTTCGTAGAGGATGAAGGCCGCCATCAGCACCAGGAAGACCGCAAAGGCGCGCCGCAGCGTCTCCTGCGGCACGCGGCTGGAGAAGTGGCTGCCGGCAATGCTGCCTGCGGCGCCGAGCAGCACGAAGGTCCCGAGCACCTTCCAGTCGAGCGCCTGGCCCTGGGCCGAGAGCAGGTGCAGGTGCTTGGCGAAGCCGGTGAAGGCGTTGAGCGCGATGATGGCGAGGCTCGTGCCGACGGCGACGTGCATCCCGAGTCCGCCGAGCAGCACCAGCGCCGGGAGGATGAGGAACCCGCCGCCCACGCCGACGAAGCCGGTCAGCGCGCCGACTGCGAGGCCGTCGGCGACCACCTTGCCGAGCGGACGGGCCTCGCCGGCCGCCGGCTCGAGGCCGGCGCGACGGAACATCATCACCGACGCGGCGAGCATGACGAGCGCGAACACCACGAGCTGGACCGCGCCGCTGACGAAACCCGACAGCCAGGCCCCGGCGTAGGTGCCGGCCATGCCGGGCAGGCCGAACCAGGCGACGCTGCGCCAATCCACGAGGCCGCGCAGCGCGTTCTGCAGCGCGCCGGTCAAGGCCACGGCCCCCACGACGCCCAGCGACCCGGCGATGGCGATCTTCTCCGGCTGGCCGACGAGGTACACCAGCACCGGCACGGTGATGATCGACCCGCCGGAACCCAGCAGGCCAAGTGACAGTCCGATGGCGAGCGCGCCGAGCCATGCCAGCCACATGCGGGGAATTCCAGATAGGCGGGTGCACAGGATAGTGGGCCGGGCGGGGCGGCGGCCAGCGCGGGATCGAGGCCGCCGCCGGGCGCGTGGTATCGTCGGAAGTGAGTTGGTGAACCAGGGACAGCGATGACCCGACCCTTCGTCCAGTCGTTCCTGCACAAGCAGTCCTCCACCTGGACCTACGTGGTCCACGACGGCCGCGCGGCGGCGGTCATCGACCCGGCGCTCGACTTCGACGGCCACTCGGGGCTCACGGGTACGGCCTCGGCGGACGTGGTTGCCGCGTTCGTCCGTGAGGCGAACCTCGCCGTGGAGTGGATCCTCGAGACGCATGCGCACGCCGATCACCTGAGCGCCGCGCCGTTCCTCAGGCAGCAGCTCGGCGGCCGGGTCGCGATCGGCGAGGGCATCCGCAAGGTGCAGGCGACATTCAAGGACCTGCTCAACCTCGAGCCCGGATTCGCCGCCGACGGGCGGCAGTTCGACCACCTGTTCAGCGATGGCGAGGCGTTCAAGGTCGGGTCGCTGCCGGGTCGGGTGATCCCGACGCCGGGGCACACGAACGACAGCGTGACCTACCTGATCGGCGATGCGGCCTTCGTCGGCGACAGCCTGTTCATGCCGGACGGCGGGACCGCGCGCTGCGACTTCCCGGGCGGCGACGCGGGCGTGCTGTATGCGTCGATCCAGCGGCTCTATTCGCTGCCGGGCGACACCCGCGTGTTCGTCTGCCACGACTACGGGCCGGGCGGGCGCGAGCATCGGTGCGAGACCACCATCGCGGCCGAGCGGGCCGCGAACATCCACGTCCGCGATGGCGTCAGCGAGCAGGAATTCGTGGCGCTCAGGACGAAGCGCGACGCGACGCTCGCGGTGCCCGAGCTGCTGTATCCATCGATCCAGGTGAACGTCCGGGCCGGCGGGTTGCCGCCGCCGGAATCGAACGGACGGCGGTACCTGAAGCTGCCGGTACGATGAAAAGGTACCCGGTACAAGCCCGTCCCCGGACGGGGACAGGCCTGTACCTGCTACCTCCTTGACCGCCATCGTCCAGCCCCGCCATACTGCAGCGCAATGAACAATCGCCCGGCACGGCTTGCGACGATTCGCTGGTGGTGGCGCCGCTCCTCGGAGTGGACGCCGGGCGCGTAACCGTTTTCCTGCTACGAACCCGACCCATCTCCGAGCAATTGCCGGGGGTGGGTTTTTTGTTGTCCGCTCCCCGCTGCCGGTGACACGAGGAGCCCATGAAAGCACCGTTTGACATCGCCGCGGATCTCGACACGCCGGTCTCGGCTTACCTGAAGCTCGAGCCGTTCAAGCCGCGTTTCCTGCTCGAGAGCGTCGAGGGCGGGGAGCGGCTCGGCCGCTATTCCTTCATCGGCTTCGGCGACTGCCTCGAGGTCAGGCTGGACTCCACGGGCCTGCGGGTCGGCGGCGCGTCCCGCGCCGTGCCCTCGAGCCGCGACGGGTTGCTCGGCGCGTTGCGCGAGGCGCTCAAGGCCGCGCCCAGGCCCCTGCCCGCGATGCCCGGCATCCCGCTGGCCGGCGGCCTCGTCGGGGTCTCCGCCTACGACCTGGTGCGCTTCTTCGAGCGATTGCCCAGCAAGGCGCGGCCCGACCTGCCCGTCCCGGACGCCTGCTATCTCGCCCCACGCTCGTTCCTGGTCTTCGACCACGTCACGCGCGGCATGGCGCTGCTGCACGCCGGCCCGGACTCCGAACGCAGGCTGCTGCGCGCCGAGATCATCCGCGCACTGCGCGGGCCGGTGCCGTCGGGCCGCCGCCGCATCCGCGTCGCGCCCCCGGTGCCCAGCCTGAGCCGCGACGAGTTCCTCGCCGGCGTTGCGCGTACCCAGGAGTACATCGCCGCGGGCGACATCTACCAGCTGGTGCTGTCGGTGCGCTTCATGGGAGAGGGGGAACTCGACCCGTTCGAGACCTACCGCGCGCTCCGGCTGCTGAATCCCTCGCCCTACATGTACTACTGCGACCTCGGCGACCTGACCGTCGTCGGCTCGTCGCCGGAGGCGCTGGTCAAGCTCAATGCGGGGCGCGCGCAGCTGAGGCCGATCGCCGGCACCCGGCCGCGTGCCGACGACCCGGCGGTGGACCTGGCCCGCGGGCAGGAGCTGCTGGCCGACGCCAAGGAGAACGCCGAGCACGTCATGCTCGTGGACCTGGCGCGCAACGACCTTGGCCGCGTGGCGAAAGCGGGCTCGGTGCACGTGGATCCCTACCGCGTCATCGAGCGCTACAGCCACGTGATGCACATCGTCAGCGGGGTCGGCGGCGAGCTGGCGCCGGGCCGCGACATGTTCGACCTGTTCGCGGCCGCGTTCCCGGCCGGCACGCTGGTCGGCGCGCCCAAGGTCCGCGCGATGGAGATCATCGACGAGCTCGAGCCGGTACGCCGCGGCCTCTACGGCGGCACGGTGGGCTACTTCGGCCACGGCGGCGACATGGACCAGGCGATCACCATCCGCACGCTCGTCTTCGCCGGCGACCGCTACGTCTACCAGGCCGGCGCGGGCATCGTCGCCGACAGCTCGCCGGCGGCCGAGCACGACGAGGTGCTCGCCAAGAGCGCGGTGCTCGCACGGGCGCTCAAGATGGCCGAGGAGGGGCTGTGATGCCGCGCCTCCTGCTGATCGACAACTACGACTCGTTCACCTACAACCTGGTGCAGGCCTTCATGGTGCTCGGCGCGGAGGTGCTGGTCCGTCGCAACGACGAGGTCACCGTCGAGCAGGCGCTGGCGCTCGCGCCCACGCACCTGTGCATCTCGCCGGGACCCGGCACGCCGCGGGACGCGGGCGTGTCCATGACGATGATCGAGGCCTTTGCCGGGCGCGTGCCCGTGTTCGGCGTCTGCCTCGGCCACCAGTCGATGGTGGAGGTCTTCGGCGGCAAGGTCGTGCGCGCCGGACGGCTGATGCACGGCAAGACCTCGCCCGTGCACCACGACGGGCGCGGCGTGTTTACGGGGCTGCCCAACCCGTTCCAGGCGGGCCGCTACCACTCCCTGATCGCCCAGCGGGATGCGTTGCCGCCGTCGCTCGAGGTCACCGCCTGGACGGCGGAGGGCGAGATCATGGGCGTCCGCCACCGCGAGCTCGCGGTGGAGGGCGTGCAGTTCCACCCGGAGAGCATCCTGACGCCGGACGGACCGGCGCTCATGGGCAATTTCCTGCGCGTGGCCGCGCCGCGACGGGAGGCGTGCTGATGGCGAGACCCTTGAAGGAGACGCTCGAGGCGCTGCTCGAGCGTCGCGACCTGTCCGAGCAGGAGGCGTTCGAGCTCCTGGTCGCGCTGACCGACGTCGAGATGGCGCCGCCCATGGCGGGCGCCCTGCTCGCCGCGCTGCGGGCCAAGGGCGTGGGCGCCGACGAGGTGCGCGGCTTCGCGCGCGGCATGCGCTCGCTGGCCCGGCATCCGCGGATTCCGCCGGGCGCGCCGATCGCGGACGTTGTCGGCACCGGTGGTGACGGCTCGCATACCTTCAACCTGTCGACCGGCGCGGCGCTGCTGGCGGCCGCGGCGGGCGTGCGCATCGTCAAGCACGGCAACCGCTCGGTGTCCTCGCGCTCGGGCAGCGCGGACGTGCTCGAGCACCTCGGACTGAGGTTGCCGCTCGACGAGGAGGCAGCCGGGCGCTGTCTCGCGGCGACGGGATTCACCTTCCTGTTCGCACCGCACTACCACCCGGCGATGAAGGCCATCGCGCCCGTTCGCGCCGCGCTCGGCATCCGCACCGTGTTCAACCTGCTCGGACCCCTCACCAACCCGGCCGAGGCGCCCTATGCGGTGATCGGCGCGTGGAGCCTGGACGTCGCAAAGCTCATGGCCGATACGCTCGCCGGCATGCCTATCTCGCGCATGTTCGTCGTACACGGCGAGACCGGATGGGACGAACCGACACCGGCCGCGCCGTTCGCGCTGTTCGACGTGCGGCCTGGGAACGTCACCCGTTACCGGCGCGAGGCGGCGGACTTCGGCCTGCCGGGGTGCCGGGCCGAGGACCTGAAA
>Ga0316600_10000633_pt1 | contig 16726 bp, 16 predicted proteins | sample OWC_soil_day5_CT_FD_207652 | JGI IMG/M metagenome (GOLD analysis project Ga0316600, IMG submission 207652) | Wetland soil microbial communities from Old Woman Creek delta, Ohio, United States - OWC_soil_day5_CT | ecosystem: Environmental > Terrestrial > Soil > Wetlands | place: USA: Ohio... | reverse complement strand
CTCGGCTTCCCGTCTCTCTTTCATGAACGGAAGTCCCGAAACAGATGGCAAGTAGCGGGGGCGGGGCGTTCGGCCAGAACCCGCGAAGCCCTCCGGTCATCAGGCGGGCAGGCGGTCTCGAAGCGCCGACGCGAAGCTGCGACACCCGCCCGCCGAGGACGTTCTGGACGAACGTCACGCCCCCGCGCCTCACGCATCCGCTTCCGAAAGAGGCGATCCCTCGTGGCTCAGGCGCTGCTGAGCAGTTCCTTGGGGCGGCGGCGGCGGAAGAAGCGGCGCGGGCGGCCGAAGAGCGCCGCCTCGGCCACGTCGGGCGCGCGCTCGTCGAGCGGGCACGCGCCGCCACCCGCGCACGCGCTGTTGCCGTACCAGCGTTCACCCACCTTGGCGGAGGCGAGGCCGAGCGCGCGTCCACAACGCGCACACGATCCAGCCGCGGCGATCCGATCGAGAGGATCGAGGGGACCCGGGGAACGCTCCGCATCGCGATCGAGGTGATCGGACATCGCGCGGCAGCATGGCGGAGTGCGCCGGACGCGGCAAGACTCGGCCGGTGCGCCGAAACGCTCTCGCCGCGATCGTCGGGTCGCTGGTCGCGACCGCGACCGGCGCCCGCGCCGGCGCGGACGACGCCAGCTGGCTGCGCGTCGACGTCCCGGCCGCGCTCGAATCAACCGCGCAACTGCCGCTCGTCGAGGTGCGCGGACGAGCGGCGGCGCGCGGCGCACGCGTCCACGAGCTCGTGATCGTGATCGACGTTTCCGCGAGCGCGGCGCTGCCCTCGGGTTGGGACGTGGACGGCGACGGCGCGAGCGGCCGCACCGACCCTGCCCTGCTCGCGCGCCTGCTCGCGAAACCAGACCTCCCGGCGGGCCTGGCCGAACGGCTGCGAGACGCCGACTTCGACGACAGCGTGCTCGCCGCCGAACTCACCGCGACACACGCCCTGCTCGCGCGACTCGAGACCGGGACGCGCTATCGGGTGGGGCTCGTCGCGTTTTCGGATCATGCGCGCCTGCTGGCGCCGGTCGGGAGTCGCACGCGGGCACTCGTCGAGGCGTTCGCCGCGCTGCGCGAGAACTTCCACCGCGACCTCGGCGGCACGAACTTCGGCGACGCCATCGCGGCGGCGCAGCTCGCGCTGCAACCCGAATCGAACGGCGCCGCCGCCGCGGCGCCGGCGGGCACCGAGCAGTCGATCCTGTTCCTCTCCGACGGGGAACCGACGCTGCCGCCGCACGGCGACCGCGCGCGCCAACACGCGCTCTACGCGGCGTCCGCTGCCGGAGCGGCCGGCATCCGCATCTTCGCCTTCGACCTCGCGCGCGAGAAGGAGTCGGGCACGGCCGTGCTCGCCGAAATGGCCGCGCGCAGCGACGGTCGCCTCGAAGTTCTCGACCGCCCCGGCGACGCGATCGCGCGGCTGCGCCGCACGGACCTCGCGGGTCTCGCCGAGCTGCGCATCGTCAACGAGACGACCGGCGCGACAGCGCGCGCGCTGCGCACCTTCCCCGACGGCAGCTTCGACGCCTTCGTCGAACTGGCACCGGGCCGAAACCACATCGTGTTGCGCGCCGCGACGACGACGGGTTCGCGCGCCGTCGCCGAGCGCTGGATCGTGCGCGCCGCCGGCGCGACCGCCTCGCCCGCCGAGGCCGCAGCCCTGGTCCAGGAGCTGCGCAAGCGAACCCGCGAGACGCAGCTATGGGCCGAGATGGAGCGCGAGCGCCGCACCCAGGACCTCGACGCCGATCTGCGTATCGAGGTCGAGCCGGCGGCTGCCGGCGAACCGGCGCCCGCCGCAGGACCTCAGGTCTTGCCGAGGTAGTAGGGCCGCATCTGGTTGTGGATCGCGCCGGCCTTCACGAGCGCGTCCATCACCGGCGCCGGGATCATCGACTTGCGTCCGGTTTCCTCGGCGTCGTGGCGAAGCGACTCGATGCGATCGAAGGTGGCGCGCGTCTCTTCGGCGCTCGCGCCCTTCTGCAACTCGGTCTGCAGGTGACCGGTCGAGTTCTCGAGCAGACGCAGCGACTCCTTCATGTCGTACCAGACCTGGCGCTGCTGGACCGCCACCTGCGTGGGGCTCTTGCGGACCTGCAGCACGGCGTCCTTGACCGCCTGATTCAGGTCCGCTGCGTACTGCGTGACGCGAGCCTGATCCCATTTGACCGGCTCGCCCTCGGGTCGGCCCTGCGCGCGCACCGAGGCGGCTCCGAACAGGGCGATCGACAAGGCGGCGATCGACAAGCTGGCGACCGCGAGGCCTGCGGCGCGACGATGCACGAAGCGAATCATGGCGGATCCCCCTCCTCGAACAGATCCCGACCGCACACCCGGGGCGGTTGGTCCGATTCGCGCGCAGCCTATCACGAATTCGGCCGCGCTCGGCAGAAAAGCGGCACTTCGAGCGTCGGCTCGGTGGACGATCGACGCAGCCGCTGCGGACGGCTCAGAGCAGGTGTTTCACCGCGTCCGGCATGTCGTTCGCGACGCGCACGATCGGGATGCCCGTCTGGATGTTCTGCTGCATCTCCTGGAACGAGCGCGGCAGATCTTCGAACGGGTAGATCTCCTTGTGCACGGTCGGCTTGAAGACCTTGCCGTACAGCTCGGTCGCGGCCCAGCAGCCGTCGACCGTCTCGTAATGGGTGTGGTCGATGGTGACCTGCTTCACGCTCATCAGCGTCGAGTTGTATTCGACCCGCTGCGAGAGCTGCCAGCCGGCGGAGATGTCGACCGCGCAGCGCGCCGTGACGGCGAGCCCCGCGGCGAAGACGGGACCGCGCAACATGTCGGCGACGATGTGCATGTTCTCGCCGCCGGTGAGATTCTTCACGTCGCTGCTGAAGGCCTTGATGCCGTCCTTGTTGCGGAAGCGGTCGTAGCGCTGCTGGTCGATGCCGGTGATCCCGAGCTTCTCGAGCGCCGCGCGCCGCTCGGGGCTTCCCGAGCAGAAGTAGGCGTTGTGGCCTTCGCTCCTGGCGAGCATCAGGAAGCACTCGCCGACGCCGCCGCCGAACGACAGCACGTTCAGCACCGCCTTGCGCTCGCGCGACACCTTGAGCCGGTAGATCCCGAGCGCACGCCGCCACAAGTGATACGCGGTCGGCGCGCGCAGCGGCAGCGCCGCGATCTCCCACAGGTTGAGCCCGCAGTCGAGCGGCGCCGGCACGAGCTGCCACTCGCCGACCACCGCCTCCTCGCCGTACCAGCCGATCGAATCGGGCTGGTCGTAGGCCCAGATCCGCAGCGGGTAGCCGTAGATGTCGGGCTCGCCGTTGCAGTGGGTGACGACGATGTCGCCGGGCTTGAACTTCTTGACCGCCGCGCCCACGCCGATCACCTCGCCCACCGCCGAGTTGCCCGGATAGATCTTGCCGCCGCGGATGTCGGCGATGTTCACCGTGTCGGCGAGCGCCGCGTGGTTGATGTTGTGTTCGCCCGAGACGGCGAGGATGCGAATGTGTACATCCGCCGGGCCGACGGGCCGCAGCTCGAGCGTGTCGAGCTTCACGACGCGCGAGATGTCGAAGCGCTCGGGGTCGCCGCCCGCGCGTTTCTGTTCGGCGGCGATCGATTCGGTGCTGATCGAGAAGGCTCGCGGCATCGGCGATTCTCCCGGTTCTGGAGGGGTTTTCGCGGCGCGCGCAAGATAGCCGGGAGGTCCGCACTTGCCTTGATCGGCAATCTGAATGGCGTTACGGTGCGCGCTCTTACGTCCTCCGGCCCCATCGACGAGGTCGCCCCCCGATGCGCTTCTACGAGTACGAGTCGAAGGCGCTCTTCGCGCGGCACGGGATGCCGCTCGGCAAGAGCGGTGTCGCGAAGAGCGCGGACGACGCGCGCCGGATCGCCGCCGAGATCGGCGGCCCGGTGGTGTTGAAGAGCCAGGTGCTGTCGGGCGGTCGCATGAAGGCCGGCGCCGTGAAGTTCGCGGACACGCCCGACGAAGCGGCGCGCCACTACGAAGCGATCGTCCCGATCGTCGTGAACGGCCAGAAGTGCCGAGCGGTGCTCGTCGAGGAAAAGTCCCCCGTCGCGCAGGAATACTTTGCCGCGATCACCTGGGACGGCCGCCGCAAGTGCCCCGTGCTGATCTTCTCCGACATGGGCGGCATCGACATCGAGGAAGTCGCCGAGAAGCACCCCGCGCACGTCTCGAAGACGCACTTCTCCTCGATCCTTCCGGCGACGCCGCGCATCGCGAAGGAAGCGATCGGCGCGACCGGCGTCAGCGGCGATGCGCTCAACAAGCTGACGCCGATCGTCTTCGAGCTGATGCGCGTGTTCCTCGCCTACGACCTGACGCTCGCCGAGATCAACCCGCTCGCGCGCCTCGAGGGCGGCCGCTTCCTGGTGCTCGACGGCCACATCGACCTCGAAGCCGAGGCGCGCGGCAAACACAAGAAGCTGCTCGCCGATCTCGGCATCGGGCCCGACGAGACGCGCCAGGCGCGCGAGGCGACACCGTTCGAGATCGCGGGCGCGGCGGTCAACGCGGTCGACCACCGCGGCGTCGCGGGCAACGTCGTCGGCTTCGAGGGCAACCTCGGCCTGGTGATCGGCGCGGGCGGCGGTTCGCTCACGCTCTTCGACGCGGTCCGCAAGCACGGCGGCAAGCCCGCCAACTACTGCGAGATCGGCGGCAACCCGAGCGTCGGCAAGGCCAAGGAGCTGACCAAGCTGATCCTCGCGAAGCCCGGCGTCGAGAAGATCGCGGTGATGATGAACGTGGTCTCGAACACGCGCGTCGACATCGTCGCGCGCGGCGTCATCAAGGGCTGCATCGAGGCCGGGAAGGTCCCCAAGGACGTGATCGCCATCTTTCGCATCCCCGGTGCGTGGGAGCAAGAAGGATTCAAAATCCTCAGAAAGTTTGGTGTCGAATATTGCGATCGCAGCGTATCGATGTACGAGGCCGCGGGCCGCGCCGTGGCGAAGATGAAGAAGTAGGACCCAGCACGATGTCCATCCTCGTCGACGCGAACACGACCTTCATGGTGCAGGGCATCACCGGCCGCGAGGCGGTGAATCTCACGCGCGAGTGTCTCGACTACGGCTCGAAGATCGTCGGCGGCGTGACGCCCGGTCGCGCCGGCCGCGACATCTACGGCGTGCCCGTCTACGACTGCGTGCGCGACGTCATCAAGAAGCACGGGCCGGTGCACGGCTCGGTGATTTCAGTGCCGCCCGGCTTCACGCGCGACGCCGCCTTCGAGGCGATCGAGAACGGCGTCAAGCTGATCGTGATCGTCACCGAGAACATCCCGCGCCAGGAAGTCGCGCAGATGGTCGAACTCGCGAGCCTGCGCGGCGCGCGCATCATCGGCCCGAACTGCCTGGGCCTGATCACGCCGGGCGAGTGCAAGATGGGCGGCATCGGCGGCCCGGCGGCCAATACGAAACAGGCCTACACGCGCGGGCCGATCGGCATCATGTCGCGCTCGGGCGGAATGACCACCGAGATCGCGAGCACGCTCACCGCCGCGGGGCTCGGCCAGAGCACCGCGGTGTCGATAGGCGGCGACGCGATCATCGGCACCAGCTACGCCGAACTGATGCCGTACTTCGAAGCCGATCCCGAGACGAAGGCGATCGCGATCTACTCCGAACCCGGCGGTCGCATGGAAGCAGAACTCGCCGAGTGGGTGACCGCGCACAAGAGCCGGCTGCCGATCGTCGCCTTCATGGCGGGCCGCTTCATGGACGAGATGCAGGGCATGCGCTTCGGCCACGCCGGCACCATCGTCGAGGGCAAGGAAGACACCACGGCGGCGAAGATCGAGCGCATGGAGGCGGCCGGCATTTCGGTGGCCGAGCGCATCGAAGAGATCCCGAAGCTGCTCCAGCAGCGCATCGCGGGGAAACAGTGATGGCGGGCATGTTCATCGACGTGCAGGTGGACGCGGCGGTCGCCAAGGACACCGCGATCGCGAAGAAGCTGGTGGAGGTGTGCCCCGTCAACATATTTGCGCAAACCCCGGACGGCGCGCTGCGCATCGTCGATGCGAACCTCGACGAGTGCACGCTCTGCGACCTGTGCATCCAGGCGGCGCCGCCCGGCAGCGTGAAGATCGTGAAGCTCTACGAGTAACCTTGCGTAACGGGGAAGCTGGGAGCCCGCTTCCCGCGTAGCGAGCCGCAGGCGAGCGGCCAGATCCATCAAGCTGGAGGAGAGTCGAGATGCGCAACCCCCGCGCGTTCGGAAAGTCCCTGGTGGTGGGCGCGCCCGCGCCGATGGCCGAGATCCCCTTCAAGCCGTCGCGGATGATCCACTTCTTCGATCCCAGCAACGAGAAGATGCTCGCGAAGCTGCCCGAGATCGCCAAGAAGACGGACGTGCTGCTCGGCAACCTGGAGGACGCGATCCCGGCCGATCGCAAGGAAGCCGCGCGCGAAGGGCTGGTGAAGATCGGGAAGCAGGTCGACTTCGGCGACACCGCGCTGTGGACCCGCGTCAACTCGCTCGACTCCCCGTGGTTCCTCGACGACGTCACGCGGCTGGTCGGCGAAATCGGCGACCGCCTCGAAGTGCTGATGCTCCCGAAGGTCGAAGGTCCCTGGGACATCCACTTCATCGACCGCCTGCTCTCGCAGCTCGAAGCCAAGCACGGCCTGAAGCGCCAGATCCTGGTGCACGCGCTTCTCGAGACGGGACTCGGCGTCACCAACGTCGAAGACATCGCCACCGCCAGCCCGCGCATGCAGGGCATGAGCTTCGGCCCGGCGGACCTCGCGGCGTCGCGGCGCATGAAGACGACGCGCGTCGGCGGCGGTCACCCGGGCTATCGCGTCGTCTCGGATCCCGACCCGAACAACTCCGACGCGCCGCGCGCGAGCGCGCAGCAGGATCTCTGGCACTACTCGATCGCGCGCATGGTCGACGCCTGCACGGGCGCCGGCATCCTGCCCTATTACGGTCCTTTCGGTGACATCAGCGACGCCGTCGGCTGCGAAGCGCAGTTCCGCTCCGCCTTCTTGATGGGCTGCGTCGGCGCGTGGTCGCTGCACCCGAACCAGATCGCGATCGCGAAGAAAGTGTTCTCGCCGGATCCTGCCGAGGTCGCCTTCGCGAAGCGCGTGCTCGACGCGATGCCCGACGGCCGCGGCGTGCTGATGCTCGACGGCAAGATGCAGGACGACGCCACCTGGAAGCAGTGCAAGGTGATGGTGTCGCTCGCGGAGATGCTCGCGAAGAAGGACCCGGAGCTGGCGAAGGCGTACGCGCTGTAGCGCCGGCGCGGAAGGATCGCGCCGTGAGCTTTCGGAAATCCCACCCGCCCATCGGCGCGAGGCCCGGCACGCTGGCGATCCCGCCCGACTCCCCGCCGCCGCAGATCCGGCTCGTCGCCTACGACGCCCAGGGCGTCGAGGAACGCGACGTCGGCGACGTCGAGACGCTCGCGGCGCTGCCGGGCGACCGCATCATCTGGGTGGACGTGCGCGGGCTCGGAGACGAAACCGTGCTGCGCCGCATCGGCGAGTTGTTCGCGATCCACCCGCTCGCCCTCGAGGACGCCGTCAACGTTCCCCAGCGCGCCTCGTCGACGCTCTACGAGAACCAGCAGGTGATCGTCGTGCGCGTTCCGCGGATCGGCGAGGACGGCACGATCGACGCGCCACAGGTCTGCTTCGTGCTCGGGCCGCGCTTCCTCATCACGTTCCAGGAGCGCCCCTTCGGGTTCTTCGAGCCGGTGCGCGCGCGCCTGCGCGCGGGGATCGGCCCGATGCGGGCGCTCGGTCCCGACTATCTCGGCTATGCATTGATCGACACCCTGATCGACCGCTACTACCCGATCGTCCAGACGCTCTCCGAGGAAATGGAAGAACTCGAGGCCGAGGTGATCGAGCGCCCGCACGAGGACTCGCTCGCGAAGATCCATCAGGTCCAGCGCAAACTCGTCTTGCTCCGCCGCATCGGCGCCCCGCAGCGCGAGGCGCTCGCGGCGCTGCTGCGCGATCACTCGCCGCTCGTCGGCGAACCGGTGCGCGTCTTCCTGCGCGACACCTACGACCACGCCGCCCAGATCATGGAAGCCGTCGACTCGACCCGCGAGATGGGTATCGGGCTGGTGAACCTGCACCTCTCGAACGTGAGCCAGCGCACCAACGAGGTGATGAAGACGCTGACGCTGGTCGCGAGCATCTTCATCCCGCTCTCGTTCCTCGCCGGTGTCTACGGCATGAACTTCGACTACATCCCCGGGGTCCACCAGCCGGAATCGTTCGCGATCTTCGTCGGGGTGATCGTCGCGATCGCGGGCGGAATGCTGTGGTGGTTCCGGCGCCGCGGCTGGCTCGGCTCGCGCCGCCGCTGAGCGGAGCGAGCCGCACCGATGAGAGCGATGGCTCTCCGGTGGAGAAAGGGGACGGTCCTCCTTTGTTGGAGAAAGGGGACGGTCCTCCTTTGTGACTGGCGGAGGAGAAAAGGGACACACCTGGGGCGTGGATGCATGGCTGCCGATTCGATGGACACGCCTGACACGAGGCGTGTCCCCTTTCTCAAGAGCCAGGTCACATTGAGGACCGTCCCCTTTCTCCCGCACTCCTCCATTCCGACGTAGGTGGAGCTGTACTGGCGCGGGCCGCGGAGAAGGGTTCAAGCGGCAGAGGTCAGAGTGCTTTCGCGGTACGCTTGCGCCGCAGCGCGAGGCCGAGAATTGCCGTCATCCCGAGCAATCCCGGGCCGGGCTCGGGGACGAGGCTCGCGACACGAAAACCGACGACGCTGCCCCCGCCCTCCGGGAGGCCGATGACGTTCGGGTACGACGCGCCGACTTCGCCGGCCCAGTTGTACCAGGCCCCGCCCCGGACGCCCCGGTACGAGCCGCCCACGATCTCCTCGGTCCACTCCCACACGTTCCCGCCTTGGTCATACGTGCCGTAGGGGCTGTCCGAGAGGCCGTAGGCACCGACGTCGGTGAGCGCGTCGACGGCGAGATCGCAGTTCGCCGAGTTCCCGGTGTCCGAGCCCGGCGCGACGCAGTGCGGCACACTGTCCGTACCCGTCGGGTAGTCGAAGTAGACTCCGCCCGCGCTGTAGTACGCCGCCTTGTACCACTCGTTCTCGCTGGTGAGGTAGATGCCGTCGCCGCCGTTGCGCGTGACGGTCAGGCCGTTGCTCGGCGTGGCCGTCCCGCCGAGCAGCGTGTACGCGCCCGTCTCCGTGTCGCCACTCCCCTGCCCGTTGTTCAGCCAGTTCGAGAAGCGCAGCGCATTGTAGAACGAGACGTAGATCACCGGCTTGTTCTCGAAGCCGGGCTTCGCCGTGTACGTGTAGCTGCCGGAGACGCCGCTCCGCGTGATGCCGCCGAAGGTCAAGTTGCTGCCCATGCTCGTGTGGTAGAGACCCAACGGGTCGGCGGCCGCCTTCGCGTTCAACAGCTCCGCGTACTGGGCGTTCGTCACCTCGTACTTCGAAATCGAGTAGTCGTACGCCACGGAGCCACAGTCGGCCGCGAAGCAGTTGGTCGGGGGGGTGTCGGCCGGGTTGCCCGCGTTGCCGACGGGCACCCAGTCGATTCTCACGGCTGAGGCCGGGTGCGCGAGGAGCGCGGCGAGCGCCGCGACGAGCAGTGACTTGCGCACGGTGGGCTCCCTTCCCGGCAGAGCACTTGGCTGTCGGGACGGTAGCGCCGCGCACCGCGTGGGCGCCGAGGCCCGCACACCCGATCGTGGTGCCAGCGACGCCGAGCCGACGAGAGAAAGGGGACGGTCCTCCTTTGTGACTGGCGGAGGAGAAAAGGGACAGACCTGGGGCGTGGATGCATGGCTGCCGATTCGATGGACGCGCCGAGCGCGAGGTGTGTCCCCTTTCTCAAGAGCCAGGTCACATGGAGGACCGTCCCCTTTCTCCTCTTCAGCTCGAGAGCTCCAGCATCCGCGCGAGCGGCAGTAGCGCGCGCACGCGCACGGCCTCGGGAACGGTGACTTCGGGCGCGAGGTCGCGCAGGCAGAGGTAGAGCTTCTCGGGCGTGTTGAGCCGCATGTACGGGCAGCGATTGCAGGCGCAGCTCTCGTCCATGCCCGGGATCTGGATCAACTCCTTGCCCGGCACCACTTTGCGGATCTGGTGGAAGACGCCGTCCTCTGTGCCGATGATCAGTGTATGCGCCGGCGACGCGATGGCGCGGTCGATGATCTTCTTGGTCGAGCCGACGAAGTCGCTCTGCTCGAGCACCGCCGCGGGACACTCGGGATGCGAGAGCACCTCGGCGTCGGGATGCCGGACGCGCAGTTGCGCGAGCGCCTTGGCGTTGAACTGCTCGTGCACGATGCAGCTCCCCGGCCAGAGGATCAGATCCGGGCGCTTCGCTTCCTTCGCGACCCAGGCGCCCAGGTAGCGATCCGGCGCGAACAGCACCGGGCGATCGGCGAAGTGCGCGACGATCTCGACCGCGTTCGACGAGGTGCAGATCACGTCGGAAAGCGCCTTCACCGCCGCCGAGGTGTTGACGTAGCTCACCACCACGAGGTCCGGGTGTTGCACGCGGTGCCGGGCGATGAACGCGGCGAACTCGCCGGCCGGACAGCCGTCGGCGAGCGAGCAGCCTGCCGCGAGGTCGGGAACCACGACCCTCGCCTTCGGATTCAGGATCTTCGCCGTCTCGGCCATGAAGTGGACGCCGCAGAACGCGATCACGTCGCAGCCGACCTTCTCGGCGATGCGCGCCAGCGCCAGCGAATCGCCGACGTGGTCGGCGAGATCCTGGATCTCGTCCTCCTGGTAGTAGTGCGCGAGCAGCACCGCGTTGCGCTCGCGCTTCAGCCGGCGGATGGCGTCTTCGAGATCGTCGGGCAGTTCCGCGACGGGAGTTCGGAGCGCAGCGGTCATGGATGGGAGCCTCTCTCGGGCAGGTCGAGCATAGGGAGGGGTCGCGCCGTGGCAAGGGTGCCGCGCGCGCCGGGACGCGCATCAAGGCTCGATACGCAGCACCAGCTCCTCGAGATCGCGCGTCTCGCTCTCCCAGTACAGCTGGGTGCCGAAGTGCGGGAACGTCGACTGGAAGCTCGTCTCCTTCCAGCGCCGCGCAATCCAACTCGAGATCTTGAGGATGCGCGCGGCCCGCAGCGGCTCGACCAGCTCGAGCCAGCGCGGCTCGAAGTCGCGGAACTGGCGGTAGCCCTCGATCAGCACGCCGCGCTGGTGCTGCGCGTCGCGGTCGTGTCCCGGCACCAGCACCCATACGTCGTGAACGGCGGGGCCGAGCGCGAAGTCGTCGAAGTCGAGGAAGAACCAGCCCTCGCGACCGCGCAACAGATTGCCGAGGTGGCAGTCGCCGTGGATGCGCAGCAGCGGGACGCCTTCGAGCCGGTCGGCGTAGACGTCGGCGAGCGACTCGACGGCGGTGGCGTAGCGCTCCTCGCACGACGCCGGTAGCCAGGCGCCGTCGAGCAGCTCGTCGAGCGGATCGAGCAGCGCGGTGTCGGCGTCGAGCATCGGCCGATCGACGGGTTGCTTCAGCGCGCCGACGTTGTGGATGCGCGCGAGCAATCGCCCGAGTCCCGTCAGCTCGTCGTCGGAAAGCTCGTCGGGCTCGCGGCCGCCGGTGCGCGGCCATACGCCGAAGCAGATCCCGGCATACTCTCCGACGGTGTCGCCACCGGGCAGCGCAAGCGGTGCGCAGACCGGAATCTCCGCCGCCCGCAGATCCAGCAGAAAGCGGTGCTCGTCCTCGATCCCGGCGCGACTCCAACGCGCGGGCCGGTAGAACTTCACCACCACGTGCGAGTCGTCTTCGAGGCGCAGGTCCCAGACGCGGTTCTCGAGACAGCGCAGCATCCCGCAGTGTCCCGTGGGCCGCAGCCCCGCCGCTTCGACCGCATCGAGTGCAGCGTCGGGGCCGAGATCCGCGAACTGGGGGCGTGCCACGGCGCGGGAGCATAACGTTGGCCGGGTGTGCGCGGTTCGGTAGCTTGCCCAAAGCGTCCCGAGCTTCACGAGGACCCCGATGACCCTGCCCCACCGCGATCCGCCCTGGGTCTTCCGTACCTACTCGGGCCACACTTCCGCGCGCGCCAGCAACGAGCTGTACCGGCTCAATCTCACCAAGGGGCAGACGGGGCTCTCGATCGCCTTCGACCTGCCCACGCAAACGGGATACGACTCCGATCACCCGCTCGCGCGCGGCGAAGTCGGCAAGGTCGGCGTCCCGATCTGCCACCTCGAGGACATGCAGGCGCTCTTCGAGGGCATCCCGCTGGGCCGCATGAACACCTCGATGACGATCAACGCGACGGCCGCGTGGTTGCTCGCGCTCTACGTCGCCGCGGCCGAGCGCCAGGGCGCCGACCCGAAGACGCTCGCCGGCACCACCCAGAACGACATCATCAAGGAGTACCTCTCGCGCGGCACCTACGCGTTCCCGCCCGAGCCGTCGCTGCGGCTGATCAGCGACCTGATCGCGTACAGCGTCGACGCGATGCCGAAGTGGAACCCGATCAACATCTGCTCGTATCACCTGCAAGAGGCGGGCGCAACGCCCGTGCAGGAGATCGCCTACGCGATGGCCAATGCGATCGCGGTGCTCGACGCCGTGCGCGCGCGCCCCGACGTGCCGAAGCAGGCGCTGCCGCGCGTGGTCGGCCGCATCTCGTTCTTCCTGAACGCCGGCATCCGCTTCGTCGAGGAACTCTGCAAGTGCCGCGCGATGGGCGAGTTGTGGGACGAGATCACGCGCGAGCGCTACGGCGTCGAAGACGCCACGTTGCGCCGCTTCCGCTACGGCGTGCAGGTGAACAGCCTCGGTCTCACCGAGAGCCAGCCCGAGAACAACATCATCCGCATCGTGCTCGAAGCGCTGGGCGTGACGCTCTCGCGCGACGCGCGCTGCCGTGCGCTGCAACTGCCGGCGTGGAACGAGGCGCTCGGTCTGCCGCGCCCGTGGGACCAGCAGTGGTCGCTGCGCATCCAGCAGGTGCTGGCCCTCGAGACGGATCTGCTCGAATACGGCGACCTCTTCAACGGGTCGCCGGTCGTCGCCGCGAAGGTCGCGGATCTGAAGCGCACCGCTCGCGAAGAGATGGAACGCGTGCTGGCGATGGGCGGCGCGGTGGCGGCCGTCGAGAACGCGTACATGAAGCGGCGCCTGGTCGAGTCGCAGACGGCGCGACTGCGCGCCATCGAGCACGGCGAACTCCAGGTGATCGGGCTCAATTGCTTCACCGAGACGGCGGCCTCGGCTCTGGTGGAAGGCGCGCGTTCGATCCTGCGCATCGACGAGTTCGCCGAGCGCGACCAGATCGAACAGCTGCACGCCTTCCGCGCCAGGCGCAACGACGCCGACGTGCAGGCCGCGCTCACGTCGCTGCGCGATGCGCTCGCGAACGGCCAGAACGTGATGCCGCCGTCGATCCGCGCCGCCCACGCGGGCGTCACCACCGGCGAATGGGCGGGCGTGTTCCGCTCGCTCTACGGCGAGTACCGCGCGCCGACGGGCGTCGCGGTGAGCGTCGCACCCGCCGCCGACGAAGCACTCACGGGGCTGCGCGAACAGATCCGCCGCCTCGGCGAGCGGCTCGGCCGGCCGCCCAAAATGCTGATCGGCAAGCCCGGCCTCGACGGCCACAGCAATGGCGCCGAGCAGATCGCCGTGCGCGCCCGCGACGTCGGCATGGAAGTGGTCTACGAGGGCATCCGGCTCACGCCCGGCGAGATCGTGTCGTCGGCGCGCGACGAAGGCGTGCACGTGATCGGGCTCTCGATCCTGTCGGGCTCGCACGGCGTGCTGGTCGTCGACGTCCTCGAAGGGCTGCGCAAAGCGGGCCTCGAACGCATCCCCGTGGTGGTCGGGGGGATCATCCCCGAGGACGACGCAGCAAAGCTCCGCGCAGCCGGCGTCGCGCGCGTCTACACGCCGAAGGACTTCGACCTCAACGCAATCTTCGGTGAGATCGCGCAGCTCGTGGCGGAGTCGGCCGCTGCCTGAACTTCCCGATCTGGCGCAGCGGCTATTGCGCCGCGATCGCGACGCGGTGCCCGAAGCGTTGAACCTGCTCGACGATCGCCGCCCCGGCCAGCGCGAAGCGGCGCTCGCGCTGCTCGACGCGCTCGAATCCAAGATCTCGCGTAGCGAAGCGAAGCCGAGCGGCGCGGTTCTTCGAGACGCGCCGCGCATCGGTCTCACGGGTGCGCCGGGCTCCGGCAAGTCGACGCTGCTCGACGCGCTGGTTCGCGCGCTGCGCAAGCGCAACGAAACGGTGGGGATCGTCGCGGTCGATCCGTCGAGCCGCGTCTCGGGCGGCGCGCTGCTCGGCGATCGCGCGCGTGTCCGCGCAGGGGCCGGCGACCGCGGCGTCTTCCTGCGCTCGATGGCCGCGCGCGAGCGACTCGGCGGACTCGCCGACGCCACCTGGCCCTCGGTCGCCGTGCTCGCCGCCGTCTTCGACCGCGTCTTCGTCGAGACGGTGGGCGTCGGCCAATCCGAGGCGGAAGTCGCGGGGCTCGTCGACACGCTGGTCTTCGTCGCGCAGCCGGGCGCGGGCGACGTGCTGCAGTTCATGAAGGCCGGCATCCTCGAACACCCGGACGTGTTTGCGGTGAACAAGGCCGACCTCGGCGCCGTGGCCGAACGCACCGCGAGCGAGCTGCAAGCGGCGCTCGCGATGAGCGCGCGCGACGCCACGGGCTGGCAGCGCCCGGTGCTGCTGGTTTCGGCGCGCGACGGGCGCGGCATCGGCGAGCTGGTCGCGGTGCTCGACGCCCACCGCGCGCACCTCGTCGCGAGCGGCGCGCTCGCAGAGCGGCGCAAGCGAGCGCGCAGCAGCTTCGCGCTCGACGCGCTCGAGCGGCGCTACGGAACCTTTGGCATCGAACGCCTCGGCGGTCGCGAAGCCGTGCGCGCGCGCCTGCTCGCCGAACCGGAGGGCGGCGGCAACGCCTTCGGACTCGGCCTCGCGCGCGAGATCGAAGCGGCGCTCGGAAAGTCTCGATGAAGGCGCGCGCGAAGCGGGCGTCGGTGGTGCGCGCGGGCCGCGTGCTGCGCATCGCGGAGCGGACGATGTCGCGCCCGACCGCGCCGTATCGCGAGGGCGCGGTGATCGCTTGGGTACGCGCCTTCGCCGCGCAGAACTCCCATCTCGTGCTGCGCAGCGACCCGCACGGCAATCTGGAGTTGCGTCGGCGCGGCGTGCGCAGGACCGCCACGCCACTGGTGCTGGCGGCGCACATGGATCACCCGGGCTTTCGCGCGCTGCGCTGCACGCGCCTTCCGGGACGCCGCGGCTTCGCGGTGAGCGCGCTCTTTCTCGGCGGCGTGCGCGGCGCGTTCTTCGCCGGCGCGCGCGCGCGGTTCTACATCGGCGCGGGCGAGGACGAAGCGCGCACGGTTGCGGCGCGCGTCCTGCGCGCGCGTCCCGATCCGAAGAGCGGCACGCTGCGCGTCCGGCTCGAAGCGCGCTCCACCGTCCCGCGCGGGAGCTTCGGTGTCTGGGACCTGCCCGCGTTCCGACGCTCGCGACGCGACCCGGACCTGCTCGAAACGCGCGCCGCCGACGACCTGGCGGGCGTCGCGGCGATCCTCGCGGTGCTGGAATGTGTCGAGCGCATCGACCCCGCTCGGCGCGTCGACCTGCGCGCGCTCTTCACGCGCGCCGAAGAGGTCGGCTTCGTCGGCGCGATCGCGGCGGCGCGCGGTGGCCGGCTGCCGGCCGGCGCGCGCATCGTCGCGATCGAAGCCAGCAAGGCGCTGCCCCACGCGCCGCAGGGCGCCGGGCCGATCCTGCGCGTGGGCGATCGCACATCGGTGTTCGATGACGGTCTCACGCGCTGGCTGGCGCGCGTCGCGGCCGAGCTGGCCGGCGCGCGGGGCAATCGCTTCGCGTGGCAGCGGCGGCTGATGGACGGCGGCACCTGCGAGTCCACCGCCTACCAGCTCTACGGCTACCGCTCTGCGGCGCTCTGCGTGCCGCTCGGCAACTATCACAACATGAGCGAGCGCGGGCGCATCGCGATGGAGTCGATCCGGCTCTCCGATCTCGTCGGACTGGTGCGCTTCTTCGAGGGCATGATCCAGCGCGACGCCGATTGCCCGCGCGCGGGAGCCGCCGACCCGCTGCGCACGCGGCTCGAGAGACGCTTCCGACGCGGAGCGCGCGATCTCGCCCGGGATCCGTCTCGATGAGCTTCGTTCGCCTGCGGCTCACTGCGCGCTCCCGTCGGGAGCTTGCGCGATGAGTTCCGCAAGCAAGGTTCTGCGAACTGTGCTGCTCGCGCTGCTCTTCGCGTTCGTCGTGGGCTTCGGCGTCGGCACCTGGTTGCGCTGCCAGATGGAGAAGCCTCCGACCTACATCGGTGCGGCTCCCGCCATAGAACGCACAGGCTGACGTTCCAGGGTTCTGGTGGCTGCACCTGGGATGGAGAACAAACGGGAATCCTCATTCGCGTGCGCGAGTTTCGACACCTCTTGGAGACACAGAGCGCCCCCGGAGACACCGGCGTCGCGAAGCCAAGATCCTCGCGGGCCCGTACTCGTTCCATTCGAGCACGAGCGTGGCGAATGGAGCCGGTCACTCCATCTGGTCCAGGCGGACATTGTTCTGGGTACTACTGCTCTATCGATTGCCCTTCGAGGCATGCCTGCTGACTCGCGCCACCAGATTGAGGGCGGCACCCGGAGTCTTGAGGCGCGTGCCCTTCATCAGGGCCGCGACGTCCCCGTCCTTCGTGAAGGCCGTCACCGCAGCGATCTGCTCGCGGCTGGGCGCGGCCGTCTCCTTGCGGGTG
>Ga0316600_10000632_pt1 | contig 16739 bp, 10 predicted proteins | sample OWC_soil_day5_CT_FD_207652 | JGI IMG/M metagenome (GOLD analysis project Ga0316600, IMG submission 207652) | Wetland soil microbial communities from Old Woman Creek delta, Ohio, United States - OWC_soil_day5_CT | ecosystem: Environmental > Terrestrial > Soil > Wetlands | place: USA: Ohio... | reverse complement strand
ACTGATTGTTGAAAAAGGTGTCGTTATCTAATCAAAATAGATACAGCCGTCTCAACGTTTTTTGAGACGGCCGGTATTATAGAAATATCCTTCATATTACAGGAAATGTAACAGGAAATTATTATATTCTGGAATAAAATGCTAGCTTATGAAGCTATAGTATAAAGTTGATAATAGCCAATCTTGGGAGGGATTTTCAGTTGTTTACGAATAAAGAAAAATTTAAAGCTAGGTTTATTCATAAAGTTCATGCAATGTGGGGGAAAGATTTAGCGGATTTATCTAAAAATGAGGTTTACCAATCTTTTGCAGGGATTGTTCGCGAGTATATTAGTGAAAATTGGATTAAAACCAATAAAGTTTATGCGGATAGGCAAGTAAAACAAGTCTATTATTTTTCTATTGAATTTTTACTTGGGAAATTATTAGATTGTAATTTAATTAATACTGACATTAAAGATTTTTGCAGTGAGGCCATGGCCGAATTAGGGCTTGATATGGATGTGATATTAAAAGAGGAGCCGGATGCAGGACTTGGCAATGGCGGACTTGGTCGGTTAGCAGCTTGTTTTATTGATTCAATTGCAGCGCTTGGCTTGCCGGGGCATGGTTGCGGGATTCGCTATAAATATGGTTTATTTCAACAAAAAATCATTAACAATCACCAAGTCGAATTGCCAGACAACTGGCTCAAAGATGGTTTTGTCTGGGAGTTTAGAAAAGCGGATAAAGCGGTGGAAGTTAAATTTGGTGGCAATGCTTACATGAAAAAAGTAGACGGAAAATTACAATGCGTTTACGAAAACTATTCGAGTGTAAGTGCAGTGCCATACGATGTGCCCGTTGTCGGCTATAAAAATAACACCGTAAATACACTTCGTTTATGGAACGCAGAATTTATGCGTGATGTTGATGCCGTAGCAGTAAGTTATGATGATTATAAAGAAAAAATGCGTTATAAGCATGCAGTACAAAGGATTACTAAAATTCTTTATCCAGAAGATAGCACGTTTGAAGGAAGATTGCTTCGTTTGACGCAAGAATATTTCTTCGTATCAGCTGGGGTACAGAGTATCGTTCGCCACCATAAAAAAACAGGGGCAAGGCTAGCGGATTTTGCCAACAAAACAGCAATTCATATTAATGATACACATCCAGCAGTTGCAGTGGCGGAACTTATGAGGATATTGATGGATCAAGAAGGTATGGAATGGGATCAGGCTTGGCAAATAACGGTTAATACGATTGCCTATACCAATCATACGATTATGCCGGAAGCACTTGAAAAATGGCCAATTGATATGTTTAAGGAGCATCTTCCACGAATTTATATGATTGTAGAAGAAATCAATCGACGTTTAACTACAACGGTGTGGGAACGTTATCATGATGATCAGAAAGTGCGTGAATTGGCAATTTTACAAGATGGGCAAGTACATATGGCAAGGCTAGCCGTTGTTGGCAGCCATAGTGTCAATGGGGTAGCTGAAATTCATTCCAATATTTTAAAAAGTCATACGATGGAACCTTTCCATAAATATTATCCAGGTAAATTTAATAATAAGACCAATGGTATTACACATCGACGGTGGTTGATCAAAGCAAATCCAGAGCTTGCAGACTTGCTTGATCAATCTATATCACCAAAGTGGCGTAAAAGCCCAGAAAAGCTTATTGATTTGTTGAATTTTGCCAATGATAAGAGCTTTAAAGAAAAACTTGATAAGATTAAAATGGGACGAAAAGAATTTCTAACAAGCTATATTAAAGAAAAAAATAATATTATTGTGAACCCGAACTCTATTTTTGATGTTCAAATCAAACGTATTCATTCCTATAAACGACAGATCATGAATATCTTGCATGTGATGTATTTATATAATTGTTTGAAAGCCAATCCTAAGCTAGAGATGGTACCACGTACCTTTATTTTTGCAGGAAAGGCGGCGCCAGGATATCGTGTTGCAAAATTGACGATAAAGTTGATCAATACGGTAGCTGAGTTGGTAAATAACGATAAAACAATCAATGATAAGTTGAAGGTTGTCTTTTTAGAAAACTATAGCGTATCACTTGGGGAAATTTTATTCCCAGCAGCAAACGTTAGTGAACAAATTTCAACGGCGAGTAAAGAAGCCTCTGGTACTGGCAATATGAAATTTATGATGAATGGCGCGATTACACTTGGCACCTTAGATGGTGCGAATGTAGAAATCAGAAATGCTGTTGGTGCTGATCATTGTGTTATTTTTGGATTAAAAGCAGAAGAAGTATTGGCACATTATGCAAATGGGACCTATTCTTCATGGGATGTTTATAATAGTGATATTCGGATAAAAGTCATTTTAGAACAACTTGTAAATGGTTTCTTCCCGGAAGATCGTGAGGAATTTAGACCGCTATATGATGAATTGTTATATAACAATGATGAATTCTTTATTTTGAAGGATTTTGCTGCTTATGCCGATGCTCAATTAAAAGTGGAAGAAAAATACAAAAACAAACAAGCTTGGTTGACGTCTAGTGTTGTTAACATTGCACATTCAGGTATTTTTTCTAGTGATAGAACCATTGAGGAATATGCGCAAGGTATTTGGAAGATAAAACCTGTCATCGTTCCTTAAGGAAATCCAATGTCGGAGGCAGGTTTCATACCTGTCTCTTTCTTGAAAATATCAATTTTAGAACATGGATAGTACAAGGTATGGATATACTTTGCTGGGAGGTTTATTGTGGAAGTATCAACACTGAGCGATTATGATTTGTATTTATATCATCAAGGTACGAATTATCACAGCTACCAAATGTTCGGGGCACATCTGGTAAATCAAAATGGTGAGCAAGGGGTACGCTTTAGCGTATGGGCACCGAATGCACAAAAGGTAAGCGTAGTGGGTGATTTTAACCAGTGGAAACAAGAGGCACACCAGATGGAAAAAATAGCTGATTCTAGTATTTGGGTGCTGTTTGTTGCCAATGTAACAGTAGGCACTGTTTATAAATATGCAATTCAAACGAACTACGGCCAGATGCTTTTAAAATCTGATCCATATGGTTTTTATGCAGAGGTCAGGCCCAATACTGCTTCCGTTGTATATGATTTAGGAAATTTTCAATGGTCAGATCAAAAGTGGTTGGAAGAAAAACAGGAACATGCTGCTTATGAAACACCAATGCTGACCTATGAGGTGCACTTGGGGTCATGGCGTCGCACGGCAGAAGGGGAGTTTTTAACGTATCGTGAAGTTGCTGATCAGTTAGTAGAGTACGTAAAAAACATGCATTATACGCATATTGAATTGATGCCACTTAATGAATATCCATTTGATGGCTCGTGGGGATATCAAGCGACTGGTTACTATGCAGTGACAAGCCGTTATGGCGAGCCAAGTGACTTTATGTATCTAGTTAATTTATGTCATGAAAATAATATTGGGATTATTTTAGATTGGGTGCCAGGTCATTTCTGTCGGGATGAACAAGGGCTAAGGCAATTTGATGGTGAACCTCTTTACGAATCCAATAACGCAAAACGGGCAGAAAATTATGAATGGGGAACAACAAATTTTGATTATGGTCGAACCGAAGTACAAAGCTTTTTAATCTCGAATGCAATGTTTTGGTTTGATCTATATCACATTGATGGACTTAGAATTGACGCAGTTGCAAATATGCTATACCTTAATTATGGTCGTAAAGAGGAAGATAGGGAAATCAATAAATATGGTGGCGATGGTAATTTAGAGGCAATGGAATTTTTGCGTAAACTAAATCATGCAATTTTTGAAAATCATCCAACGGCCCTTATGATTGCGGAAGAATCTACTTCTTGGCCGCTGATCTCTAAGCCTGTTTATATGGGGGGGATGGGGTTTAACTTCAAATGGAATATGGGGTGGATGAATGATATGCTGCGGTATATGGCGATGGATCCAGTTTATCGGCAGTTTCATCATAATCTTGTGACATTTTCATTTATGTATGCATTTTCGGAAAATTTTGTGTTGCCATTATCACATGATGAGGTTGTACACGGAAAATGTTCCTTAATCAATAAAATGCCAGGTGATTATTGGCAAAAGTTTGCTAATTTAAGAGCTTTTTATGGCTATTGGTTGGCTCATCCGGGTAAAAAACTATTATTTATGGGCAGTGAATTTGGTCAATTTATCGAATGGAAATATGACGATAGCCTAGATTGGCATTTGCTGGATTATCCAATGCATCATAAATTGCATGAGTATGTGAAGCAGTCAAATTTATTCTATTGTGAGCAAGCGGCTTTTTGGCAAATCGATTGCGAATGGCAAGGTTTTGAATGGATAGATTGTAATGATAATCGAAATAGTGTAATTTCTTTCGTTCGGAAAGGGAAGGCACCAGAAGATTTCATCCTTGTATTATGTAATTTTACTCCAGCGGTTCATCAAGATTATCGTTTGGGTGTACCAAGAGATGGTACTTATGTAGAAGTATTTAATAGTGATAGTGCGCAATTCGGTGGTTCTAATGTCATCAATGAAGGTGAATTTATCCCTGAACAAATTGCTTGGCATGATAAACCGCAATCTATACGAATTACAGTGCCACCATTATCTACCATTTATTTAAAATTGAAAAATTTGTAACTGGAATTAAGAGAGGTAGGGTGAGTTGTAAAATGTTAAAAGTTCTTTTTGTAGCTTCAGAGGCGGTACCTTTTATTAAAACAGGTGGATTGGCAGATGTTGCGGGTTCACTTCCTAAGGAGTTGCAGGTACAGGGGCTTGATGTTAGGGTTGTTATTCCTAAATATAGCAATATTCCTGAAAAATATACCAGTAAAATGAAACATATTTACGATGGTATTGTAAAGGTAGCTTGGCGTCAACAGTTTTGTGGCGTTGAATCTTTAGAATATAATGGGATAAAAACTTACTTTATTGATAATGAACAGTATTTTCATAGGGATGCTTTATATGGTTATGATGATGATGCAGAACGTTTTTCTTTCTTTTGTCGTGCCGTGCTTGAGATGTTGCCACAGATTGATTTTATTCCTGATGTGATTCATTGCAATGACTGGCATACAGGTCTTGTAAGTGTTCTCCTAAAAGCAGAATATGGGCAAGCGGAATTATATTCGCATATTCGCACAATTTATACCATTCATAATTTGAAATATCAAGGAATTTTTCCAAAAGAAATTATGAGTGATGTACTTGGAATCGACTGGAAACATTATAATGATGGTGGTTTAGAATGCGACAATTGTGTCAACTTTATGAAAGGCGCGATTGTATATTCTGACTATATTACGACAGTAAGTGAAACCTATGCAAAAGAAATTCAATATCAATACTATGGAGAAGGCTTGGAGGGTTTACTTCGTGATCGTTGGCAACATCTACAAGGGATTGTAAATGGTATTGATTATGAACTTTACAATCCAAAAACTGATAAGCGGATTTTTGCAAATTATGATGCGGCGACAATAGAAAAAAAGGCTGAAAACAAAGTGAAATTACAGCAGCAATTGGGGTTGCCAGCTCGTCGTGATGTGCCAATGCTGGCAATCGTTGCTCGGCTTGTTTCGGCGAAAGGTTTGGATTTAATTGAACATATCATTGATGAATTGGTGCAAAACGAAGATGTACAACTTGTTGTGCTAGGTACTGGTGATCGAGAATATGAAGATTTATTTAGAACGCTTGCTTGGCACTATCCAACTAAAGTGTCTGCCAATATTACCTTTAACAATGATTTAGCGCATCGTATTTATGCGGCTTCTGATATCTTTTTGATGCCTTCGCAATATGAACCATGCGGAATTGGTCAACTCATTGCCCTTCACTATGGTTCTATACCAGTTGTGCGTGAAACCGGTGGTCTAAAAGACACAGTGCATGCCTATAATAAATATTCCAAAGTCGGCAATGGTTTTACATTTGCAAACTATAATGCACATGAAGTTCTATTTTCCATTAAACGAGCGCTGGGCTATTATTCAGATTCTTGCATTTGGGAACAAATTGTAATTAATGCCATGAATAGCGATTATAGTTGGACGCAATCAGCAAAACAATATAAAGAGCTGTATCACCGCTTAAAAAAGTAATTTGCCATCATGTTACAATGCTTAGTATCAAGTTATGAGCAAGAAAAGCTTAGCCTGATGAGCTAAGCTTTTCTTGTTCATACTGCTAAATTTATTATTGAAATAAAAGGATGATAATATGCCTATAAACAATAAAATCTTACATAACTCGCAAAGTAAAATGTTTCGCAGCCCTTTCGGGGCGGTTTGTACAAACAGTAGTGTAAATTTAAGTATTGAGATTGGGTCCGATTATAACGTTATTTCAGTAAAACTTCGTTTATGGAAAGATAAGCTTGGCGAAACCTTGGTTGATATGAACAAAGGCAATGCTACAAAAGATGGTTTTCGCTATACCTGTACCATTACGACACCTAAACATGGGGGCGTACTTTGGTATTATTTTGTGATGACTACCGCTGATCAGCAAATCATTTTTTATGGCAATAATGAACGAAATCTTGGCGGGATTGGGGCGGTTTATCAAGCGCAGCCACCATCGTACCAGATCACAGTCTATCATGCTGGAGCAAAAACGCCGGAGTGGCTAAAAAATGCGGTGATGTATCAAATATTTCCTGATCGTTTTTATAACGGGAATGAAGATGGGAAAATCTTAGCAAGTAAAAAAGATTGTGTGCTGCATTCTAGTTGGGAGAATAAGCCTTACTACTTTAAAGATGTCGATACGAAAGAAATTGTTGCTTACGATTTTTTTGGTGGAAATTTATCGGGAATTAAGGCGAAATTAGCGTACTTAAAAGATATAGGAATTAGTGTTATTTATCTGAATCCGATTTTTCAGTCCTTGAGTAATCATCGCTATGATACTGGTGATTATCATAAAGTTGATCCTATGCTTGGAACCAATGAAGATATGGCAATGCTTTGCGAAGAAGCAAAAAAACAAGGAATTCGGATTATTCTAGACGGGGTATTCAGTCATACTGGCAGCGATAGTAAATACTTCAATCGCTATGGCAATTATGACAGTGTTGGTGCGTATCAATCCACAAGTTCGCCCTACTACGATTGGTATGATTTTACCAATTATCCAGAGGAATATCATAGTTGGTGGGGCTTTCATTCGTTGCCAAACGTCAAGGAAACAACAAAATCTTATATGGATTTTATCATTAACAATGAGGATAGTGTGCTAAAATATTGGCTAAAACAAGGGGTCAGTGGTTGGCGGATGGATGTTATTGACGAACTTCCACCAGAATTTTCTCAAAGGTTTTATAAAGTTTTAAAGGAAGTAGACCCAGATGCCGTTATGATCGGTGAGGTATGGGAGGATGCTTCCAATAAAGTCAGTTATGGTGTTCCCCGTGAGTATTTATGTGGGCAAGAAATGGATTCAGCGATGAATTATCCCTTGCGTACGATTATTTTAAAATTTATGCTTGGATCTAGCAATGCTCAAGAGACAAATTGTGCGATTATGAATTTATATGAAAATTATCCAAAAGAAAATTTTTATGCAATGATGAATTTAGTGGGCAGTCATGATGTTGAGCGGGTGCTTACCTTACTCGGGGAAGCGATGAACTATGCTGGTGTACCAGCGATTGAGCAAGCACGGTATCGTTTAAGTAAACAGCAGTATCAACTTGCAGTGGCAAGATTGAAAATAGTCTCGTTATGGCAAATGACCTTTCCAGGGACGCCATGTGTATATTATGGTGATGAATCAGGGATGCAAGGTTTCAAAGATCCTCATAATCGTGGACCATACATTTGGGGTAAAGAAGATGTATCGCTCCAAAGCTGGTACAAGAAAATCATTGCTTTAAGAAATCAGCATCAAGCCTTAAAAACGGGTGAATTTGTGCCGGTGATTGACCTTGATGATGTCTATGGTTATGTGCGAAGGATTGCTGGAGGGCAAGATGTTTTTGGTAAAGCAGCAAACGATGAAACTTTTTTGGTCATTTTTAACCGTAGTAAAGATCAAACTCAGAAAGTATCGATCAATGTTCGCGGCCTTTGCCATGGCAGTTTACAAGCTGAGATTGGGGATGTGCCGGAAGTGAAGGTGCGGGCGGGTAAAGTAGAGGTCGAATTGGCACCGCTCCAAACGATCCTGTATCGGCAAGTAGTAGAAGTGAAGCTAGATCGCGGTGCAGGGGTATTACTCCATCTAACGTCTTTACCTTCTAAATATGGGATTGGTGATTTAGGAAAAGGTGCCTATGAATTTGTTAATTTCCTAGTACAAGGTGGGCAATGTGCGTGGCAGATATTGCCGCTCAATCCAGTAGGCTATGGGTATTCTCCGTATCAATCGCCGTCTGCTTTTGCTGGAAATCCGATGCTTATTTCTTTGGGGAAAGTGGTAACTGATTTTTTGCTTGCACCACGAGATGCAAAAGCGCCAAACGATTTGGCAATAGGTAAAGTTGATTTTGCTAAAGTTTGGAATTTCAAGGAAAAGTGTTTGCGGTTTGCGTATAAAAAATTTAGCATGCATCCGGTAGGCAATGAATATAAAGACTTTTGTCAAAAGCAAAGCCATTGGTTAGGTGATTATGCGTTATTTATGGCGCTTAAAAAACATTTTGGTGACTTAAGTTGGAATGAATGGCCAGAGAAAGTCGCCAAACATGAAGAAGATGGTCTTGCTAAATATCGTAAAGTCCTTGTAGGTGAAATCAATTATCAGAAGTTTTTACAATATACTTTTTTTAAGCAATGGCTAGCACTTAGGCACTATGCCAATGAGCGCGGTATAAAAATTATCGGTGATATGCCGATTTTTATCGCCCATGATAGTGCCGATGTTTGGGCCAATCAACAATTATTTTGTTTAGATCGTCAGGGCAATGCGACAAAAGTTGCTGGTGTGCCTCCAGATTATTTCAGTGAGACAGGGCAACTTTGGGGCAATCCTCATTACGATTGGCAAAAGATGAAAGCGGATGACTATCAGTGGTGGCGCAATCGTTTCACTACGTTACTAGAAATGGTCGATGTGATTCGAGTGGATCATTTCCGCGGTTTTGAATCCTATTGGGAAGTTGATGGCAAGGCACAAACGGCGATAGAAGGTAAATGGGTCAAAGGCCCAGGTGAAGCGTTCTTTCAAACACTGGAAAAATATTTTGGAAAATTACCGATTATTGCAGAAGATCTGGGGATCATTACCGATGCAGTGAGCGACCTAAAAGATCGATTTTCTTTTCCTGGGATGAAAGTGCTCCATTTTGAACTGTTGCCAGCTGAAAATGGCAAAGCTGCATTTAGTTGTGAACAAAATTGTGTGGTTTACACTGGGACCCACGATAATAATACAACTATTGGTTGGTATCAAGACGACCTATCCGATGAAGAACTTGAAGCCGTTGGGGAGGCTTTACAAGTGGAAAATGCTAGCGTCGTTGAAGCCTGTTGGGAATTGATTCGCTATGCTTATGCGAGCAATGCTTCCACGGCAATCATTCCTATGCAAGATTTACTTGCATTAGATGGCAAATCGAGAATGAATAAGCCCGGAACGGTTGGCGGCGACAACTGGCAATGGATTGCGGCGCAAAACGCCTTTAGCAGTGAACTTGCTACGAAATTAGCAGAACTGTGCAAACAATATAAGAGATAAAATAAAGAGTTGTTACAAGGAAAAATTTGTAGCAATTCTTTGTGTTTGTAAAAAATAAAGGTGTTAAATAATTCAGGATAGATTTTTTAACGATAATCAAGTATACTATAAGTGGAATATTGTTAAAAAGATACAAAAAAATAGTGTTTATTTTTTGGAGGAGTCTGTCAAAACGGACTCCTTCTGTTTATTTTTAAAGGAAGGTGAATACTATTAAAAAAAGTAAATTATTTTTTACTTTACAAAATAACTTTGTGATACTTACGTTTATAGTGATTACGGTATCCTTACTCGTCACTGATTTTTTTATTAGCGATAATGTAGGTGAGGCTACTTATAAACAGTTAAATACAAAAGCGATTGAAATAGCTGGAGTTGTAGCTAACACACCTCTCATCATTGAAGGTCTTAATGAACAGAAAAATCAAAATGAGATTCAGCCGTTCGTTGAAAAAATTCGTGGCATTAGTGGTGTTCGTTTTATTACTGTTATGGATATGAATCGAATGAGAAAGTCCCATCCTGATCCAAAGATGATAGGTACTTACTATGCAAATCATGATGCGGATTTAGCATTTACCGGAAGTGAACAAACCTCCATTGATTATGGGTCGCTAGGCAAGTCGTTAAGAGCTTTTTCCCCGGTATACACAGCAGACGGAAAACAAGTCGGCGTTGTTTTAGTGGGGATTATGTTAGATGAAGTAGCAGCTACCGTTATGCAGAGCAGATATAGTGTACTTTTTGGTAGTGTTTGTGGACTTTTGGTCGGGATGCTGGGGGCATGGCTATTGGCTAGGAAGATAAAAAAAGTGACCTTTGGGATGGAGCCGTTTGTCATTGCTAAGATGTTAGAAGAACGCAATGCAATCCTTGCTTCTGTTCGGGAAGGAATCTTTGCAGTAGATAGTGATTCGCGCATAACGGTAGTCAATACCGAGGCATTGCGGCTGTTTCATAAAGCCGGAATAAGTGAGGATGCTGTTGGGAAAAATGTAGAAGACTTTGTGCCAAATACAAGAATGCAGAATGTTCTGGAAACTGGTGAAGCTGAACTTGATCAGGATCAAGAGTTGGAAGGCGTAACTTTATTAACCAATCGTGTACCTGTCTTGGTAAATGGTGAAATTGTCGGCGTAGTTGCGACTTTTCGTGATAAGACGGAAGTACGAAAAATGGCGGAAAAACTGGTTGATATCAAGATTTATGCTGAGGCACTACGATCGCAAACCCATGAATTTATGAATAAACTTCATGTGGTGATTGGAATGATCCATATGGAATATTATGACGAATTAAAAGACTACGTGATGAAAATTGCGCATCAATATCAACTTGAGGTTGGTTCAGTGGTGAGGAAAATTAAAGACCCTGTCGTTGCTGGATTTTTATTGGGTAAATTGAGTTGGGCTCGCGAAGTTGGTGTTGAAATGGAGTTGTCAGAGGAGTGCTGTCTTCCCGACTTGTCTGATTCTGATATGGTGACTGAGTTGATCACGATTATTGGGAATTTATTAGATAATGCCGTTGATGCAGTGCAAGAGTCAACCATCAAGAGTATTAACGTCAAAATTATACAAAGTTGTGGCGTTTTAAAGATAGAAGTAAGTGACACCGGAAAAGGGATTCCTAAAGATCAATACGAAGTTATTTTCAAGAATGGCTATTCAACGAAGGGAGAGAATCGCGGGGTTGGATTGTATATCATGAAGCGTAGTATAGTACGTTTGAAAGGTGAAATAACCTTTGTTTCGAAAATAGGTCAGGGAACTACGTTTTATGTAAGTTTGCCGTACAGGAATAAGGAGCGATTTATTTGATTAAAGTAATCATTGTTGATGACGATCCTATGGTGGCAGAATTTAATAAGCGGTATATTGAATTGGTGAATGGTTTTGAAGTAACTGCGATAGCACATTCGGCAGATATTGCACTAGAAATGCTAGAAAATTATGAAATAGACCTTATTTTGCTAGATATATTCATGCCGGGGATGAATGGCATTGAGTTGTTGATGAAAATCAGGAAAAGTGGTAAAGGGGTCGACGTAATTGTGGTAACAGCTGCTTGTGATAAGCAGACCATTATGACAGCCTTGCGGTTTGGCGCAGTCGACTATATTATTAAACCTTTTGAGTTTGAGCGGTTAAGTGAAGCTTTGCTTAACTATAAAGAATTGATCAATATCATGACGGAACAAAAAATAATCAATCAGGATGACCTAGATAATTATGTTTTATGTAAAGAGCACTCGATGAATGCACAACCACCAAAAGGGATTGATCGTAATACACTAAAATTGGTATGGGAAAACATACAAGGGTTTAAACAAAGTGCATTCTCGACAGAAGAGATGGCGGCATCGGTGGGAATATCGCGTGTTTCTATGCGTAAATATTTAGAATTTATGAACCAAATTGGCGTTTTGAAACTAGAACTTATTTATGGCACGATCGGTAGACCTGTATATAAATATCGTTGTATATGTTTTGAAAATCAACGCATAGCTCGCTATTTTTAGCAATCATATAAAATTAAAATAATATTTAGTTTTAAAAGTCGATCAAATGGTCGACTTTTATTAAAGTTATTTATGATTTTATTAATAACTTTAATTACAAAATAGTTTGAAAAGTTGCAAAATAACGACATTCCTTTTAAAAAGCTGTATTGTAAAGTTAGTTAAGAACTCATAAACTTTTTAGATAGTGTATTTAAGTGAATAAAAAAGGAGGGTGGAAGACGATAATAAAAAAGGCAATTGGCTGGAAACATGGTTTTAGTTTAGATTATTGGAGGTGTTATTCTTGTCAACAACATTTGATAAAATCAAAGATATGCATGAAAAATCAGAAAAAATAATGGCTGGTGGCGGGGAAAAACGGGTGCAGAAACAACATGCATCTGGAAAAATGACCGCGCGTGAACGTATCGAAAAACTAATGGATGTAGGTACTTTTGTTGAATTAGATCGTTTTGTTACTCATCGTTGTACAAACTTTGGTATGGAAAAAGAAGAGGCTCCTGGTGAAGGGGTTGTAACTGGCTACGGTACGATTGATGGTCGCTTGGTCTATGTATTTGCGCAAGATTTTACAGTGGTTGGCGGTTCATTAGGTGAAATGCACGCTGCGAAAATTTGCAAAGTACAAGATATGGCGATGAAAATGGGTGCACCGATTGTTGGAATCAATGATTCAGGTGGAGCTCGGATACAAGAAGCAGTAGATGCCTTGTCTGGTTATGGAAAGATCTTCTATCGGAATACTTTGGCATCAGGCGTGATTCCACAGATATCGGCAATTATGGGACCATGTGCTGGCGGTGCAGTGTACTCACCGGCTTTGACTGATTTTGTTTATATGGTAGAAAAAACGAGTCAGATGTTTATTACCGGTCCACAGGTAATAAAAACTGTAACTGGTGAAGAAGTTAGTGCAGAGCAACTTGGTGGAGCAATGACGCATAACTCCGTTTCTGGAGTTGCGCATTTTGTAGCGGATGATGATGCAGATTGTCTAGAACAAATTCGTAGATTGATTAGTTTTATTCCAAGCAATAACTTAGAAAATCCACCAGTTTTTGCAACTGAGGATGATCCACTACGAATTGATGAATCCCTCAATTCTATTATTCCTGATAGCTCAAATCAAGCGTATGATGTAAAAGATGTGATTGCAAAAATTGTCGATGGCGGAGACTTCTATGAGGTACAGCCTTATTATGCAGCAAATATTGTAACGGCTTTTGCTCGTTTAGATGGGCAGACAGTTGGTATTATTGCAAATCAGCCGAAAGTTATGGCGGGTTCACTAGATATCAATGCTTCAGATAAAGCTTCTAGATTTATTCGTTTCTGTGATGGCTTTAATATTTCGATACTGAATATTGTTGATGTTCCTGGTTTCCTACCTGGAACGAACCAAGAATATGGCGGTATCATTCGTCACGGGGCAAAACTATTATTTGCATACTCCGAAGCTACAGTTCCTAAAGTTACCTTAGTTGTCCGTAAGGCGTACGGCGGTTCTTACCTCGCAATGTGTTCGCGCGACTTAGGTGCTGATCAGGTAATTGCTTGGCCAACAGCTGAAATCGCAGTTATGGGACCTGCTGGGGCTGCTAACATCATCTTTAAAAAGGATCCAGATATAGCGGAAAAAACTGCAGAGTATGTGAAAAACTTTGCTACACCATATCAAGCGGCAAAACGTGGTTTTGTTGATATGGTTATCGAACCCAAAGAAACACGTCCAGTATTAATCAATGCATTTAACATGCTTGCTTCAAAACGCGAGGGGCGTCCAGCAAAACGGCATGGTAACATTCCTTTATAAATAGAATGTTACAGGTTTTAAATACTAATTAAAATGAGGTGAGAACAGTGACGTCAAATCCATTTGTAATCATGCTGATCAATATGACGGTTGTATTTGGAGTGTTGTATGGATTAAGTCTAGTTATTCGTTTAATTAAAATAGTAGATCCGACAAAAAAAAAGATAATTGCTGAAGATGACTTAAGCAAAAAAAAACTTGCAGCGAATGCTAATAAAGATGTAGAAAGTGAAAGCGCAACAACGGTCACTTCAGCGCAAACTGTTTCAAACGATGATGAAACATTTATCTTGATTGCAGCAGCAATTGCTGCGTATGGTTATAGTGCATCACAGATTGTTTCAATACGTACTGTTGGTGGCGAAGTATGGAGACAAACAGCGCGAGTGGAAGCAGTTCAGTCTAGAAATCAAATGTTTTAAAAAACAATTTAAGGAGGAATATATAATGGAAAAATTTAGAATTACGTTAAATGGTGTAACTCATGAGGTTGAAGTTGAAAAAGTTGGTAGTGCAAGTGGAGCACCAGCTCCTGTAGCGAAAAGAGAAAGTACTCCAGCACCTGTTGCGGCACCTGCGGCACCTAAAGTGACTGCACCACCTAAAGCAAACGTACCTGCTGGAGCAAAAACTGTAAACGCACCAATGCCAGGAAAAATTTTATCAGTTAGTGCAACCGTAGGCCAAACAGTTAAACGCGGTGAGATTTTACTCATCCTTGAAGCGATGAAAATGGCGAATGAAATTATGGCACCAGCGGATGGCAAAATCACTGCGATCAATGCTACTGCTGGGCAAACGGTTAGTACCGGAGATGCTCTAATCGTAATGGAGTAATATAAAAATACAATTGTTTGGGGGGGACAAATATGGATTTATTTAACGCATTTTCTGTAGCACTGCAAGCTGTCTGGTCAGATAGTGGTTTTGCAGCATTTACTACTGGTAATGCTATCATGATTGCTGTTGGGATTATCTTGCTATATATGGCTTTTGCTAAAGGATTTGAACCGCTACTGTTATCACCAATTGCTTTTGGTTGTATATTAGCAAACTTTCCGAAGACAGGGTTCTTTGAAGATCCTGGTGTAATGCAGGCGATTATGTACGGCATTAACAATGAAATCTTTCCACCACTAATTTTTCTTGGTGTAGGGGCAATGACAGACTTTGGTCCGCTCATTGCTAATCCATCGACATTACTTTTAGGTGCAGCTGCTCAATTCGGCGTGTTTGCTGCTTTAGCTGGGGCAATGATGCTAGGTTTTAATGTGCAAGAAGCTGCCGCAATCGGTATCATCGGCGGCGCTGATGGTCCAACTGCTATTTATTTAACAATTAAACTAGCACCACATCTTTTAGGGGCGATCGCGGTTGCTGCATATTCCTATATGTCATTGGTACCGTTGATTCAGCCACCAGTGATGAAACTGTTGACAACTCAAAAAGAACGCGAAATCGTTATGGATCAATTGCGTCCTGTATCTAAGTTTGAAAAACTTGCGTTTCCGGTAGTGACAACGATTGTTATCAGCTTACTCTTACCACCAATTGCGTCACTTATGGGGATGTTAATGCTTGGTAATCTGTTCCGTGAATCAGGGGTAACAGATCGTTTATCCGATACTTCCCAAAATGCACTGATTAATATTGTAACGATCTTTCTTGCAACTGGTACAGGTCTTACGATGTCAGCAGAAAGCTTTCTAAACTTAAAAACAATTGAAATTATTATTCTTGGTCTGATTGCTTTTATTTGTGGGACTGCCAGTGGTGTATTGCTTGGCAAGCTTCAATGTTATTTATCTGGCGGAAAAATAAATCCACTCATTGGTTCGGCTGGGGTGTCAGCAGTGCCGATGGCTGCACGGGTAAGTCAGATTGTTGGACAAAAAGCCAATCCTGCTAACTTCCTATTGATGCATGCGATGGGGCCAAATGTAGCGGGCGTTATCGGTACGGCAGTTGCAGCTGGTACTATGCTTGCAATGCTAAAATAGGGATCTGTAAAATTTATGATGCATAAAATTCATAAGAAATAAAGGAGGCAAAGCATATGTCAGCTGCGGTAGTTACCTTAATTGTTTTAGGCGTTGTAGCGTTGTGTTTTGTTACGGAGATTATCCCATTAGCGATAACGGCTATGGGCGGAGCCATTGTTTTAGGTGTTATCGGGATCATTCCAATGAAGGAAGTGTTTTCGGGTTTATCTAATTCTACCGTTGTTTTATTTGCTGGGATGTTTGTCATTGGTGCATCCATGTTTCATACGGGACTTGCCCAGAAATTGGGCGAATCAGTCGTACGTGTTGTCGGAAAAAGTGAAAATGGCTTAATGGCAGGAACGATGATTATTGCGGCTGCTATTTCCTCAGTATCATCCAATACTGGTACGACAGCGGCCTTGATGCCGGTTATTGTAGGAATTTGTTCGGTAGCTAAGATTCCTGCTTCCCGTCAATTGATGCCGTTAGCCTTTGGGGCAGGTTTAGGTGGTATCATTACTTTAGTTGGTACACCACCGAATATCATCGCAGCCGGTTCATTAAAAGCGGCTGGTTTTGAACCTTTTGGTTTTTTTGAATTTGCTTGGATAGGAATTCCGCTTACGATTGCTGGCATTGCTTATATGGTATTTGTCGGTAAGTATCTTTTACCAAGTACAGTGTTGTCAGCTGATGATATGAAAATTGATGAAGAAGCTGCCAAAGAAGCAACTGCTGGGACG
>Ga0316600_10000630_pt1 | contig 16825 bp, 23 predicted proteins | sample OWC_soil_day5_CT_FD_207652 | JGI IMG/M metagenome (GOLD analysis project Ga0316600, IMG submission 207652) | Wetland soil microbial communities from Old Woman Creek delta, Ohio, United States - OWC_soil_day5_CT | ecosystem: Environmental > Terrestrial > Soil > Wetlands | place: USA: Ohio... | reverse complement strand
ATTATTGGTTGCTACCATTGGTATATTAATACCCATTTCATTCATTAATCTTATTATAGCAGAATGTTGTCCATCTGGCCCTGCGCTAACAATAACATCATTGTTTTCCATTAGCAAATCTCTAAGCATAGGAAAACCAACTTTACGTAATGAGGTTACTGTATGTAATAGAACGTCATTTTTCTCTAATAAATCCCCGATAAAAACATTTCCAACTTTACCAGGAGCAACAATCGCTGTAATTGTATTTTTATTTTCCATGAGCTTTTTGATAATAGGCAAAGCGGGTGCTTGCCCAATACCTCCAGCTACCAATAATATCTTACCATCCATTATATTGTCAATCCATGGTTTACCTAAAATCCCATTATAATAAGGCCCTTTTACCATTAAATTATCATCAATATTTGCTAAAAACCGTTGCGACTTTGCTCCAATTCCTTCTACAATAACGCTAATTTTATTATCAACAACCTTAACGACACCAACTGGAAAGTGAAAAGATTCTATGTCATTCATTCTACGTAAAAAAACAAATGAACCTATTACATTTAATTTATCTGCTAATATTGGATCAGTTAAAATCTCAAATAAATAGGTTTGCGCTCCTACTTGTATTTTAGATAAAACACTGCTTTCATATGCAGGCCTAACCGATGAAACTATATTATTTTTCATTTTTTCTTGCCAATGCTTCTCATACATAATACAAATTCCATTCCAATTGCATTCACAAGTATTCATTCCTTGTAATTTTGTGCAAAAAACGCAATGATTCGTTTCCGCTAACAAACATGGACAATACTGAGAATTGATATCACTACATCGGGTTATTAAGCTTTTCATTCTTTCACCTCCTAAACCAAACAGGTATTATAAATATCAGTTAAATTATTTTCTTTTATTCTCGCTTTTATTTCCAAGTCATTCACTGAATAAAGGCCACTTACTTGCATTCTCTCAAAATACACGGAGCCTGAGAAAGTATAACGAAGTTTCAAGCCATCTGTTTCTAACATTTTTTCATGTATAAAAGCAATAAAATCTCCAACAGCGACGGTTCTAGGCAGTTCTAAGTATTTCATATCCAAAGCACAACGAACTGCATTGTTGCCCGCGAGCAAGCCAGTAATAATTGCTTCTGTATGACCAACCAATATTGCAGATTTTTCTCCTGCACAAAAAACATTTTCTAATCCATTAACAAGCAAACAATGATTACTAGGCGCTATACCTAAATAACGTACTGAGTTCCCAACACCACCAGCATAGGGATCTTCGTAGCGAGCTTTTTCCAACCCCTTAATCGTACGTAAATCTTCAATAGGAAAATACGAAGTCATTAACTTAGCATGCCCAGTATCCAATAAAATAAGGTTATCAGCAAATTCAGGGAGAGCATATTGACTGCAAGCCTTTTTATTTAATGAGCTTGTTTTTTTTATTTTCTCTGGTACTTTTAAAATAACAACCCCTTCTCTATCTAACTCTTCCCTAACTTCATCAGATAAAGAATCTTTATTTATCTTACATGATCCACTCATAGCGCCAATACTACCATCAACTTTATGCCCAAAAATTTCATTTACTCCTGCTTTATGACAGATACTAACTCTTGGACCAAAAGATGGGCACCTTAAAATACACATAGAGCAACCATTTCCATACTCAAGACAATTTCCCATTGGACCAGCAGTTCCGGTTGCATCTACAAATACATCAGCTTCTAATTCATCACCACCATCTATAATAACACTCTTTAAATTCCGAGCATATTTTACTATATGATTTACTCTAGCTTTTGTTTTAATACATACGCCATAGGACTTTAAAATACTTTTAATAATAGGCTCCATTTTGGCTACATCATATAAAGATGCATGTTTATGTCCTGGGAAATTTATACATTTATGACGGCTATTTTGATCCATTGCCGTAAAAAAATCTCCACCACCCATCGCTATACTTTCTTCTGCAGCAGTATAACGTCCATTATTACGAAATATTCCACCAACCAATCCAGTCCCCAAAAGCATATCCGTACGCTCTAACAGAAGAACTTCAGCACCTGCTTTTGCCGCAGATAAAGCGGCAGCACATCCAGACCAACCTCCGCCGACAACAATAATTTTTGGCAATTTGCTCCCTCCCCAACTTAAATCTCAATACAGTGTATTCACCTGAATCAAAACTGCTACACACAGAAAATAAAGCTGATGCCATCGCACCAGCTTTAACTTGCAAATATCAACCGACAAATATAGATTGAACTAAAAAAGCCTACCATATCACCAAATAAACCTACATAAAGAGAATATCTCGGATTTGTGATACCAACTGCACCAAAGTAAACTGTCAAAATATAAAAAGTTGTATCCGTACTTCCTGCAATTGTTGAAGCGATTCTTCCATACAAAGAATCTGGTCCAAATTGATTTAACAATTCCGCCGCTAAACCTAATGCCCCCGTACCCGACAATGGTTTCATAATTGCTAAGGGAACCAATGCCTCCGGTACCCCTAACAGAGAAAGAACTGGGGATAAACAATTGATCATAAATTGCATAGCCCCCGAGTCCCTAAAAACACTAATAGAAACCATCATAGCAACTAAAAATGGCATAATTCGAACTGCTGTATAAAACCCCTCACTAGCTCCTTCAACAAATGCCTCATACACTTTAACTTTTGACCATAGACCACTTAAAATAATAATTACGATTCCCATAGGAATCGCCCAAATAGATATTTTTGTACATAATTCTAACATCATCGTCTATTCCTCATATACGATAAAAAATAATTCGACAAAAAAAATCAAAAATTAATACCATTATCGTGGTAAATAAACTTACGACAATTGTCACACCAACAATTTCTTCTGGGCGAGCCGAACCAGCTGCTGCTCTTAATGCAATCACAGTGGCGGGTACGATTGTAAACCCTGTTGTACATATTGCTAAAAAGGTGCACATTGCTGGTGTTGCTATCGTTTTGTTGCCATTTAAGCTCTGCATTTCTTGCATTGCTTTTATCCCTAATGGGGTAACTGCATTACCTAACCCTAACATATTCGCACTAATCGTCATAATAATTGCTCCCATCGCAGGATGATTTTCGGGAATATTACGAAAAATACGTTTCATCATCGGGTGTAATACCTTCGTAATTATTTTAACAACACCAGCCTTTTCAGCGATTTTCATCAAACCCAACCATAAGCACATAACGCCAATAAGCTTAAAAGATAATGTTACACCGCTTTCAGCCGCATCAATTACACTTTTAGTAATTATATCAATGTTCCCATTGATTGCTGCATATATAATACCAATAAGTAAAAAAGCCGCCCATATTAGATTAATCATATTCATTCACCTCATACCAACTTTATGATATAAATGATATAAAAATACTAAAAAAAGACGACATATCGCCGTCTTTTTAATGAAACTTACTTTTCAAAAATTCTATTGTATTCATAATTGATTGATAAATGGCTATAAAAAATGATTTACGTTCTATATCATCATTTGCTAGTAAATCTGCTGAAGCTACTTCTTTATTATCATATAAAATATGTACAGCACCTAACCGATCGTCTTTTGTAATTTTAGCTTCAACAGAATCTGGAGCATCTATAACTGTAGTAAATTTTTCTCTTTCGCCATCTACTACAGGAATATCAATATCTTTATCAAGATAAAGCTCTACGTATTCTTTTTTACCTGAAAGAACTTTTGAAGTTTTTAAAACATCACCCTTATGGAATAAATTTACCAATTGTATATGTGAAAAGCCATAATTCAAAAGTGCAATGGAGTCATTCCACATATACTCGCTATCCAAGACGACAGCGATTAGTTGCATACCATCACGCCTTGCAGCAGAAACTAAACATCTCCCCGCTGCATCTGTATAGCCAGTTTTAACACCATTTCCACCATCATATAACCATAACATCCTATTTTCATTAAATAACTCTCGACCATAGTCATTTTTAGCCCATGGAATAATTTTTGTTTTGGTACTTACAATCTGTTCAAACATTGGATTTTTATATCCATATGCAGCAATCTTAGCCAAATCATGTGCAGTTGAATAATGCTTTGGATCAGGAAGTCCACTAGAATTTACAAAAGATGTATTATTTGCGCCAATTTCATGTGCTTTTTCAGTCATCAATTTTGCATAATTTTCGACCGATCCGGCTAAATGTTCTGCCACTGCTACTGTAGCATCATTGCCAGAAATCAACATTATCCCATAAAGCATATCTAACAATCTTAACTTTTCCCCGTTTTCTAGCCATAAAGAAGAACCTTCCGTCGTAGACGCTTTTTCACTAGCCGTTACAATATCGTTTAAATCGCCCTTTTCTAAGGCTACAATAAGTGTCATCATCTTAGTTGTACTCGCTGGATATCGTCTACTCTCCGCATCTTTAGCATAGATAACCTGCCCAGTTTGAGCATCCATAACAATTGCTGATTTCGCTGTTACATTTGATAATAGATCAGCAGCTCGACAAGTAGTAATACCTGAATTTAAAATAAAAAATGTTATTAATATAATAACATTGAAACACTTAAACATAAAAAATTAATATACCCCTTTCTCGAAACCGAAAACACAACATGAATTATTATATATGAAATTTGCTCTACAGTCAAAGCCCAAATTCACTCATTATAGGAATTTTCTAACTAAAGTAAAACAAGACTCTTGTATAATCAAAAGTCTTGTTTGCAATTCGAATATATACGTTCTGTAGAATCTTTGCTAAGAACGTAACTCCGTCCTATCTATATCACTCTTATCTTTTTGCCCATTTTGTTTATTTAATAATTGCTGCACTGTTTCTATTGCTTGTGGAAATAAGTCTAACACTCTATCATAAACAGAATTTTCTTCTACACACATGAATCGAATCCCATGTTCAGGAGAACATACTAAAAATCCAACTGGTCTTACACTCACTCCAGCTCCACTACCGCCGCCAAAGCCACCTGCCATATCGTCATTTTCTTCAAAATCTTCACCACCACCACCAGCAGCAAAACCAAAAGCAACCTTTGATATCGGGATAATAACTGTTCCATCTGGCGTGTTCACAGCATCTCCGACAATGGTATTTACATCTACCATTTCTCTGATGCTTTCCATTGTTGTTTTCATCAAACCCTGTATTGGATGTTCACTCATATATGTTCCCTCCATAATACTATAATAAACTTTTTAACATATATATAACATTGCCAATCTTTAAACTAAATATACAATTTATCCGAACCTCTTCTTTTTTAGCAGTAAAATTTGGTTTAATTATCCCTTGTGGTGCACCAACAAACATTAGATTTTTATATAAATACTTTAATATCAGCCCTTTAAATGTAAAAATCATTCCATATAACATGGCTGTTGTAGCGGGATTAAGCACTCCAATATGAACATAATAGGAAAACTTTTCACATTGTAAATACTTTAAATTTATTCTGATTAGTGCTCTACTTATTTTTTTAAAATTTATAAATGGATTTAAAAAAAAATTTTTATTAATGTACGATTTTATTTTCATATGAACATCCATTTTTTCTTCTTGCCTATGCTTCAATAAAAATTTTTTTAATGCGTCTTTATCAAGAATATAAACTTCTTTATGATAAATCGTAATATAATCAAATAATAATACAGAAACACCAATCGTATTCCTTGAATAAACTCTACTATATGCAATATGAAAATAAAGCTTACTATACCAAACAAACATGATACTTAAAATCATGACTATAATGATTACTACCAACAAATTCATATCTCACCTAAACTATTCATGAAATTTTCTTATTTTATTATTATTTAAACATACGGACAAAAATATACAGAGTAACCATTTAAAGATCACTCTGTTATTCAACCTCAGGTAATGCTGGTAGATCTGCAATATCATCTAAACCAAAACATTTCAAGAATTCTTCTGTTGTCCCATATAAAATAGGCCTTCCTATTACCTCTTTACGTCCAACCTCTTTAATTAAAATACGTTCGACTAAACGATTTAAAACACGGTCAACTCTAACCCCCCGAATATTTTCAATCTCTTGTTTCGTAATTGGTTGCCGAAAAGCAATGATGGATAGCGTCTCTAATGCTGGTGCTGACAACTTACTTTCTAATACTTGTGCTAATTTTTCTAAAACAGGTGCTAAATTAGGCTTTGTGCATAATTGATATCCACCAGCTACTTTTATAATCGTTAAGCCTCGCTCACTATGATCCATTTCATTCTTTAATTGACAAATTAATTCTTCTATATTTAGTTTATCAACATTTAATATATCACCTAATCGAGTTGTCGATATGGGATCGCCACTAACAAATAGCAATGCCTCAATATGTCCCTTAAGGTTATTATAAAACATTACACAACCACATCCTTTGCTTTAATACAAATTGGTGCAAAAGAATATTTTTGTTCAATAAAAACTCTTTTTAATTTTATCAATTCCAATAAAGCTAAAAAAGTGACAACTAGTTCTGCCTTCGTACCCGCCCTAGTAAAAGCATCCGTAAACAATATGCCTTGTTTACTTTTATGTAACAATACCATAATATCCATCATTTTATCTTGAACACTAAACTTTTCCCTTGATACCAATGCAGTATCATCAACATTGGCTTCTAATACCGCATTAAAAGCAGTCACCAACAAATTAACATCCAAACCTTCTAAAGATATATACTGCGTTAACAATTGCTCTGGCTCCCTAAAAAACATTTTAGAACGATCAGTAGCCAATTGATCTAACACTTCACTTACTTCTTTGAATCTACGATATTCTAGCAATCTATCAACCAATTCTTGTCTTGGATCTAGCTCAGAATCATCTTCGTCTTCATCAATTTTTTTCGGTTTGGGTAGTAAAATTCTAGATTTAATCTGCAATAAGGTCGCTGCCATAACTAAAAATTCACTAGCAACTTCAATATTAAACTCTTTAAATTGTTCTAGATAGGTTAAATATTGTTCTGTTACTTCTGCAATCGGAATATCATAAATATCAATCTTATTTTTCTCTATAAGGTGCATAAGAAGGTCCATTGGACCTTCAAATGCATCTAATTTTATCTTATACTCAGACATTTTTTAAAGGTGCATTGCTTCACGAACTTCTTCCATTGTAGCAGCGGCAACTTTACGAGCTCGTTCAGCACCATATTCTAAAATTTCTTTTACCCGCCCTGGATTTCCTTCATATTCCACGCGGCGTGTATGCATATCTGCCATAACATCCACCATTTTCTCAGCTAAACGCTTTTTACATTCAACGCAGCCGATACTCGCTTGTCGACAAGCTGTATTAATTTCAGCCACATTATCAGCATTAAACATTTTATGGAATTTATTAACAATACAAACATCAGGATTACCACAATCTGTTTTCTTTATACGATTAGGATCTGTGATCATCAAACGAATGCGTGCTCTTAACTCATCAGAGCTTGCTGCAAATGGAATATCATTTCCATAAGATTTACTCATTTTTCTCCCATCAATGCCTGGTAATAAAGAGGCTTTACTTAATTGCGCTTGTGGTTCTGGAAATACTGGCTTATATAAATTGTTAAATCTCCTAACAATTTCTCTAGATAATTCTAAATGTGGAATTTGATCTTCACCAACCGGAACATACTCTGCTTTATAAAGAACAATATCAGCTGTCATTAATTCTGGGTAACCTAGAAAACCATAAGTATTGATATCTTTCCCTTGCCCCCCCAATTGTTGAAGCTTATCTTTATAAGTTGGAACGCGTTCTAACCAAGATAACGGAGTCATCATTGACAGTAATAAATGAAGCTCTGCATGTTCTTTTACTTTTGATTGCACAAAGATTACATTTTTTTCGGGATCAAGCCCTGCACTAAGCCAATCAATCGCCATGTTATGTATATTTTCGGGTATTTTACTTGTATCTTCATAGGCTGATGTTAACGCATGTAAATCAACAATAGAAAAGAAACACTCATATTCATGTTGCAACTTAACCCAATTTTCTAATGCTCCCAAATAATTTCCTAAATGAAATTTGCCCGATGGCTGCATTCCACTAAAAATCCGACCCTTACTCATAGAAATCTCTCCTTAAAAAATGAATATAGCAATTGCCCACATAGCATCAAGTATAAGCTTGATAATTGGACTTATAATAAAACCAACTAATCCCAATACAATGAGTCCCATTAAAATTAATGAACCGTATTGACTATAGCTTTCATATTGATACGCCAATCTCCCTGGCAAATAGTTCATTAATACTTTTGAACCATCCAACGGTGGAATTGGCAACATATTAAATACAGCAAACATAACATTATAACTACAAATATACCTTAACGTAGTCATAATCCAATATTCTCTGATTCCCATATGATTTAATATGACAAATATTATCACCGCAACAAAGGCCGTAATTAAATTTACTCCTGGACCAGCCAATGATACAAACATCATGCCTTGACGCCCATTTTTAAAATTACGCGGATTCACTGATACTGGCTTTGCCCAGCCAAATTGTACTAGCCATAACATAATTAGTCCAAATGGATCAAGGTGGGCAATCGGATTTAAAGTCAATCTGCCTTCAAATCTAGGCGTTGGATCACCTAAAGCGACCGCTACTCTTGCATGCGCATATTCATGAACTGTTAAAGCAATTAATAACGCTGGAATACGAAAAATCATATCTACATCAAACACGAAACTACCAACCTCCAACAAATTTTATTAACTTAATAGATTCATATCGTTTTATTATACATAAAATTCTAACAAAAGTGAAACATTACCTGATAAATTATCTATTTATTAGATCATCCATATTCCTTAAACACCCCATTTTCTCAATTAAAAATTAAATTTCAACTGCAGAAACATAGGTAAACCTTTTTTCCAACTTACCATCGACCTTTACCTCTTCACTAAACATCGAAAGAGGTCTTACCCAATATTCATACTTACCATAAAGAGCTTGATAAACAACCAACTCTTCCTCTGTTTCACTATGCTTTGCAATACATAGCACTTTATATAGATTACCTTTGTAATGCTTGTAAATTCCTACTTTCATTGCAATACCTCGCTTAAAAACAAACTTCAAATGACAAATCAGTCTTTTAAAACATAAACTTCTCTATATCTTTTCATTTTCCTGTTCAACAACAAAAGTCTGTGAATCGCATAAAACATCACAGACTTTTGATCCTAAATTTTATTATATCCAATTCCATTACGGTCTAATATTTCTTCAATTGCTTTTCTCGTAATCGGAGCACCACGACAAATATCATCTTTTCTTCGCATTTTTCCGATATCGCCAATGCCAATAACCACTGGAATATCAAGTTCATTTATTACATCTACCGTATCACCTTTAATGACCGGAGTATTTTCTAAAAATACGTTGTTTTTTTCCTCACCTTTTTTATCTATTGATGTATTCACGATACTACCCTCTTTAGATACACATGCATCTACTGTCACACCATAAATATCTGTAGTATTAGAAGCAACTGCAATCGCGCCAAGCACTTGAATATCAGGATGCTTGGCAACATATTCTAAAGCCAGCTCACCTTCGCCTTTTTCAGGTTCCCCTCTATCATCAAACATAACAAGTACAGGATCACTTGCCACTGTTTTTAATAACTCAACAATCTTCTTACCACTAATCGGGGTTGGATTTCCTGCCGAAGCTGATAAACAGCGTAAATTCAAATCATAAGCAAGTTTTTCAATTACCTTTTGTGCAACGCTATCGCCATCTGTAATCAATATAACCCTAACTTTATCAGGCATTTTCTCACCTCATATATTAAAACATTCAACCTTTACTCTACCCCTTGGGATTAAATATAACTGCCATTAAGAAACCAAACACAATGGCAGCCATCATGCCAGAGGCAGTTGCACTTAAAGCGCCGTTAAAGATCCCCAAAAAGCCATATTTATCAACGCCCTCTAGAGTGCCTGCTGCAAGTGAATTACCAAACCCCGTTAAAGGAATTGTCGCTCCTGCTCCCCCTAGTTCAACCAACGGCTGATACCAACCTAATCCACCCAAAATGGTTCCCATTACGACGAACAATACCAATACATGGGCAGGGGTTAAATTCGTCAAATCCATCAGTAATTGTCCAATCATACAAATAATCCCACCAACTGCAAAAGCAATAACATATTCTTGCATTTCACAAAACCTCCCTATACCTCAATCGCCAATGCATGGGCAATACATGGAATTGACTCCTTCTGCTGATAAGATGTTGGACTATGCAAGCTTCCCGTTCCAACAAGTAAAATTTTACCGTAATTCTTTTTACATAACATTTGATAAATATATCCACAGAAGACAACAGCTGAACTTGCACAACCACTAGCTCCAGCATGTGTATCTTGCTCTTCCTTGTAAATCATGCACCCACAATCCTCATAATTATTAGATAGATCAAGGCCTTTTTCAGCGCATAATTTTATGACCATTTCTTTCCCGATATAACCCAAATCACCTGTGAAAATCATGTCATAATAGTTTGGATTTCGACCTGTATCACTAAAGTGTGTAATTAAAGTATCTACAGCTGCTGGAGCCATTGCTGGTCCCAATGCATTCGGATCTTTAATTCCCATATCAACAATTTTACCAACGGTTGCATAAGTAAGCTTCGGGCCACTTCCTGTTGAAGACAAAATTGCGGCACCTGCTCCCGTTACAGTCCACTGCGCAACTGGAGGACGTTGTACGCCCAATTCCGTAGGAAAACGATATTGACGTTCTGCGGCGTCGTGATGACTTGAAGCCGCCCCTGCTAAAAGATTCGCAAAACCACCATCAATCATCATAGCGCCAATCATCATACTTTCAATCATCGTGGAACATGCACCATATAGACCTAAAAAAGGTCTAGCTAATGTTCGCATTGCAAAATGTGTACTCATCAATTGATTTAATAAATCACCAGCTAAAATAAATTCTAAATTTTCTACGGAACCACTTATCTTTTCGCTTGCTCGCGTAATTACTTGTTCAAGCATATAAGACTCGCATTGTTCCCAACTATTTAAATCGTTAATATTATCCTTCATAATAATATCAAAATATTTGCTTTGTAAACCTTCGCCTTCCATGGGGCCACCAATATTTGCAGTACTAATAATGACTGGTTGATTCACAAATCCAATACTTTGTTTACCACATCTTTTATTCAACACAAACCCTTCTTTCAAGAGATTAATAAAAGACTCTAAACCAATGAATAATCCCTACAATGAAAGCAGTAACAAGCCCATATACAATAACAGGTCCTGCTATTACAAACATTTTTGCCCCAATCCCAAATACAAAACCTTCTCTTTTAAATTCCATTGCACAGGCAACAATAGAATTTGCAAACCCTGTAATTGGTACTACAGAACCAGCCCCAGCCCTCTTGCCAATTTCATCATAAACACCAAGCCCAGTTAAAGATGCTCCTAAAAATACCATTACGACCGAGGTACAAGCTGCTGCATCTTTCTTACCAATTTCCATAGATATAAAATAATCTTGCACAAATTGTCCAATTGTACAAATAATTCCACCAACCAAAAATGCCCACAGCAAATTTTTCATGATTGGTGGTTTCGGAATGATTTTATCAACTTTATCTTGATATTGTTTTTTTAATTTTTCTGTAACCTTCTTTTTCTGCAAGAAAATCTATCCTCCTAACCATTACTTGAATAGGAGAAAAGAGCACCAATTGGTACTCTTTTCGTAATCATTAATTTTTTACCTTAAATGCTAATTTTACATCCGCACGATACTCTACAATATGACCATCATTGACATTAGCAGTAAAATTTGTTACTTCAATACCTAAAATATTATCAATCGTTTTCGATGCTTCACTCACGGCGTTATCAACCGCATCTGTCCAATTATGATGTGAACTTCCTACCAATTCAATTACTTTTACAACCACAATATTTACCCTCCATATTAATAAACTTCAATCATTATTGTTTACACAATAACTTTTTATATTCACAAATATGGTAAAAAAAATAGACCTTTCAAGATCTATAAAAACATTCTTATTCTTTTTAAAGCTTGTTTCTCAATTCTAGATACTTGTACCTGTGATAAACCAATCATTTTAGCAATCTCTGCTTGTGTCTTATCTTTATAAAAACGTAGCATAATAACAGTACGTTCTTTTTCCGATAATTTTTTTAAGATCTCTTGTATCGCTATTTTTTCTAAATTACCGTTTTCTAAACAATCATTTGCCTTTATTTGATCTAAAAGAAACAATTGATCACCACGATCATTCATCGTTGGTTCATAAAGTGAAATAATGGGCTGTACTGCCTCTAATGCTGCTACAATTTCTTGTGGCGCTAGATCTATTTTAGCAGCAATTTCATGAACTGTTGGATCTCTTCCTAATGTTCCTTGTAAACATTCTTGTGTTTTATGTACTTTATAAGCAATATCCTTTATCGGCCGACTTACTTTAATTGGATTGTCATCACGCATAAACCTTCTAATTTCACCAATAATCATCGGAACAGCATAGGTAGAAAACTTTACATTGAAGCTTTTGTCAAAGCGATCAATCGCCTTAATTAATCCAATACAGCCGATTTGAAACAAATCGTCCCATTCATATCCACGATTAGAAAACCTATGGACGATACTCCGGACTAGGTTTATATTTTCTTTCAAAATATACTCTTTTGCCATAGCATCGCCAGACTGTGCCTTTGTAATGAATAGACTTAGTTCATCATCATCTAGCATAATGCACCTACCTAATGTATATCATGATTAGATATTTTTTTAACTAATCTAACAGTAGTACCCTTACCTAATTCCGAACTTATTTCTAACTCATCCATAAAGGACTCCATAAAGGCAAATCCCAATCCCATTCTTTCAGGGTCGCTAGAATAAGAAGGCTTTCGTGCTTCTACAATATCAGCAATTCCTTTTCCATGATCAATAATTATATATTCCACTTTATCAATATATAAATTAAAAATAAGCTCAACGATTTCATCACTTTTTTCATATGCATGAATCACTGCATTAGATACCGCTTCAGATATTGCAACTTTTATCTCTTCCACTTCATTTAAGGTAAACTCTGCTTGCGCCGAAAATGTAGCTGCAACTAATCTTGCAATTCCAATATTTTCACTTAAACTCTGTAATGATATTTTAACTTGATTCTTTATTTGCATGACGCCCTCCTTATAAACATGAAACCGCTTCAATTTCGCTATCATAAATATTTAAAATCTTTAACACACCTGATAATTCCAATAATTTTTTCACAGGATCTTGAACACCTACTAAGCATATTTTCCCTTTTAAATGCATAATTTTTTTATATCGACCTAAAATTACTCCGATTCCTGAGCTATCAATAAATTGAACCTCTTCCAAATCAATTATTACATCTTTTATCCCCATATTATTTAAATACTCATCTACGGCTTCACGAAAACAATCTGCTCCATGCATATCAAACTCACCGATAACTTTAACGATTAATACACCTTTGGTTATTGCTGTGGTTATTTTCATCCTCATCCTCCTTCTAAACTATAAATGTAAAATAATTACTTATATCTATTCTATAAAAGGGATTTTTTTCCTGCAATAAAATAATAAAAATAGGACTGCCTATTAAACAATCCTATTCTTGCTATTTTAAAATAATTTTTAAATCATTGTAATTATTAAATACTAAACCAAATGTAAAAATAATAGTTAAAAGAAATCTCCATTATGCGCGTGGATGCGTTTTATCATATACTTCTTTTAATGGATTTTTTGTTACTTGTGTATAAATTTGTGTTGTAGAAATATCCGCATGCCCAAGCATTTCTTGCACCGATCGTAAATCCGCCCCATTCTCTAACAAATGTGTCGCAAAAGAATGTCTAAGCGTATGCGGTGTGATTTCCTTTACAATATTCGCTTGGCTGGCATACTTCTTTATAATTTTCCAAAAGCCTTGCCTAGTTAAACGATTTCCGTGATGATTAAGAAATAGTGCTGGTTCTTCATATGTACGAACAATTTTTGAACGACCTTTATTAATATACTCATGAACGCTTTTTACTGCAATGGATCCGAGTGGTACAATACGTTCTTTCGAACCCTTCCCATAACATTTTACATACCCCATATCCAGATTAACATCTGAAATATTCAAGGCAATAATCTCTGATACACGGATTCCTGTTGCATATAAAAGCTCTAGCATTCCCTTATCTCTAAGACCTACCGACAGTCTTACATTAGGTTGTTTTAATAATTCTTCCACTTCAGCAATAGAAAGTATTTTAGGCAGCTTTTTTTCTAACTTTGGTGTTTCCAATTTTTCGGCAGGATCATGCTCTAAATAATTTTCTTTAACCAAGTATTGATAAAAAGATTTTAGGGCAGCTATATTACGAGATATAGTTGAAACCGCTTTTCCTTGCGACTTTAAAGTATTCAAGTAATCTACAATGGTCATTCTACTAGAATCTTTGATATCTTCGAATTTACCATTTTGTAAATATGCTTGAAATTGTCTTAAATCGCGCCCATAAGACTCCAAAGTATTTTTTGCCAAACCACGATCAACTGCCAAATAATTAATAAATTGATCAACATAACCTTCCATGTCTACCATCCTTTACCGGCTTATCGATTTCATATTTTTTCTGCATTGAACTATTTCAATTATACATATATATTTATTTTATTCAACATAAACTCCTATTCCCCTGTCTCCTATTGTCGAAAAATTCAATTTTTTACTTCTAAATGATCTAAACTCAAGATATTTTCTACACGCAATGGAGCTTGATAGTTATTAAAATGTATATTATTATCATGGGGATTAATAAATAATAACTGACTAATCAATTTAGGTAAAATATAAAATAACATAACGGCTAATATAATAACAACACAAATAATCTTAACAAATTTTACAATTTTACCCTGACCAAAGATTAATAGCATTTCTATCATCCTCACTAATACTGATTAATAAAATAAATATTCAACTTAAAAATTTTTATTCATCTTTAGAATAATCCTGCTACTAATTTCATAAAAACAGGTGAGATATATACTTCAACCAATGAACTAACTAACATACCAACACATAAAACAAGGCAAATGATACTATAATTAATAGAATTTGCTAATAATTTAGAATTGATCTGTTTTTTCTTGTTAATGATTTGAATTGAAAAGCTAATAGAGAAAATGCTCATCAAGATTAAAATAGGAACAGCAATAAAATTATGAGGTAATATCGCAACAAAAGCAAATAACAATCCTTTTAAAACAAATTCATTTACTAATAGCCCCACTGTAAAACCAATAATAAAACCACGTGTAAAAACAATAAATAAAACAAATGGTATTCCAATAATTGTAAATCCAAGAATCCAAATAAGAAAAATTATTTTAAGATTATTCCATAGAACTGTCAAAAATAAATCTAATCCATATTCAGTATGCGTTGCGATATCCTGAAAAAAGATATTTAAATACCCTGCTAATTCACTTTTTTGTCCATCTGGTAAAACTTTTATCGCCATTGCCCCAAATACAACACCAATACTGAATATTAATATTACGAAAAAAAACTTAACAATATTGTTTTTTATATATCCGTTTAATCCTTGCCGAAAATATGCGAGCATAAAAAAAATCCTCCCTACATCATTAACCTTGTTAACTCTATGCAGAGAAGATTTCAATTATACCATGTTGTCCTTTTTATAAATTTGCCATAAGAATCGCCACTAAACTTTTAGCATCATCAAGCGTCCCGTCTTTGATCATTGTATGTAATTGTTCCTTAGTATATTTCTCAACATTGATAAATTCATCTTCGTCGGGACATGCTTCACCTTCTACCAAATCTTCTGCAACATAAATATGAATAACTTCATTGGAAAATGCCATTGTCGTTCCAATTGTAGCTATCTTTCTAATTTTATTTGCTGTATAACCAGTTTCTTCTTTCAATTCACGCATTACACATGTATCAGGAGCCTCACCTTTATCCAATTTTCCTGCTGGAACCTCCAAGGTAACTTTCCCCATTGGATAACGATATTGCTTTACCATAGCAATTCTACCATCATCTAATATAGGTATAACAGCAACAGCACCTGGATGTTCAATCCATTCACGCGTAGCCTCTTTACCATTTGGTAATAAAACTGTATCTTTTCGTACTTTTAATAATTGACCATCAAAAACATGTTCTGTTTTAATAAGTTTTTCTTCTAATTCTTTGCTCATATCCTTGCAACCTCCGATAGTATTATTGATAATCTAGCATCAATATTTTAATTTCACTTTAGTTTATCATATTTAAAGAAAATAATCCCTTTTTACCTGTAAAATAAAAATCCCGCCACAAAGTGACGGAATTTTTATTTTATGCACGCATTTCCATTCTAAGTTTATCTGCAATCATTGCCATAAACTCAGAATTGGTTGGCTTACCTTTTTCTAATTTTATTGTATAGCCAAATATCTTATTAATCATATCCATATTTCCTCTGCCCCAAGCAACTTCAATGGCATGACGAATTGCTCTCTCAACCCGACTTGGCGTTGTAGAATATTTTTCTGCAATCAATGGATATAACACTTTCGTTACAGCACCCAAAAGTTCAACTTCATTCACAATCATAATAATCGCATCACGCAAATATTGATATCCTTTGATATGTGCGGGAATACCAATCTCTCTA
>Ga0316600_10000628_pt1 | contig 16840 bp, 18 predicted proteins | sample OWC_soil_day5_CT_FD_207652 | JGI IMG/M metagenome (GOLD analysis project Ga0316600, IMG submission 207652) | Wetland soil microbial communities from Old Woman Creek delta, Ohio, United States - OWC_soil_day5_CT | ecosystem: Environmental > Terrestrial > Soil > Wetlands | place: USA: Ohio... | reverse complement strand
TAATTAGCTATAATAAACCAATCTAAAAATAAAAATCTCGACATTTAAAAATAGTCGAGAAAAATAGATTACTCTATTAATCCCCTTCCCATCGCTCGCAGGTCTAACGGTGATCGTCAATTAGGCAGTTCTCCTGGCTCTAGTTCATCGCTCATCCAAACCTTCTCAAAACGAATGTTTCAATGGTATATCTTGGATTCGCTCCCTATTACAGTGGCGGGACCGCGTTGGCATTACACCAAACTTCCCTATTAAGTCCGTTAAGGACACCTAACTCTTCTTATTCAATTAAAAGTTAAATTAATAACTCACTTCCCGTTTATACTACCATTACTGTGATATATTGTCAACATAATACAATTATGAATTAACATTTAATTATAACTCTCTAGCACAACTAAACTTCATTCTCTTACCAATTAAGCAGAGAAATTTTCTCTGTACTTATCTTTTCATCATATGGTGAACAACTGGCTGCACTGTTTCTTTCTCCAATGCATCCCAAGCTTCATTGGCACGGTCAACGAAAAGTTTACGAACATTTTCATTCTCGCCTACACCATGGATATAAGTCGATACCTTAAATCCTTCTTTTTCTAATATTGATTTATGTGAATCTGGCTCAGCGCCTGCCATATCGTTATTTGCATGATCACCAGCAACCATCATAATTGGAATCAACGTAACATTTTTAATTCCTTTTTCTTTTAACTTTGGAACAATCGTTTCTAGGCTTGGCCAACCCTCAACGGTATAAAGTAAAACATTGTCCATTCCCATTTCAGCTAGGCGAGCCTGCACAACAGAATAATATGCATTCGCTGGATGTGGTGTACCATGCTGCATCAATAAAACAGCGTCTTTTTTACCAGTTTTAGGGAATTCAGTGCGAATTGCTTGCAAAAATTCGGTAACATCGTCTCTTTGTTTTTCTTGGCCCATCCAATACATTACAGATGTTCCCAGCGTCATTTTTTTAAATTGATTTTTGTATAAATCAAAAATTGCACTATCATATGCATATTCCATTCCCGGAATAAGATCCAAAGAAGTGAGAGCTACGCGTGTATAGCCTTCTTGCTTCAGATCAGTTAAAGCTTCCTCAGGGGTTGGTATTTTAATCCCTTCCTTTTGTTGAATTCGATCAACAATGATATGAGAAGTAAATGCCATTACAACTTTGGTATCGGGATGCGCAGCCTGAATATCCGCTACAGTTTTTTCAATCGTTGCCTTACGTGACTCAGTATACGTAGTCCCAAAACTCATAACAACAATAGCATCTTTATTCTCTAAATCCTTCATATCGGCATTTTCTGACACACGTACACCAATTTCTGCCGCCTTCTTTAAAGCCGGAGTTGCATTCTTAACCTCTGGATTCAATTGATAACTTGCATAACTCGTCGTCGCCCCCACACCAATAAATGTAGCACATGCCATCGATGCAATAAGCATTTTCTTCCAATTTTGTTTCATTTAATTTCCTCCTAAATATTTTATAATACTAGTATAAATATAAAAAAATAAGCCTTTTCTGCATAGCAAAAAAGGCTTATTTAGATATCAAAAAATATATCTATTTAATCCCCATCCCCATCGCTCGCAGGTACATAACGGTGACTTTTTAACAGGCAGTTCTCCTGGCTTTAGATCATTGCTCCTCCAAACCTTCCCAGAAGTAAAACCTCCAGTGGCATTTCTTGGACTTGCTCCCTAGTACAGTGGCGGGACCGCATCGGCATTTAACCGATTTCCCTATTAAGCCCTCACGGGCACCTGTCTCAATATCATTATTCATATGTATGATGAAATAAAATTCATTTATTCCAAAAATTATGTTACCACTTTCATTCCTACTTGTCAATTAATAAAAATTCATTGGCTTATGAACGAAACAAAAATATAAGCCATCTCCCCAATGGAAATGGCTCCTTTTATTCAGTTTATTTAGCATGGAGAAAGTCAGAAGCAACAGTGATAATTGATAAGTTCTGATTTATATATGTATACGTTACAAAAATATTATAATTTTTTCCAATTTGAGTTAAAAGTGAACTATAATTATCTAATTTAGTATGTGTTAATAATTGAGCATTATCAATTAATACATTACCACCATCTACATACCCTATCTCAATAATGTTATTTACTCGTATAAAACCTTCATATTTTTCGAAGGAGGTTGTACAACTAAAATTACGATTTGTCCCTGCGCGATTAATTAATTTAAATATAGATAGTAAGATCATTATAAGTAATTTATAATTACCACAGCACTTTACATTTTTTGTAGTCATTTTCAAATTGCACTGTATCATTTGCTCAGTAAGATACTTACGTAAATCTCGCAATATATCTTCTAATAGAAACTCTTCTAACGTGGTTGGTATTATATTTAAATAATCTTCTACTATTTCTTTGATTACCTGAACTTGCAATAACAAATTGGGGGAATTCTCGTCTTTTATCTTATTATCTACACTAGCAATTTCACTTTCTAAATAATTTACTACTGTAATCATTACATTTTTAATGCTCTCTAAATCACTTTTTTTATCAGAAAATTGTTTTTCCATCGTTCGCAACATTTTTTTATAAGCAGCATTTCTTTCACGAAGCGATAATTCCAGTCTTTTCCTATCCCGACGCAAATTATAGTATTCAATCGCTTGCCAAAGTACTGGTAACAAGTCGTCATCCTTGTTCCAAGGCTTCGCAATAAATCTAAATATATCACCTTGATTAACAGTGGTAAGTACATTGGAGATTTCGATATAACCAGATACAACAATTCTAATCGTATCTGGATAATTCATTTTTGCTTCTTTTAATAAGGCCAGTCCATCCATTTCTGGCATTTGCATATCGGTAACAAGAACACTTACATCATTTTCCCGCATCATTTCCAAAGCTTCTTGCGCATTATTTGCAAATAGTGATATAAAATCCTCATCTATAATTACTCTTCGAATAGAATTGAGAATATTTATTTCATCATCTACAAATAAAATAATATTTTTTATCATATTAAATATTCCCCCTCAAAAAAAGGTTTGAATTATTTCTTTTTATTTCAAGAAAATTTATTGCTACAGCTTTCTGAAATACCTACCGCGCCATCAAAAGGGGATTTGCCTATCATATCCTTCTATATCTTTGCTATTTATACTTCATTATATTATAAAGGCAATTTAATAGTAAAAGTCGTCCCAGTACCAATTTCACTAGTAACAGAAATATTACCATGATGCTTATTAACAATAATGTCATAGGAAATACTAAGTCCAAGTCCCGTACCTTTTCCAATAGGTTTCGTGGTAAAAAATGCATTGAAAATATTTTTTGCAGTTTCTTCTGACATCCCGATACCATTATCTTGAATTAAACAGTATGCAAATTGATTATCGTGGTAACTAGTAATTTTAACTATTCCAAGCTTGTCCATCTTCTTTTCTTTAATCGCATAAGCCGCATTTAAGATAATATTCAGAAGTACCTGGTTAATTTGCCCAGCTAAAGCTTGTATATGGGGTAATTCTCCTAACTCAACTTGAATCTTTGCAACATATTTGATCTCATTTTTTGCAACAATTAACGTATTCTGTATGCCTGCATTTAAATCATAACTTACAAAGTCACTGCCTTGATCAACTCTTGAAAATAATTTTAGGGCTTTTACTATATCACTCAACCTTTTTAACCCTTCAGCTGATTCTCGCATCACTGGATCGAGATCTTTAAAAATGTAATCGATTTTTTTCTTCTTTTCCAGATCAACAAGCTGCTCAGCCATCTCTTTCAAATTTTGAACTTCAGATTCTAAGGCTCTATCCTTCAACTCTCTATATTGATTCATTACCTCTGTAATCTTAATCAAGTATTGCTTTAAACAATCGAAATTACCTAGCACATACCCCAATGGATTGTTAAATTCATGGGCCACACCTGCGGCTAGCTGCCCAATTCCAGCCATTTTTTCTTGTTGCACTAACTGAATTTGTGTCTGCTTCAAATGATCCAAGGCATCTTTAATTTCTGCGTTTCGTTTTTCAAGTGTTTCTTCCATTAGTTTCTTATCTGTTATATCCTGCCCAACTGATAAATAGTTGGTAACTTCCCCACTTAGCGTCCTTAGCGGCGACAATGATACCAAAATCCAACGAAGTTCTCCACTTTTTCTCTTACCACAAATTTCACCACGCCATTCACTACCAGATGATGTAGCTTTCCGTATAGCACTATAAATTTCATCTGACTGTAATCCCGCTATTAGAAAACTAACATTAACCCCCTTCAATTCATCCAGTGTATATCCTGAATTTTGAGTAAGCTTAGAGTTAACATAAATTATTCTTTCATTTATATCGGTAATTACGATTTCTCCAGGACTTTGTTCAACGACAAGGGAAAGCTTATGAATCTCCGCTTCCGCAATTTTTCGTTCTGTAATATCACGGATCATAACCAATGCATTTTCATTAGGAATTACAACAACACGAGCTTCTCTGTATCGTATCTCTTGATTATGTACTACTTGATATTCAAAACATGTCACTTTCCTAGTTTGAAATGCCGATGTAATATTTTCCATAAAGAGTCTAGCAGCATCCTCTGGTAAGACTTCAGTTACTGTTTTGCCTATAATAGATTGGACATCGCTACTATGTTCAAATTCTTTCGCTTTTTTAAATTCTAATATTACAAATTCGGATGTTACTACAGCCATTGCATCGGGTATAGCTTCTAAAAGTGCTTTATTCTTTTCTTCGCTTACCCTCAGAAATGCTTCCGCTTTTTTTTGCTCGGTTATGTCAATAACTGCTCCCACTAAACCACAAGCCTCGCCTGCTACGTTTCGATAAATAGATTTGTGAAATATTACATAGCGGTTCATCTCTGCTGTAGTAACCATATTCTCATATATCTGCACATTACCTTGTTCAAACAGTTCTTGATCTTTTGTATGATATACATCCGCTAGTTCTTTAGGTGCTAGATTGTATACAGATTTACCTATAATCTCATCTTTGTGCAATCCGATAAATCTTTCATATGATTTATTGCAGTTAATATATATACCATTCAAATCCTTAATAAATATTGGTATAGGAATCGAGTTCAGCACCGTATAGAATTCAAATGCCTTGTAGCTAGGAGTTATAAATTTAAATGAACGACTTTCCGATATTTTTTTTAGTCGCATAGTATTCTCCTTTACCGAACTATGATTTATAATATCTTAATTCTACAAATTAATTCTACAAAACTTACAGTAGTTCCTGTAAAAATATATTTTAATATGGAACTATATTCTAAAATGCCTCTTGAGATAGTTATATCCCAAGAGGCATTGTTCATATTTCTTTCAATAAATTGATATTTGATTTTATACTATAAATAAATCGTTTACAATCCAATTAAATTTATGAAACTACTCATTAATGCAGGAGCTATCGTAGAAATAAGCAACATCAAGGTTAAAAAAATTAATATGATAGTAAAGGCCCATGCAACAACATTGTACCATTTAGAATTTTTATACTTCCCCATAATAGATTCGTTACTAGCAATCAATACCATAAAAATCAAAATTGGTGGTAACAGTACCCCATTAACAACCTGAGATGCTAACATAACCGCAGTTAGCGATATTCCTGGCCATAGAGCAATTGCTGCTCCGAGCAAAATGATTACCGTATAAACTCCAAAAAACACAGGGGCTTCTTTAGGCTTTTTGCTAACCCCACTTTCAAAGCCAAAAGCTTCACAAATAGCATAAGCACTACTGAGTGGCAAAATAAATGCTGCAAGCATAGAGGCTCCGAGCAATCCAAAGGAAAACAACATACTAGCATAGTTTCCTGCCAAAGGCGCCAGAGCAATTGCTGCATCTTTTACTGTTTCAATTTGAATATTATTGGCATTTAGGGTAGCTGCCGTAGCCACGACGACAAAGAATGCAATTAGCCAAGTAAAGAAAGCCCCAAGCATAACATCCCAGAAGGTATATTTATAGTCTTTAGCGGTTATTCCTTTATCAACGACTGCTGCCTGCACATAAAATTGCCCCCAAGGCGTGATCGTTGTACCAATAAGACCAATAGCCATCATGAGAAAATCCGCATCACTATGAAAGGTCGGCGTAACCGAAGCCAATATCACTTCTTCCCAAGGAGGATTTGTAATAAGTCCCGAAATAATATAACTTAAAAAGGTTGCACACAGCACAAAAAACACTTTTTCAATTCGGGAGTAATTCCCCTTAAGAACAGACCACCAAACAACAAAGGCCATGATTGGTACTGCTATAATCTTGTTGACACCAAACATTTCAAAGCTAGTAGCAATACCCGAAAATTCTGATGCCGTCGTACCAATATTGGCAATCAACAATACAATCATGGCAAAAAACGTCCATTTTACACCGAAGGACTCACGAATCAAATCGGATAGCCCTCGGCCAGTAACAGCGCCTGTCCGTGCAGAAATTTCTTGCGCAATAGCGAGACATACGGTGCTAATCAACAAGGTAAATAATAGATCATATCCATATGTTGCACCAGCAGCAGCATAGGTAGCAATACCACCAGCATCATTATCAGCAAAGGCAGTAACTACCCCTGGTCCCATTACTGCTAAGAATAAACCTAAACGAGTACGCATATTTTTCATCATCGACCACCCCACTTGCTAATGGCAAACCAAGAATATGTATCTAATTTTCCACGTTCTGGTATTAAGATATCAATAATATCATCTACTGTGACAATGCCCAAAATAATACCTTGTTCATCAACAACCGGAACAGCTAACAATCCATATTTATTAATGACCTCGGCAACACGCTTATGCTCCTCTTCTGGATGTACTTTTCTCAGTTTTGTATTCATCAACTGGCGCAAGGTCGCCTTTGGCGATGCCACAATAAGTTCACGTAATGACAGCACACCCAGTAAATGCTCTGCTTCATCAATCACATATAGATAATAAATTATTTCTGCTTCTGGTGCTAATTCTCTGAGTTGATTGATAACCTCTTCAGGCGTAAGATCTTCAGAGAATGCAATAAATTCGGTTGTCATCAATGCCCCAGCAGTACCTTCTTCGTACTGCATAAGTTCGCGAACTTCCTCGGCATCATCCACTTCCATCAAATTGAGCAATTCCTCTGATTTTTCTGTAGTCATTTCCACTAGAATATCCGCTGCCTCATCTGGTGGCATTTCCTCTAATAAATCAGATGCCCGCTGTTCATCCATTTGTTCAATGATTTCAACTTGCGAGTCCAAATCCATTTCAACCAAGGCCTCAACCGCTTGTTGGTCATTTAGATTTTCAATAAAACCAGCTCGTGATTTGTAATCCATTTCCTCTAATAAATCTGCAATATCCGCAGGATGCAATTCACTAACCTGTTGCCTTTCACGATTCAGTTGAAGATAGGAATTCCAACTTTCCAAAGGCTTAATATATTGTAAACCCAATAAATTATTTTGCCAGTTATTTACTAAAAATTCTAGTCCAAGACGACGAAATAGACCCCTGATCCCAATATCAACAGCAACCAGTATCATGCGTTCGATATTTTCCTGCACTACCCAAGACAGAGTAATATCATTTACCCGTACAAGTTTAGATCCCTTCAAGTCGATGATTTGCTTATCTAATAGCCACTTACTAATATAAATATCATTTTCATGCAAAGTCACAGTTTTTTCTATTACAAAGTTTTCTTTTAGCCTTACTTCCTTATAACTACAGTACTCTATCTGGTCAATGAGAATTAATTGATGTGTTTTCTTTGCATATTTAATCCCTACAATTCTTGGATAAGCACCTTCCCATCGTACCGCCATATCTCTTATTTTGCCTATATTCCGACCACTTTTATCATAAATAGGCGTCCCTAATAACCGACTAAAATAAAACTCACTTAACACTTTAACTTGATTCATACCTGCCCACTCCTTCCTTGCCTAAATCCATTCCTTTCTATAGTAATCCATGATTCCTCATAACAATTCTTAGTATCGGAATCCATCAAATTTCTTATCTTATAACCTGACTACAAGAAATCTGATAATCTAATAAATTCAGTTTCACAACAAAAAATATATATCATTATTTATAATAATCAGTTTTACATAACTTCATGTTAAGTAATTGTTATTTTTATATTATTATTCTATCAAATCGCCGAGAAAACCGTGCCCCATCATTTTCCGAATCATTTATATATCTTGGTGACATAATCTTGACCAGTGGCAAATCCCAAGCGAACTACTATTTTCTAAGTAAAATAGGTAATTCAGCAAGACAACTCATCAAGCATCTTGGTCCATCCTCATCTGCCTTTCTAAATTTTTTTTCTTGATAACTACATAAATGAGGGCCCCCATCACTACTATCCAAAGTCGCCTCACCTCCTTTTTTTACACACAAAAAAGCAACCCCTCTATTCTGGAAGGCGCTGCTAAACATGCTATACTGTATTTACCTTCCCCACTCGTACGAGTTTTGACACTGCATGACGTAGAGTTAACAATTAGTTACTCAGCCACCTTAAGTAAAACCTTAATCCGGTCATACCTGTTCTACCCATTGGCGTCTCTCGACGTTTCCGGGCAGTGGCCTGTGTTCAATGCAGGAGCCTCACCTAACGAAGAATTATTTATTTCGTCATTAGAATACTACCTTAAATAATTATTGTCAATAGTTAATTAATTTTATTTTATTTAATTCAACCAATCTATTAATTAATCGCCATTTATAGCTATCAATCTAATATGATCTCACTTTTTTACCGGATCAGCAGTGAATTACAAACTACAAACTACATACTACAATTAATCTTTACAACTGTAGTATAGAAATTCAATAAGAAAGCTGTCTGAATGACGGCTTTTTTATTTACAAATATATGCTACCAGTAAAATCATGCTTTTCGCCAAATTCATTATGAAGTCATATTCTATATAGTCTACGGCAGTAATGCTTTCATTGTTACAACTTAAAATTATACAAATGCCAAAACTACTATCGTAAAGCTAAATAAACAATTTACACCTAAGCATATTTGAACAAAATCATACACCTATTCATACCATGCAGCACTAGGGAGGAATTCTATTGATGAATATTTTCATCAGTATCTTGATCGCTATAGCGGCCGATTTAGATAATCTCAGAGTAGATATTGCCTATGGAATTCAAAAAATCAGAGAGCCCCTTTTCACCAACGTTTTAAGTAAGCAATCAGTAAAAATGCAGCTAACACTATTACAATATAGCTAGTACCAAAGCCTATGTCGGAAATTATAATCATTACCCTATCTAAGATAGGATTGCAAAATATCGGATGAGCCAAACAAAACTATCATCAAATCTCCCCATGATATGGCGGAATATTCTTGTGTACAAAAACGTCAGGAAATTCTTCTGAAATTCTCCTTTGAGCACTAAAGTAAATAAAAAAAACTATTAAAATCATAAGAATAAGAATTACTGTTCTAAATAGTTTGATATATTAAATCATAAAAATCTCTAACGAGAAAACACCTACCAATGTCTAATTTAATATATTTTCTTATCTTTTGCATATATTTTAGTAATGCGAGGTGAATATCGACTATGAATATATTATATGTCGGCAAACGATATTTTATTTTATTTCTATTCCCCGTCCTGTTATTAACAATCACCTTATATGCACACGGTATTACCCACAAGCTAACCGGTAAAATTATTGTAATTGATGCCGGGCATGGTGGTATCGATTCTGGTGCAAACCGTCCGGGTATTCTTGAAAAAGACATTAACTTAACCATAGCGTTGATGCTTAAAGACGAGCTTAATCAGCACGGTGCAAAAGTTGTATTATCTCGTCAGACTGATGTAGAACTAAGTCCTGAATGTGACAATGAAAAGGTAAAAGGGCGCTATCATCGCGACTTAGCGGCACGCGTAGAAATTGTAGAAGAGTCAGACGCAGATATGTTTATCAGCATTCATGCCAATGCTGTTGCTAATGCTCAGCGACATGGCGCGGAAGTTTTCTTTTCTGCTAAATCTGATACTGGAAAGGCATTAGCCACTTCTATTCAAACGGAACTCTGTAAAGTTACCCAAACTAGCCAGACGGCAAAACCTGCCGACTACTTCGTATTACGTCGCAATAAAGTCCCAGCAGCACTAATTGAAGTAGGATACATTACAAATATGGATGAACGAATGAAACTGCAATCACCTGAATACCAAAGAAAGCTTACGGATGCAATTGCCACAGGCCTTCATAATTATTATTAAAATTAAAATCGGACAAAGGAGAAATAATTGTTTGAATAGAACTCCATTCAGATTCAAAACATTACATAAAGTGTATTTTATTCTTTATTATCCTCTGCTTTATATAATAATAATTTATCATTTGAAGATGCCAATATAGTTATAGTCGCTTTTTCTAAACTACTAAGAGTTTGATATTCCGTCTGTTTGATAAGAAGATACGCTCTTTCTTTACTTTCAATTATTTTCCGTTTCAGAATTTATTTCTTTTCCATAAGTATTTGCGTAGAATGCAAAACCAGGATGTAAAAATTTCACCACATAGACCGATGATTTACCATCATATACTGCCACAAATTTCCGTGCAATGTCTCGCGTACTATAGTTATCCGCCATTTGCGGTAATATCACGTTAAACAATACTATGCAAAAAGCAACCATAATTCCAACTTGCCCTAAGAACGCTTTGCAAACTTCTTTTTTATAAAGAAAGTACCATACTAAAATTATCAGCAAAAATAAAACACTGGCTAAAGACAAAGCTCCCCATTTTATCACTGCTATCATTGTAAATTCTGCAATTAAGCCACCAATAAACAATACCGACAATATTGTCAATAAGACTGGCCAGATTAAGCCTTGACCACTAAAACGATAATCCTCCCAATGATGATTCAAATACCAGCCAACTAATATCGCTAATGGAGGATAGACTGGCAAAATATATGTCACAAGTTTGGTATTGGAAATAGAAAAAAATACAAATATAAACATTGCCCAAATATTTAAAAAGACAAGCATTGAATGGTCACTAGATCCCTTTATTTTCAACGATTCCTTAATCGCCTGAAATATAAGCGCTGTCCATGGGAAAAAGCCAAGAATCAGAATAGGCATGAAAAAATACCATTCAGAAGTCTTCGCATGCTCTGCTGTTATAAATCTGGTAATATTATTGATCCCAATAAAGCCTTCAAGAAAATCTGCACCATGAATACAATACATTACCCCGTACCAAGGTAATGTCACTAAAGACCAAATAAAAATTCCCTGAGGAATTTTCATGTATTTTAATTCACTAAATCGATGGACAATCGTCATCCAAATAAACACAATAGCAACTGGAAATAATAAATCGATTGGCCCTTTAGTTAGCGTAGCTAGGGCAGAAAAGACATAAAAGAGATAATATTGTCGCCGTAAATAAGAAAGTAGTGCCCCAGTTAAAAATAAGGTTAAGGTGATATCAGTTACAGTAGCTTTTGCCAAATAGAAATACTCCAAGCTTGTCGCAAGAACCAGCCCACTAATAAAACCTGTACGTTCATTCAACAGCTTGGTTACCTCTAAATATACTCCTACAACACAGATTACGCCAAAGAAGGCCGAAGGAAGCCGCGCAGCAAACTCACTTACACCGAATACTTTGAAGGCCACAACTACCAACCAAAAATACATAGGAGGTTTATCATACCAAAATTACCCATATATCCTAGGAGAAATAAAATCATTAAACTGAATCACTTCCTTAGGAATCTCCCCATAAACTGGTTCGTCCGGATCTAAGAGAGGGATAGTCCCAATATTACTAAAAATACTAATTGTCGTTATGAATAGTAATATCCAAAAACTTTTTTTCACGTATACTCCCATTCTTTCTTCAACTTTTAGTTGGTATTTAAATTTTATAATTTTGTCATAAAAATCTTTAATATTTTAACCGTTCCTTCCGACTTCATTCCAAGATATATTTAAATAGATACAAATTACACAATAAAATAAAAAATCAGTTCACAAAACAACCAATCACTAACATTTGCTTTTCCTCTATTATTATTCCACCACAAGTCCATTTTACGTCTTCAGTTTGCCCGATTAATAAACTATCTGAATAGTAATAGCTCAATTATATTCTCTTCTTCTTTAAATCCACACACATACATCGATTTTTATTTTAGCTTTAAAATAAACTCTTCTATACATAAAAAATACCTCTTGAGATAGCTATATCCCAAGAGGCAAATGTTCAAAATTTCTTTTAATACAACAACCACATGTAGCGTTATAAAAAAGTTTGAACAAAAACTATATGAATCATATCCTTTTAAGATCAATATGCCATCGTTTTGTTTATAAAACTTTGAACAAAACGATGGCATATTTTTAATTTATTTTATAGCTGTTTAAAATAGTTTGAACATAATCAGATAAAGTATTCTAAATAATCGACTTAAATATAATAAAAATTTTTTATTGTTTTACAGTTTCCTTCTATTTCCACAAGCAATACATTTTTCTGCTATTACTCTCGGAGCCTGATATCCTTCCTGAACAATGGCTTGCGTTGGACAATGTGGCAACGCAGGACATGCATGATTTTGTGGGCATTTTTCTTTAATTACATAGGCAACAGCCATTACAATCGCTCCTTATTGGTTTATTTTGCACGTTTAGCTATCACTGCATACATTTCAGAATTAAGAGCAATATGCTCAATATTGATGTACCCGCACTGTTGTAAAACCTCTGCCACCGCTTCATTATTTAATCTATATTCTATCGGTGGTCCCATTTTACTATCTTGTTTGATCCACTCAATAATTGCCAGTTTACCTTCGACTTGCAGCATTCTGTGCACTTCCCGAAAAAAAGTAAACGGATCCTCGACCTCGTGTGTAACCAAACAAGCTAATGCATACTGTATGGTTTGGTCAGCCAGTATAAAATCATTTTCTTTTACTTGTACAATTTTTACATTCGTTAGTTGCTTATCTCTAGCCTTATCCTCTACTATTTCAAGCATTTCCGCTAAAATGTCTAAACCATATACCTTCCCCTGACTGCCAACAATTCGCGCAGCCGGCAACGTAAAATAGCCAATACCACAGCCGATATCTGCCATAATATCATTTTCTGCTAATCCTAGACGACACAAAGTTTCTTCCGGTGGAAGAAGTTTGCGCCGTTCTGGGTTATCAAGCTTATGCTTACTCTCTGGATTAAATTTATGAACCATACATGTATCATCCTTTCAAACTTTTAATGTTATCGAACGATGTTTCCGTTTCGTCTGTTTTTGGCATAAAATACAAAGCTTGCTTTGGGCACTTAGCTACACACCGACCACATTTTAAACAATCGCTATGGGTAAAACCGAAGTTACTCCCTTTTGCCTCATATGGTGCTAATTGAAAAGGACATACTTTCGTACACAATTTGCAATTAACACAAGAATTTTCTACTACTAATGGCATTGGTTTCTTAAACTTACTAACCCAGCTAGCCATTGTCCCCATCGGGCAGAACGAACACCATGTACGTTGATGATAGATTACTCCTAAGACAATTCCAACTAAAGTAGTAATGGCAATAATCTTAATAAATACCATCCCCATAGCCGACAAATCACCCCAAGCAAAATACATTTGCACAGAAAAAACCGTTATTATAAAGATAACCATGAATAGCCGAAACGCTGGATGTCCAAAGAAAGCAGGAATTTTTTTGTGCGGCGATATTTTTGCCAGAACATGGTCATAAAAGCTGCCTCGTGGACAATAATTTCCACACCAAAAACGTCCTTTAAATGGTGCAATCATCACTGGAGCTAACATACAAACCAAAGCCAGAATACCAATAGCGGGATAAAAAACACCCACTCCTAAAAAAACTAACAATATCCAAAATAAATATGATTGCATACGCTTTTTCATAAAACATCCCTTTCTTTTGCAGCATAAATTTTTATCACCCTATTAATTTTACCCTGCTGATTTTCAATCAAATAATACTGATATTAATGCTTGTATCCTCTCATCACATACTTTATAATTAATCTCCAAACCATTGCGAGTACCTGTAATGATACCGGCAGTTCTCAGTTTTTGCAAATGTTGCGAAATCGTCGACTGCGGGGCATTTAGGCAGTTCTGCATGTGTGAAACATTGCATTCACCTTTTTCCAGTAAACCGCGTACGATGCAAAGCCGTACTGGATGTGCCAGTACTTTCAATATCTCTGCAATTTCATTAAATTTATCAGAGTTATTATCCATACAATCACTCATCTCTAATATTAGAATCGTTATATTTATATATTACGATATATGAATATATAAGTCAATAAAATATATATCATACAATACCAGCTTATATAAACATCATGGTTTTCCATTCGAATAGACTCCTGCTCAATTACAAGAATAGTGTCATCCATAAAAGCTCATTCTATTCTTTGCATTGTATAAGACTGAATTCTCTCACGTCTTACGTCAACAATATCTATATAAGCTTTCATAAATCTGTAAAAAGTTATTGCCATCTTTAATCATCTGACTTTCTCTACTACAATCGCTAGGATATTGCACCCAAAAACTTTGCCTAGACCAACGTCAGACGAAGTTAAGTGCACCTGAAAAATCACTTCAGAGCCTGCAATGCCTTTAGGATCAAGTTATTTAAACTTGATCCTTCGGATTAATTCCAAGCTTTTTCCGCCAATAGCGTGAGTAAACTGCCCCCAGCGGATTATGCGCCAGTACTCTGTCTTTTGCCACCAAGCAAGATGTTGGTGCCGTACATGCGCCTGTAAATAAAGCATCATGCCCTACACATAGGCCCACGGTAACACAAAATTCAACTTCTTTTTCTTTGAGTATTTTCGCTTGCATTAAAGGGTTACACATAGTTTCACGCGTCCCAGCTTTAATCTGCTCTAAACTGAGGTTTTCTTTTTCTACACCACAAACCTTGCAACAAACAGAATAGACCTCAAAGAATTTTGAGAAATATTCCTCAATTAGCTTAGCTTCTTGGTTAAGACCGATGCAAAAAGCCATGCCAATTTTCTTGTAACCCATCGTTTTGCAAAACTCCACCGTTTCTTCTAACCGGGTAAGGTTGTTATAAAAGCGACCTTCAGTGCAGGCGGCAGCCTTCATAATATCTAAAAGCTCCCCTACATAGGCTTCTTTAACATCTTCAAGGGTAATTTTAGTGCAGTTTTGCCCTTCAATATAACATTTTCTATGAGTACATTTTGCACATTTCAAAATATAACAGCTCCTCTATCAGTTTATAAATGGACAAAAGACAAGATCTTCTATCATGATCTTTTGATTATATCATATATAATTTTTGGAATGTCGTTATTGCAATGCTTGTATGACTTCGTCTAAAGACACACTATTTTGTTTTGCAATCTCCTTTAGCGTCTGATTTTCTTTAGCCTGCCATCCTCGTTGAGTTAATTTATCTAAAAATACTTTTACATTCTGATGCTCTTCACTGGCCCAGACGGCCAAGGTATGATCTGTTGTCAATGTGATACGTTTATGTCCACGACCTTGTCCACCGGGTCCACCCCAACTTTCTTTAAAAGATTCACCCCAAAGCATAACTTTATTCACCGGTGGCACATTAAGCCAAATCAGACTAACAAGAAGTACGGTCAGACATAATGCTAATACCTCCTCTAATCGCCAACCAGATTTTACGCCAGCTTGCCGAAAGCATAAATATCGCCATAGTGTCGATCGATTGTACCAAGTATGCATTAAAGTAACCAAAAGGAAAACCAAAGACAATACGGTATGCATTCGAATGTATTCACTCTTTGAAAGCCCCAAAATCGTCCACTGCAAATCATTGGCTATCCTAGTAGGAGGAACTATATAAAGCACCACACCTGTCAAGAACACCAAAATAAAGAGATATAATGTTAACAGCGAAACAATCTGGCGTAAAGAAATACCCTTCATAATCTTCTCTCCTTTAACAATGCTCCTCTAAAAAGTGCACTCTATTTCTATATACTACTAGCAATTACCTACATAAAAAAGTAAGACTGTTTATCTTCTCAAACAGATTTTTCTGCCATTACAAACCGTGACCATGGGAAACCACAACGACATGGTTCTTCCAGTAAATGTCCGTACCACCCCGTATGTAAACGAATAGCGGTCGTACTACGCCTACGCAAAGCCGTCATCAAAAACTCGCCTGACTCACCTTTAGCCAACAACTTTTGTGTCCGAGGGCTAACAACTTCTGTCCAAAAAGAATTTATTGGGAAATGATACCCCTGCTGCTCAGCGCATTCCCAAGCAATCACTGAAGACTGTACCCCTGGCAATCCCAATTGGCGATAAATAGGCACGCCCAATTTCTCTTGCCATTGTTTTCGCTGATAATCATTCAACTCACTGCTCAAGCAAAAAAAAGCTTGGCATGAACCTATACTCTCACCACGATGCATCCATTCTTTTAAAAGAGGCTCTGTTAAAGCACAAGCAGTGACTCCACAATCACCAATCACTTTCCAAGGCTCAGGCGCAGACGTTACTACCGTCGTTTGTAAAGCTTCCGCTCCTTTTAAGACGCCCCATGCAGGACCTTCCCCATCAAAACCATCCGCTATCAATAAAACAGATGCCCTCGTCACATCACAGGAAAGCAACCAACTTTCACTATTTTCTGCCCATATTTGCATTTCTTCTATTAAATAAGGGGTTGTTCCTAAAAATCGACTGATACAGCTTGCCGGCAAAGTTAA
>Ga0316600_10000627_pt1 | contig 16842 bp, 16 predicted proteins | sample OWC_soil_day5_CT_FD_207652 | JGI IMG/M metagenome (GOLD analysis project Ga0316600, IMG submission 207652) | Wetland soil microbial communities from Old Woman Creek delta, Ohio, United States - OWC_soil_day5_CT | ecosystem: Environmental > Terrestrial > Soil > Wetlands | place: USA: Ohio... | reverse complement strand
CGCCGGTGCGGCCCACCTGCACCTCGATGCCGAGCACGGTGGTGAGTTGTTCCTGCGCCGGATATTTGTGCGCCACCGCCCAGCGCGGCTCGCGCGTGACAAAACCAAGTTCGCGTTGCAGGTCGAATCGGTTGACCTTGTAAACCACGCCGTCGATGTCGAACGGCAGCTGATCACGGCGCCTGGCGATGTCGTCGTGGAAGGCGACCAGCGCCGCGGCACCCAGCCCGGTGATGCGCTCGCCGCACACCGGAACGCCCAGCTTCTCCAGCGCGTCGAGTGTCCCGCTGTGGGTCTGCGGCGCATGCTGCCAACCCTGGACCTCACCCAAGCCATAGGCGAAGAATGACAGCGGACGTTGTGCGGCCAGCTTGGGGTCGAGCTGGCGGATGCTGCCCGCCGCGCCGTTGCGCGGGTTGACCAGGGTGGGCTTGCCGTCGGCTCTCTGGCGTTCGTTGTAGCGCTCGAAATCGTCGCGCCGCATGAACACTTCGCCGCGCACTTCGAGCACGGGGGGCGGTGATGCGGTTTGCAGGCGCAGCGGAATGGCGTGCACGGTGCGAATGTTCTGCGTGACATCCTCGCCGGTTTCGCCGTCACCGCGGGTGGCGGCGGCAACCAGCACACCCAGTTCATAGCGCAGGTTGATCGCCAGGCCGTCGAACTTCAGTTCGGCCGCATATTCGACCGGTGGATCGCGCTCGCCCAGCCCCAACTCCTTGCGCACCCTTGCATCGAAGGCCTGGGCGCCGCTGGCCTCGGTATCGGTCTCGGTGCGGATGGACAGCATCGGCACGGCGTGGCGTACCTTGGGAAACGCATCGAGCGGCGTGCCACCGACACGCCGGGTGGGCGAGTCGGGCGTGACGAGTTCGGGGTGGTCGGCTTCGAGTGCCTGCAGCTCGCGAAACAGCCGGTCGTATTCCGCGTCGGGAATGGTCGGCGCGTCGAGAACGTAGTAAGCGTAGTTGTGACGCTCGATTTCCCGGCGCAGCGCCGCAGCGCGCGCCCGGTCAGCATCATGCATCAGGAAAACAGACGCAGCGCCCGCCTTGAACCGGAGGGCACGCCGCGCGCTTCCATGCGTTCGTAGATGTGCGTGAGCTGGGTGCGGATTTTTTCGATGCCGGTATCGGTCAGCGGTCGCAGGTTGTCGTCCACAAGAATGCCGCCGACCTCGTTGGCGAGCTTGCGACCAAACGCCACCATGCCGTCGAACACCTTGAGGCCATCCGGTACGCGCGGTACGTCGAACTGCAGCGTCACCCCCTGCGAGGTTTGTCCCTCGACCACCGTTGAGGTGAACGGTTCGGCATCATGGTTGCACAGGGCGTAGAGCGGCTCACCGCGGCTGTCGATCAGCTGGAATACGCCATCCACGCCGAGAACCATGCCGCTGCTTTCGGCTTCGCGCACGATGCGCATCAGGTTGACCGCCCCTTCGCCACGCGCCACCACATTGAGGCCGATAAGGACATCGACGTCGACGCAGAAGCGGTCGATCGCCTGCGCCCGCTCAAGGGCTTCGACAGTGTCGTCACAGGCGACACGCAGGCCATGGGCTTGCCCGGTCGCCTGCAGCAGGGCACACAGGGCCGAGAGCTGCTCCTCCTGCGCCGCGCCGTTGCGGTCGGCCAGCTGCATGGTCACCACCACCTGCTGGTAATGAACGTCGCGCCAGGGCTGGACCTCCTCCCATTCCGTCGCCCCCACCGGCAGTCCGACCCAGCGCACCGGTTTGCCGAGGGTGCGCGAATGATTGAAGGCATCGGCAAACACATTAGCCAGGACACCCTCGCTGCCGAGGCGAATGCGATATTCAATCAGTTCGTCATAGGGCGCCGCAGGAGCCGCCACTGGCGGGGCGGGCGGGCGAGGCGGCGTCTGCGGGACGGGGATGGGGGCTGCTGCGGGGCGCGGCGCAGGCCCCGGCGCATCGTCGTGGGCGACGGTCGGCGCTTCCGCCGGCGCCAGGTCTGCATCGATGTGCAGGCGGGGCTCATTGACTTCGGCGACTTCGTGCACGCCGCTGGCATCGAAGACCGGCTCCCGCAAGGCCGGTTCGACCCGGTTGTGCGTTTCACGCGGCACCGCGCCGGGCTGCATCAACGCGTCGGCCACCGGTGTCTGGAAGGCCGCCGCCGCCTGCTTGCGGAAGCGGCGTTCCTGGATCCAGTTGAACAGCAGCACTGCCACCACGATGACCGCGCCGATCACCAACAAGCCGATTTGCAAATCACTCATTCGTTTTTCCCGACTGAACGGAGTGGGCTGACACGACCCGGACGAACCATTCGTCCGGCGCAATCATGCCCAGTTCATTGCGCGCACGCTCTTCGATGGCGTCGCGTCCCTGCTTGAGGTCGCCGAGTTCGGCCAGCAAGCCTGCATTGCGGATTTGCAGGCGCTGATTCAGCGCCTGCTGGGTTTCGATTTTGTGCGCATGCTCACGCACTTTCAACCACCCCCCCTCGCCCAGCCACAGCGGGTATTGCAGCAGCACAATCGATGCAGCCAGCACCCAGGTCAGACCCTGGCTGCGAATACGCGTGACCCAGTCAGCCGCGCTGGCGGAAAGCATCACGTCCGGGATAGCTCGCCGCGTCGCCAAGCTCTTCTTCGATGCGCAGCAACTGGTTGTACTTGGCCATGCGGTCGGAACGCGACAGCGAACCGGTCTTGATCTGGCGTGCGTTGGTGGCCACCGCGAGATCGGCGATCGTGGTGTCCTCGGTTTCGCCCGAGCGGTGCGAGATGACCGAGGTGTAGCCGGCCTGCTTGGCCATCTCGATCGCCTGGAAGGTTTCCGACAACGTGCCGATCTGGTTGACCTTGATCAGGATCGAGTTGGTGATGCCCTTGTCGATGCCCTCTTTCAGGATCTTGGTATTGGTGACGAAAAGATCGTCGCCTACCAGCTGCACGCGTTTGCCGAGCTTGTCGGTGAGCGTTTTCCAGCCGTCCCAGTCGGCTTCGGCCATGCCGTCCTCGATGCTGATGACCGGATACTTGTCGCACCACGCCGCGAGGTAGTTCGTGAACTCGGTGGAGCTCAGCTTCAGTCCTTCCGACTCAAGATGGTAGAGGCCATCCTTGTAAAACTCGGAAGCGGCGCAATCGACGCCGATAGCAACGTCGATACCGGGCTGCAGGCCGGCCTTTTCGATCGCCTGCACGATCAACTTGAGCGCCGCTTCGTGCGATTCTAGGTTGGGGGCGAAGCCACCCTCATCGCCGACGGTGGTTGCCATGCCGGCGTCGTCGAGCAGCTTCTTCAGCGCATGAAAGACTTCGGCACCGTAGCGCAGGGCTTCCCGGAAGCTCGGTGCCCCAACCGGGATGATCATGAATTCCTGCATGTCGATGTTGTTGTTGGCATGCGCGCCGCCGTTGATGATGTTCATCATCGGCACCGGCAAGGCCATCGGCGCGGCACCGCCGAGGTAGCGGTAGAGCGGCAGCCCCGCCTGTTCGGCGGCGGCGCGCGCACACGCCATCGAAACCGCCAGAATGGCGTTTGCCCCGAGACGCGACTTGTTCTCGGTGCCGTCGAGATCGATCATGGTCTTGTCGATGAAGGCCTGGTCTTCGACATCCAGGCCGATGATCGCTTCACAGATTTCGGTGTTGACGTGCTCGACGGCTTTCAGCACGCCCTTGCCGAGGTAGCGCGACTTGTCGCCGTCGCGCAGTTCGATCGCCTCGCGGCTGCCGGTCGATGCGCCCGAGGGCACGGCGGCGCGACCCAGCACGCCAGACTCCAGCAGCACGTCGGCTTCAACGGTGGGGTTGCCACGGGAATCGAGAATTTCCCGGGCGACGACATCAATAATTGCGCTCAATTGGTTTCCTTAGTTTCCTGTTTCCGTCCACGATGGGCGCGAAGATCACGAAGAAAAACTTCGCGCGCCTTCGCGCCCTTCGCGGATCAGTTTTTCATCAACTTGTGTTCAACAAACCCGCGCTGTTTCACCAGCACGTCGATTTCCTTCAACGTTTCCAGCAGTTCCTTCATCATGCCGAGCGGCCACGCATTGGGGCCGTCGGACAACGCGACTTCCGGATTGGGGTGCGTCTCGGCGAACACACCCGCCACGCCGGTCGCGACCGCCGCGCGCGCCAGCACCGGCACGAACTCGCGCTGCCCGCCGCTCGATGTGCCCTGCCCGCCCGGCTGCTGCACCGAGTGGGTGGCGTCGAACACGACCGGGCAACCGGTACCGCGCATGATGGCGAGGCCGCGCATGTCGGACACCAGCGTGTTGTAGCCGAAGCTGACGCCGCGTTCGCACACCATGATCTGCTCGTTGCCGACTTCGCGCGCCTTGTCGACCACGTTCTGCATGTCCCACGGCGCCAGGAACTGGCCCTTCTTGATGTTGACCGGACGGCCGGCGCGCGCAACGTTCTGGATGAAGTTGGTCTGGCGGCACAGGAAGGCCGGCGTCTGCAGCACGTCGACCACCGCCGCCACTTCGTTGAGCGGCGTGTCTTCGTGCACGTCGGTCAGCACCGGCACGCCGATCTTCGCCTTCACTTCGGATAGGATGCGCAACCCCTCTTCCAGGCCCAGCCCGCGGAAGGACTGGGTCGACGAGCGGTTGGCCTTGTCGAACGAGGACTTGTAGATGAAGGGAATGCCGAGCGATGCGCACAATTCCTTCAATTGGCCGGCGGTATCCATCGCCAGTTGCTCGGATTCGATCACGCAGGGGCCGGAAATCAGGAACAGCGGCTGGTCGAGGCCAGCCTCAAAATGACACAGCTTCATTTGGCGTGCTCCTGTTGCTGGGCCAGCGCAGCCAGCACGAAGGCGATGAACAGCGGATGGCCGTTGCGGGGGTTGCTGGTGAATTCGGGATGAAACTGGCAACCGACGAACCAGGGATGGACCGTCTTCGGCAATTCGACCATTTCGCAAAGGTCGGTGCCCGGCGCGCGACCGGCAACCACCAGGCCCTTGGCCTCGAGCTGGGCCAGCAGCGTATTGTTGACTTCGTAGCGATGGCGGTGACGCTCGGTGATGCTGGGCGCGCCATACACCTCCCGCGCCAGGGTGCCGTCCTTGAGTTCGCACGGCTGGCCGCCGAGGCGCATGGTGCCGCCGAGGTCGGACTGCTCGCTGCGCTTTTCGATCTGGCCGGTGCGGTCCAGCCATTCGGTGATGAGGCCGATCACCGGATGCGTGGTCGCCGGCTCGAACTCCGTCGAGTGCGCGTCGGCCATGCCGGCGACGTCGCGGGCGAATTCGACCACGGCGAGCTGCATGCCGAGGCAGATGCCGAGATACGGAACCTTGTTCTCACGCGCATAGCGGATGGCGGCAATCTTGCCTTCGACGCCGCGCTTGCCGAAGCCGCCGGGCACCAGGATCGCGTCCATGCCCTTGAGGCAGTCGGTTCCGCCCTTCTCGATCTGCTCGGAATCGATGTAATGGATCTTCACCCGGCTCTTGGTGTGCATGCCGGCGTGGATCATCGCTTCCGACAGCGACTTGTAGGACTCGGTGAGGTCGACGTACTTGCCGACGAAGGCGATGTTGACGCTGTGCTGCGGGTGCTCGAGCGCATGGACCAGGTTCTTCCACACCGTGAGATCGGCCGCGCGCGCCAGGATGTTGAGCTTGTGGCAGACAATCTCGTCAAGCATCTGGTCGTGCAGCATGGCCGGGATCTTGTAGATCGAATCGGAGTCGCGCACCTCGATTACCGCTTCCGGCCGCACGTTGGTGAACAGCGCGATCTTGCGCCGCTCGTCCAGCGGAATCTCGCGGTCAGCGCGGCACAGCAGGATGTCGGGCTGAATGCCGATTTCGCGCAGCTCCTTCACCGAGTGCTGGGTCGGCTTGGTCTTCAGCTCGCCGGCGGTGGCGATGTAGGGCAGCAGCGTCAGGTGAATGAAGCAGGTGTTCTCGGGGCCGTCCTCGAACCCCATCTGGCGGATCGCCTCGAGAAAGGGCAGCGACTCGATGTCGCCGACCGTGCCGCCGATCTCGACCAGCGCCACGTCGGCGCCTTTCGCGCCCTCGCGAATCGAATGCTTGATTTCGTCGGTGATGTGCGGGATCACCTGTACGGTGCCGCCGAGATAATCGCCGCGCCGCTCCTTGTCGATCACCGACTTGTAGATCTGGCCGGTGGTGAAGTTGTTGCGCTTGCTCATCCGGGCGCTGGAAAAGCGCTCGTAATGGCCCAGATCGAGGTCGGTTTCCGCGCCGTCTTCAGTCACGAACACCTCGCCGTGCTGGAACGGGCTCATGGTGCCGGGATCGACGTTGATGTACGGATCGAGTTTTAACAGGGTGACACGGATGCCGCGCGATTCGAGCAGCGCAGCGAGTGAAGCGGAGGCGATCCCTTTCCCGAGGGAAGAAACCACCCCACCAGTGACAAACACATACTTCGTCATGTTATGAGCGGGGGCGGGTGATGGCGGATTCTACTCCATCCCTCCCTGCCGCTCAAATGCCGTGAGCGCCAGGTGCGCTTGTATGCGCCTTCAGGGCAGAGGCTTGTCGATCACCACGTTCACCCCTGAGGCGCCGACCTTCACATTCTGAAGCGAGCCTTCAAAGTCGCCCGGCTGTGCCATCGGGTTGCCGGATTTGGACACGCGAGCAACCAGGATCACCTGCTTGTGCAGCGAGAGGGTGTTGCCGGGGTTCATCGCCATGCTGTCATTCAGTTCGAATTCCAATGGAAGCTGGCTGGCGCTGGCACGAATGGCCGCCACTGGGGGGCCACTCTGTCCGGGCCGTGCAAACAGGAACAGCACGTCCGTGGCAGCCAGTTTGGCTTTGAGCGCCGGCGCGATGTCGATTCTGCCCTTGATGGTGGCGCCTGGGGCAGCCGCCGCGGCCGTGTCGTTGGCGGGCGGCGGGTTGGCCAGGTCGTCGAGTCCGCTGAGGCCGGTCTGGGACAGGCGTTCAGCTTCTTTCTGCGCAGCCAGGATATCCTGGGCGTAGGGCGATTCCGGTGGCAAAAGCTTGTGTAAGCGCTTGAAAAAGAAGCTGGCCTGGGTAAAGTTCTGTTCCTGATAGGCATGGATGCCCGACAGTTCGAGACCCTTCATGTCGTCGGGATCGATCTCCAGCGCCTGCCGGACCAGTTCGATCGGCTTGCCCGCCAGCATCCGGTTGTTGGTGATGGCCAGGGCTTCAGCGTAACCGGACAGCACCGAGGCATCCTTCGGCAACAGCCTGATCGCCTTTTCATACGCAGGCAGGGCTTCGGTCCAGCGTTCCATCGCGCCGTAGGTCTTGGCCAGCATGGCCCACGCCTCGCCGTCGTCGGGATTGGCCTTGGTCTTCTCTTCAACCTTCCGAACCATCTCCATGAAGTCATGGTCCCCGCCGGTGGGGCCCGCCATGGCTGCCTGGGCCGCCGCGGATTGCGCATCAGCGATCGCGATCAGCGACGTGGGATTGCCCAGCCAGAAATACAGGCCGAACGCTGCGACGGGCAGGAAGGCCCCCAGCGTATAGCCGAGTTTGCGGCCGCTAACACGGCCGGGTTCGGCCGCATCCTCCAGACTAAGGGCATCGTCCGCCAGGCGAGCTTCCAGTTCCAGCTTGGCAGTTTGATATTGCGCATCGGAAAGCAGGCCGTTGGCGCGGTCGGTATCCATTTCCTTCATCTGATCCCGATACACGGCAATGTTGACGTCGCGCCTGGCAGCCTTGCCGGCTCCACTGCGCGTGCGCATGAGCGCAGGCAAGACAAAAACCAGCGCGATCACGACGCAGACAACGGTGGCAACCCAGAACAGGGTGACGGTCCAAAACGGGTTCATTTTTCATCCAGAAGTTGAGCAGCGGCAGCGAGTTTTTTCTCGTCTACCGGAATCGATTGCGCCGCGCGGCGACGTCGCAGCGTTGCATACCAGGCAGCTGCGCCGATTGCCAGGAACAGCAGGGGGCCGAGCCAGAGCAGGTAGGTTACCGGTTTGAACGGCGGACGATACAGGACGAAGTCGCCATAGCGGGTGGTGAGGTACTCGATCACCTCCTTGTCGTTCTTGCCCGCCTTCATCTGTCCACGAATTTCGCGGCGCAGATCTTCCGCCAGTTCGGCGTGCGATCCGGCGAGCGATTCGTTCTGGCAGACCAGGCAGCGCAGATCCTCCGCCAGGTTGACCAGGCGCTGCTCGATGACCGGGTCCTCCGCGTTGGGCAGCGCCTGTTTCGGCGCACTGGCCGGAGGGCTGGCCGGCGAATCGGCCAGCACCGGCAGGGAGAGCGCCAGCAGAATGGCCATCAAAAAAGGCTTCATGCACCCAACTCCTTCAGTTTCGGCTCGAACTTGTCTTTCCACACTTCTGGACTGATCGGGCCGACATGCTTCAGTCGCACAATGCCCTCCTTGTCGATGATGTAGGTTTCCGGGGTGCCGGTGACGCCATAATCGATGCCGACACGGCCATCCAGATCCTCCGGCACCGCCACGTAGGGGCTGCCGGTTTGCGCCAGGAGCTGCGCCGCCTCGCGATCCTTGTCCTTCCAGTTGAGGCCGACGATGGGGACGGTTCCGCTCTGCGCCAACTGCATCAGGAAACCGTGTTCCTGACGGCACGATACGCACCAGGGCGCCCAGACATTCAGCATCCAGACACGGCCCTTCATGTCTGCAGGGCTGAAGGATGCGCTGGCATTACCCACCAGAGGCAGCGTGAACGCGGGCGCGGTGCGGCCGATGAATGGCGACGGCACCTCGCGCGGATTGAGAAACAGCCCTTTGGCAAAGAAACCGACGAGGACGACGAAGAGGACAAGCGGCAGCCAGCGTTTCATGGGTCAGGCCCCCTGCGCCGCAAGGTTCTTCGAAACGTCGCTGCGGCGCAACGCAATGCGGTAACGCTTGTCCGACGCTGCGAGGAAGCCGCCCACCACCATGAACGCAGCGCCAAGCCACAGCCAGTTGATGAACGGCTTGTAGAACAGGCGCACGGTCCAGGCGCCCCGATCATCGAGCTGCTCGCCCATGGCGACGTAGATATCGGTGAAGGCGACCGGGCGCACCGCGGCCTCGGTCATCGCCATGCCGGAGGCGTTGTAGACGCGCTTTTCCGGATGGAGGATGGAGAGCGTCTTGCCGTTCTTGCCGACCTCGACCGTGCCGCGGGCAGCACGGTAGTTGGGGCCGTCGTGTTCGGTTGTGCCGCGGAAGGTGAAGGTGTAGCCCGCGAGTTCGGCGTAGCTGCCCACATCCATGCGGACGTCGCGCTCGGTCGCGTAGTTGGCGACCACAGCGATGCCCGCGACGCCGACCGCCATGCCGAAGTGCGCCAGCTGCATCCCCCAGAAGCCGCGCGGCAGCGTGGCCAGCTTTTGGCCGAGGCTGCCTTGGCCATGCCTGAGGCGATCAACGAATGCGGTCAGTACGGCAAGGGCGATCCAGGCGGCGAGGAAGAAGCCAAGGCTCGCCCACGGCTTGAAGCCGTCAAGCGTCAGCGGCAACAGCAGGCCGGTCGCAAGCGCCACGCCGAGAGCCCACTTCATGCGCACGACCATGTCCGGCAAGCTGGCTTCCTTCCAGCGCGCCAGCGGGCCAATGCCCATGAGGAAGAGCGCCGGCGCCATCAGCGGCACGAACACCGCGTTGAAGTAAGGCGGGCCGACGGAGATCTTGCCCAGACCCATCGCATCCATGAACAGCGGATACAGCGTGCCCAGCAGCACCGCCCCCAGCGCGGCGACCAGAATCACGTTATTGGCGAGCAACAGCGACTCGCGCGAGAACCAGGTGAAGCCGCTGCCGGTGATCATCTTCGGCGCACGCCAGGCATACAGTGCCAGCGAGCCGCCGATCACCACCGCGAGGAAGCCGAGGATGAAGGCGCCGCGCGCGGGGTCGGTGGCGAAGGCGTGCACCGACGACAGGACGCCGGAACGCACCAGGAAGGTCCCCAGCAGCGACAGCGAGAAGGCGATCAGCGCCAGCAGCACGGTCCACGCCTTGAAGGCGCCACGCTTCTCGGTGACGGCCAGCGAGTGAATCAGCGCAGTGCCGGCGAGCCAGGGCATGAACGAGGCATTCTCGGTGGGATCCCAGAACCACCAGCCGCCCCAGCCAAGTTCGCGATAGGCCCACCAGCTGCCGAGCATGATGCCGAGGGTGAGGAAGGCCCAGGCCACCGTGGTCCACGGCCGCGACCAGCGCGCCCAGGCGACGTCCATCTTGCCGGAAAGCAGCGCGGCGATGGCGAAGGCGAAGGCCACCGCGAATCCGACGTAGCCCATGTACAGCATCGGTGGATGGATGATCATGCCCCAGTCCTGCAGCAACGGGTTCATGTCATTGCCGTCCATAGCAGCGGGCAACAGACGCTCGAACGGATTGGAGGTGGTCAGCAGGAAGGCGAGGAAGCCGATCGAGATCAGGCCCATGATGCCGAGCACGCGCGCCGCCATGTCTTCCGGCAAGTGACGCGAGAACACCGACACCGCGGTGCTCCAGAATGCCAGGATCAACACCCACAGCAGCATCGAGCCTTCGTGCGAGCCCCAGGTGGCGGTGAAGCGATAGATCTCGGGCAGTTGCGAGAAAGAATTACGCGCCACGTTCTCGACCGAGAAGTCGTTGGTGAGGAAGGAGTAGGCGAGACAGCCAAACGCGAGGGCGACGAAAACGAACTGGCCCTGCGCGGCGGGCCGCGCCACCGCCATTAGGGTCAGGTTACCGCGCTGCGCGCCATACAGCGGCAGGGCGGCCTGGATCAGCGCGAGCAACAGCGCAATTATCAGGGCGAAATGGCCAAGTTCGGGAATCATTGCCTACCTCCAGTCAGTCTTGGGTCCTGCCGCGGCAGGAACGCTTGTTATCGATCATCTGTCCGACCCTCCCACCGACGGCGGAAGCTTACTCCACCACGGTCTTCTGCGCCTTCTGCGCCTGCTCGATGGCACTGGCGGCTTCCGGCGGCATGTAGTTCTCGTCGTGCTTGGCGAGCACCTGGGTGGCGGCAAACAGGCCGTCGGGGCCGAGCCGGCCCTCAGCGACGACGCCTTTGCCTTCCTTGAACAAGTCGGGAAGGATACCTGTGTAGGTCACGGGGATCGTCTTGGCAGTGTCGGTGACGACGAAACGCGTGGTCAGGCCGTCAGCCTCGCGCTTGATGCTGCCCTCCTCTACCAACCCGCCGATGCGAAAGGCACGGTTGGTCGGCGCCTCGCCGTTGGCGACCTGGGTGGGCGAGAAAAAGAACACCAGATTGCTGTTGAAGGCGTTGAGGACCAGCACCACTGCAACTCCGAGGGCGGCGACGACGACGGCGATGAGGGCGAGTTTCTTGTGACGCGGTTTCATTCCACTTTCCTTGCGAATGTCGGGGTTACGGGTTGAGTCGCTGCAAACGCCTGAGGGTGGCAAGGCTGAGCCGGCGATGACGGCGCAGCAGCCAGATTTCGCCGACCACGCATGCGGCGGTCATGGCGTACGACCCCCAGACATACAGGCCATAGCCGCCCATGGCCCAGAACGCTTCCCAGCTTTCCCAGTTCATGCCTGCCCCTCCAGTTGCAGCCGTGCCCATTCGGTCTGCCGTTCGCGTTCTAGGATCAGGGTGCGCGCCCGGGCCAGGGAAACCGCAATGGTGTACATCCAGGCGGCGAGCGCCATGATCAGCATTCCCCACAGCATGATCATCGCCATCGAGGGCGCGCGAGTGAGACTGACCGAGGACCCTTGGTGCAGGGTGTTCCACCATTTGACCGAGAAGTAGATGATGGGGATGTTGATGACGCCGACCAGATTCAGCAGGGCGCCGGCACGGTCGGCGCGGCGCGGGTCGTCGATGGCGGCCTGCAGGGCCATGTAGCCGACGTAGAGGAACAGCAGGATGAGCTCGGAGGTGAGGCGGGCGTCCCACACCCACCACGCGCCCCACATCGGCTTGCCCCAGAACGCCCCGGTCCACAGCGCGACGAAGGTGAACATGGCGCCGGTCGGCGCCAGGGCGCGCGCCATGACGAACGACAGGCGGGTGTTCCAGGCGAGACCGATGGCCGACCAGAACGCCATCACGACGTAGATGAACATCGACATCCAGGCCGCCGGCACGTGGATGAAGATGATGCGGTAGCCCTCGCCCTGCTGGAAGTCGGTCGGGGCGACGAAGAAGCTGATGTAGAGGCCGACCGCGCAGAGCGCGGCGGCAAGCAGGGCAAACCACGGAACGAGCTTGCCGGCCAGCGGGTAGAAGGTCGCCGGCGAGGCGAAATAGTAAAGATTCAAGCACTTACTCCACGGAGATTTTAAGGGCCAGCGAACTGATCCAGGGGGCAACCAGCAGCGACATCACGAGAAAGGCCCCCAACAAGGACAGGTGAGCTTCCGAACCAGTTCCCGACATGGCGCCCTCCACTGCGCCCGCGCCGAAAATCAGCACCGGCACATACAAGGGCAGGATCAGCAGGGTAATCAGCACGCCGCCACCACGCAAGCCCAGCGTCAATGCCGCGCCGATTCCACCTAGGAGGGACAGGATCGGCGTGCCGATTGCCAGAGACAACACCAGGATCAGCAGCGCCTCGGCGGGCAACCCGAACTGGATCCCCAGAACCGGCGCAATCAGCAGCAGAGGAATGCCGTTGATCACCCAGTGCGCCAGCGCCTTGCCCAGAGCCAGGAGTGAATTGGGATAGGGCGAGAGCAGCATTTGTTCCAGGCTGCCATCGCGAAAGTCGTCGGCAAACAGGCGCCCCAGCGACAGCAGGCAGGCCAGCAACGCCGCCACCCACACCACCCCCGGCCCGATCAGGCGCAGCATGGTCGGTTCCGGCCCGATGCCGAGCGGAAACATGCTCACCACCATGACGAAGAAGAATTGCGCGGTGAGCCAGTCGCCACGACGGCGAGCGGCCAGCAACACATCGCGACGAATGACAGTAATCAGGAAACGTATCATGCAGGCTCATCGATGCGGGCATCAATCTCCGACCGAAATGGATTTGGCGGAGACCCCATCAAGGGCCAGGGGCTGGTGCGTCGTCATGATCGCCATGCCTCCGGCAACGACATGATCGCGGATCAACTTTTCAACCATGGCGACGCCATGAACGTCCAGGCCGGTCAGCGGTTCATCGAGGATCCACAACAGAGCGCCGGCGGTCATCAGCCCGGCAAGCGCGACACGCCTGCGCTGACCAAACGAAAGGACGCGAGCGGGGAAATCCAGACAGCGGGACAGTCCCACCTGCTCCAGCGCGGCCACGGCCACCGGCAGGTCCAGGTCGCGTCCGTCGAGTGCGGCAGCCAGGCGCAGATTCTCCAATGGCGTGAGGTCGTCCTTGATGCCATTGACGTGACCCACGTAGGCCATCTCCCGGCAATACTGCTCATGCTCGCTAGCGATCGGCTGGCCGCGCCAGCGCACTTCACCAGCAGCAGGCTGTGACAGGCCGCACAGGATGCGCAGCAGGCTGGTCTTGCCGTGGCCATTGCCGCCACGCACCAACAAAGCCTCGCCCTCACCCAACTCGAAACCCAGATTCTTGAAAAGCAGACGCTCGCCGCGCTCGCAAGCCAGGTCATTGGCAAAAAGCATACTTGACGTCATGAACGGGAATTTTGAAACATCATGGCAAAGCTTAACGGAAACGTGGGAATTTAACACTCAAGGCAGATAGTTAGAGCACGGCCACCATAAATTTACCCGAACGCTGTTTCTAGCGGCCAAAAAACAGGGGAATACGGCTTTCGCCGATTCCCCTGAGACTCTGGAGGAGAGCGTACTGCGTCGAGCGCGGATCAGGCGATCAGTACTTTTTCTCAGCTGCGGGAGCTGCGGCCGGGGCTGGCGTTGCCGCCGCACCAACCTTCATCTCGCCCATCGCCTTCTTCAGCATGGCGATGCCCGCCTTGGAAGATTCGATCGAGGTGGTCAGCGACTCACGCGCATTCTGCGGGTTGTGGAAGCCATCGGAGTTCTCGGCCGTCCACCATTCCCAGTACAGGTTGGCGTCGTACTGATGGTCGTAGGCCTTCTCGAGAACGTCCTTGGAGACACCTGCATCCTTGGCCTTGACGATCATGTCGATCAGGCTGGCAAGCCAGAATTCCGCATCCGCCATCTTGCCGCGGGTGTAGTTCTGGATGGCCTCCATGTTGTACTTCGCATCATGCTCGGTCCAGTCGGTGTGGCACTTCAGGCAGGTCTCCTTCAGCATGAACTTGGGCGACTTCTGCTGGTGATTGGTGTAGGTCTTGCCCTGGGCATTCTTCGCCTTGCCCATGTGGCAGTCCTTGCACTGCACGCCAGCTTTCTCATGCTTGGAGCCCCAGTAGGTCTCCATTTCCGGGTGCTGGATCTTGGGCAGCAAGGCCCCCGTCGAGGCATGCTTGAAGTCCTTGAACTTGTAGTCCTCGGTCATGACCTTCTTGTAGCCGAAGACGTTGGTCCACGGGAACAGGTTGGTGCGCGGATCGTCCATCTTGATGTAGAACTCCTTGCCCTTCTCGGCGCAATCGAAGCCGGGGCCGCAGTTGTATTCCACGTGGCACTGGGCGCACATCAGGTTGGAGTCAGGCTTGTTCAGCAGACCGATGGCACGGAACGGCTTGCCGTCGCGGTCGAAGGTCACCTTGGTCATGGTGGTCTTGGCGCTCTTCTCGGCATCCAGCGGATAGGTGCCGAGCTTGCGATCCACCACCGCCTGAATCAAGGCGTCACGCACGACACGCGGTCCGGTGGAGTGCGGGTCGTGACACATGAAGCAGTTGAGCGGGTGTTTGACTCCACGGGCAAATTCAACAGGCTTGGAGGTGCGGTCCCACTTGGCGTTGGGGTCCTTGTCGCCCATGAATTTCCAGTTGAGGATATGGTCTTGGGTCTTGCAGTTCATGCACACCGGATTGACGGCAGTGACCGTCTCTTTCATGAACTTCTTCTGGTCGGACGACCCGGGTTCCTTGTCGGTGATCACGTCCCAAGCGCTGTTGGCAGCCGCTTCCGCTTTGGTATTGTAGGTCCAGTCCTTGAACTGGAAACGCCCACCGAAGCCGCGGTCGACCACCCACTGGTCAACCAGCATGAAAGCGTGGGAACGCGGCTCACCATGCTCAATGGTGAACCCATAGCCTTCCATGATCTTGTCGAAAAGCGGCGAACGGCCCTTGAACGTGGCTTTTTCAAGGCGCGCCGGCGAGTCGTAATTGAGCTTGACGAAGGACTCGTACTGATCCTTGTGGCACGTGGCGCAAGCACGGTGATCCATGATGGTGACCGGCTTGACGGCCTTCTTGTCCTTGCTGGCCAGGTGCTCGTCCGTACCGGTATGACAGCTCGCGCAGTTGACCTTGGCGTGCTTGCCCTTGGCATGGAACTCCTCGATGTTGTCATGGCACGAATAGCATTTCTGCATATTGGTGACAGGCTTGGCTGCAGGCGCTGCTGCCGCAGGCTGTGCCGGCGCCCCCACGGCGAACAGGGCCAACGACAGCCCCGCGAGCCAGTGTGTAAAACGATTCTTGATTGTCATGGTGTACTCCTCCGTGAAGGGTTTCGGTACTGCTCTGCTTCAGGCGAATGCGTCCGCCATGATGTTCTTCAGCCAGCCGATGGCGTATTCCGACTCCAGCTTCCGTGTGGCAGCCAGGGCCGGGGTGTCAATCGGCGAAATACCGCCGGCTTCCTGCACATAAACGAGCTTGCCGTTGTCAACCTTGTAGATATGCACCACCGAGAAGCCCCAGTCGGGTGCAGCAATGCTGTAGCAGGTGTTGACAAAGTAAGGCACGGGCGCAGGCTGGCCGTTGAGCTTGGCAATGATGGCCCCCGCTGCCACCTTGGCCTGGGTCACGGCCATGTGGGCCGACTTGGGTGCGCCATACACCGGCAGATCACCGTGGACACAGGAGTCGCCAACCACCCAGATGTCCTTGTGCACAACGGATTCCATGGTCAGCATGTCAACCGAGCACCAGCCCTTCTCGTTGGTCAGGCCCGTAGCCTTGGCGATGCTGCCGGCGCCATGGGGCGGAATAACGTTCAGCACATCGGCCTTGTGTTCTCCGAAGTTGGTGTAGGCAGTCTTGGTCTTCGGATCGATCTTGACGACCTTGCCGTCGGAGGCACCGGGCACCCACTCGATCATCCCGGGATAAATCGTCTTCCATGCCTGCTCGAACAGGCCCTTCTTGGAGAAGGAGTCGTTGGCGTCAAGGATCACCACCTTGGACTTTGTCTTGCCGTGCCCCTTCAGGTAGGCAGCCACTTGCGAAGCGCGCTCGTAAGGGCCGGGGGGGCAGCGGAACGGGCCGGGCGGCACGGTGATGACGAACTTGCCGCCATCCGGCATGGCCTCAAGTTGCTTCTTCAGCACCAGTGTCTGCGGGCCGGCCTTGTAGGCATGCGGCAGGTCACCATTGGCGAGCGCTTCGCTGTAGCCTTCCACCCCCGCGTAGTTGAAGTCGATGCCGGGCGACAGCACCATGGCGTCGTAAGCGAGGGTTTTGCCGCCCTTCAGTGCGACCGACTTCTTGACCGGATCGATCGCAGTCACCTCGTCGAACACGACGTTGATGCCACGCTTCTTCAGGCCGTCATAGCCGATCTCCAGATCCTTGAGGTTGCCGTGGCCTGAAATGACTTCGTTCGACAGCGGGCAGGAAATGTAGATCTTGTTTTTTTCGACCAGGGTCACGTCCAGGGTCGGCGACAGCATTTTCAGATACTTGGCAGCTGCAGCGCCGCCGAAACCACCGCCCACGACCACGATTCTGGCCTTGCTGGCTGCCTTGGCGTTGGGAATATGCAGTACCGAAGCGGGGGCGGCTACGGCGAGCGCCTTGAGGAAGTCACGACGATTGAATTGGCTCATGGAAGGCTCCTAATTATTTCTGGCTG
>Ga0316600_10000625_pt1 | contig 16869 bp, 14 predicted proteins | sample OWC_soil_day5_CT_FD_207652 | JGI IMG/M metagenome (GOLD analysis project Ga0316600, IMG submission 207652) | Wetland soil microbial communities from Old Woman Creek delta, Ohio, United States - OWC_soil_day5_CT | ecosystem: Environmental > Terrestrial > Soil > Wetlands | place: USA: Ohio... | reverse complement strand
AGAGGCCATAAAATTTGGCGATCCATTTATATTTGAAGGATCAAATGAGCGAGGCAACCTTTTTTATACCATTGAGCGTACAGAAGAGGATTATATTCTTAGTGTTAAAGAAGTTACTGAGGAAACGGCTGATTTACTCAAAAGTACCTTGGAAAGTGTTAAACGGCTAGGAAAAGAAAAAATGGAAGAAATCATGGAAATTATGATCTTAGAAGAGATTGATATTGATATCAAAAAAACACGAGATCTGCCTCTCGAATCAAGTTATGAAGCTATTATTGCACTACTTCAGGAATTAAGAGAAGATGCAAATGAAGCTCTTATTGATAATTTAATTCGCCTTCAAGAGATCATCCGAGAATATGAGAGTGATTTTTGAGTAAGTGCTGTGATCATAATAAAACTACATAAAAACTACTTGCAAAGCAAGTTTGAATACTCTATAATATAAAGAGTGCTCTACTGAATCGAATTTTGATACAGCACATGTACAATATAAAGGGGTTATAGCTCAGTTGGTTAGAGCGCTTCGTTGACATCGAAGAGGTCTGCGGTTCGAGTCCGCCTAACCCCACCATAGGAAATACAAGGCTTTCGGCGATATGCTGGAAGCCTTTTTTTATTGTGAATACAGTGAAAAATACAGTATCTAGGATTTTTTTACTCTTGTGATTCTGTGGGAGTTTCCTCTATAACTTCAGCATTTTTCAATCAGGTTTCATATTTTTGCATTGCAGTAAACAAAGTATCAAATTGAGGCTGGTTGTAAATCTCAGCAATCATTCTTATATCTGTGTGTCCCATGATTTTAACAGTGGTACTCATATCAACACCATTAGCTAGCGCACATGTGAATAGCAAAGGTTCTTCTAAGGCTGTGCTATGTGATTCCCTCGTATTCTTTCGCAAAGATGGTCTCAAAGGTTCGCTGATAGTTCCTTGGGTTCAAGGGATTGCCCTTTTCATTGCAAAAGAAAAGCTTTAAATCATTAGGTATTTGCTTGTTATTTTTCAATATGGTCATACATTCTTTTCCAAACAGGGAGACATTTGTGGACAATGTCGCGATATTGTTTCAGCCCACTATGCACACCAAAATATCGCTGAAATTCTATGCATGACATAGATACCCTAGGGTGATTTTCGCTATACCCTTTTATCTTTCGGTGTAATTTTAGAAGATTCCTGAAAAAATTTCTATAAATTATAAAAATGACTTCCTTACAGCCTCGTGGTGAAGTTTTAATTTGATTTTAAACTATAGGACACTAAACAAAACTAAACAGAGGCGTTTGTAGAGCCTATGTGAAAGTTAAACTATAATCTATCCTATGGACGTACACTTTTGTACACCAAAATACATAAGGGAGGGGCTAAGAACGATGGGGAGTGCAGAGAAAAACAGTGAAAGTCAAGGAGAATGTCAATGAATAACTTAGTAACAATCGTAAACGGTGAAGCCACGGTAACATCTCGGCAGGTAGCTGATAATTTTTGGAAGCGACATGGGCATGTTATAGATTCCATAGAGAAACACATGAAACATTTAAGCTCAACCGATTCTTCGGTTCAGTGTTTTTACGAAGCGAAATACTGGGATACAACTGGGAAAATCAATAAGGAATTCATTATGAACCGCGATGGGGTCTCTTTATTGAATATGGGATTCCAAGGAGCCAAGGCGTTATACGTTATAATAGAAATAGACAATTCTTTGATTTCCATTTGATTCCTTGTAAAATTATGCTATAATATGTAATGTAAAATATAACAATATAGGAGGAATTTACATGAAAAAGAAAGTTTTAGCAACATTCGCAGCATTGTCTGTGGTTACTTCAGTGGGGTTTGCTAGCCCACTAACAGATTATTCGGCAGGTAAAACTGCAATTGATTTAAACTTCAGAAATTCTGACATCAATGTTACTGGTGGAGGCGTTAGCCCTGACTATGACAAGAAGTATAATCTGGATTGGGGAATTACCACAGGGTTAGGTAATAAATTTGCAATTCAATACAATGGTTATAACGCAAAATCTAAAGATACTACTTTTATTAGCTCAATAGAAAGCACAAAAGTAAAAACACAAGAATTTAACGTGCTATATCAACTTAATAAAAATGTATCTGTCTATGCAGGTAGTATAAAGGTAAAAGGATCTGTAACAGATGTAGGGAACTCTACTACTTATACGGCTGATGATAAAAGCAAAATACAGTTTGGTTTAGTTGGTAGCACCAAAATTGCCGAAAAAACTACTGCGTATGCTTCTTTGGCTGTAGCTTCAGATATTACTAATTGGAAGATTGGCGTATCTCAAGAGATTGCTCCTAATCTAGAATTTAACCTTGATTATCGTAATATGAAGGTTAAGGATGTAGAATTTGTAAGTGGTGGCAATAGTTATGATGTGAAGTCTAAAGGTCTTGGCTATGGAGTTACTTATAAATTCTAAAGGTAATTATTATATACATAGGTATGAAGAGGAAACCACAGGTGTACAGTGATTGTATACTTGTGGTTTTTGTTTAGAGGAGAGATACAATGAGCAACTTAGCAATCTTAGAATTTAACAGTGTAAATATCAAGGTGAACGAAGAATCGATGATGAGCCTTACAGATCTATGGAAAGCATCGGGGAAGGACGAAGTATATAAGCCTACAGTGGATGCGCGGAGTCAGGCGAAGATTTTATCAATGTAGTATCTAAGAAATTAAAGGTGCCCACAGAGCACCTTGGTAGCAACTACGAAAGGTCGCACTGGAGGAACATTTGCTCACTGGCAGATAGCCTTGGCTTATGCGAAGTACCTTTCCCCGAGCTACATATGCATGTCAATGAAGTATACAAAGAACGCTTAGAAGAAACTGCGAATCCAGAGCTATCCATTTCCTAGATGTTATGCATAGATTCTCTTGAATTCAAGGAGATGTTTGGCAACGGAGATTGTGCTATGAAACATTATGGTCTGATGTAAACAATGTTTCCTTCAGCTATGGATTCCACAGTTTCTAAGGATGGAGGTACGGTGAATCCCTGAGCCTTTTCGTGGTTACTTTGTGGCAAAGTGGGCAGTATTGCATTGGTACAGAAATTTACAAGGGAAATAAAGGAATAATGTCGGTTTATGCCTAAGTAATCTTTGTAGAATATTGGTAAAGTGGAGGTAGTACAATGGAAATGCTGATTCCTGCCTTATTCCTAGGTCTAATCCCTGGATTCATTGCCAGATCAAAGAGGCGTAGTTTCTTTTCGTGGTACGTATATGGAGTACTGTTATTCATAGTTGCATTGATTCATTCTATTGTTATCAAGTTCAATCTATTAATAGGTAATAATATTTTGCTAACAAATCCTTATGGATCTTTATATAAAATACATGGTTGTATAACTGAACCAATTAAAACAATAATTACAGAAGAAGACTATGAGCAATTTGAAGAAAAATATGAATTAATAAGAGCACAATTACTTTCATTATTTATTCACAATCCTATAATATTGGCGATGAAAATATAAAAAGTATATTGAAAACTATATTCACATATTTTTAGTTGAATATGAAAAAGACTTGACAAATGAAGATGTTACTACAAGGCTTGGTGAGCCCTGTAGTGTTTTTTGTTTTACTTAAGATAGCTTAAATACAGTGAAATGTTGCTACCTTGCTTTTATACATTAGCAACCAAGTTAGTTTCTACCTCAGTTGAAGGGTTCTAACGAATTGAGAGTGATAAAGCAGTGATTCCAGTGCAAACTGCACTGGAATTGTTTTTGTAATAGTTTTAAATTCTAGTCAATGATGTAGGTACTTAAAACAATAAAAGACTGGCACTTACTGCAAGGATATTATCGTGCAATAGCGAATATAAACAGGGAAGCTAGCTTTTTTCGATAAGTAAATTCTTAAGCTAGGCGGAACAGGCAAAGGTAACTACCTTCTTTTTGTATAACTCCTAATCCCTTACTCTCAACTATAGTAAGAAGGAAATTGTTTATTGTTTTACATAGTGTTGCACTAAGATTTTAAGCTCGTCTAATAAATAAGAAGTAGAATGATGGAGATACGAAGGCAAGGAGGTTTTAGGTAGATGGGACGAGAGGGAATTTTTAAAAAAATGACCCAAGAGGATTTTAACAAAATCCTTGAGGAACAACAGGATGGATTGCAAATTAATTTTAAATATTGTGATCTAAGTGGACTTGACTTATCTGGCAGAAAATTTGAAGGTGTTAAATTTGAGGATTGTAATTTAAGTGGTGTTAATTTTAGTGAGACAATAATTAAGCAAGGTGAGTTTAAAAATGGTCTTTTGATTGGTGGCAATTTTGAAAAGGCGGATTTGTCTATCGTGGATTTTACTGGCTGCGCAATGCAAAAAGTGAATTTGTCCCATGTTAGAATCGAAGGCGTAGGTATTAAAGAGAGCAACCTAGCAAATGCAAGTTTTAAGAGTGCGAATGTTGAATTTAGTAATTTAAATGTATTTAAAGATGTCAACTTAAGTGATGCTGATTTGAGTGGATCAAAAATTAGTTGGTTTTACGGAGAAAATGTTAATTTTAGGCACGCCAATTTTAATGAGGCTTCTATTATTGAGAGCCAAATGAAAGGTTGTAAATTTATGAATGCCTCTTTGGAAAATGCGGATTTGTACTCAGTGGCATTTAAGGATTGCGAAATGCAAGAATCTGTGTTAGCTAAAGCAAAAATTACGAATGTTACTTTTGAAAAGAGTACTTTAGAGAATATGGATTTTAAACAATCTGAAATTGAATATGGGCGTTTTGCTGACTGTAATTTAGACGGCGTTGACTTTGGAGCGGCTACTTTAAACAGTCTTAATGAATTTAGAAACGTAAGTTTAATTAATGCTGATTTTTCTGAGGCAAAGTTTAGTGATGAATCTAAGCTCTATGATGTTAATGCAGCAGATGTAAAAGGATTAGACCTCTCTCCTTGGCAAAGCTCTGCTAAGGAGCAAGGTAATGTAGAAGTGGTATCGCAGCAAGATAAAGAGAGTCTGACAATGCAAGAATATCAATATCGTCTAAACCTTTTTGTCGCAAGAAATGTGGGAAGTGAAGTGAACGCCAAAGTTGATTGCGAAATAGCGCAGACGATGTTAGAGCAAGGGTATTCTAGTCAGTTAATAGAGTCAGTGATTGCTCTATATTCACCTAAAGCCTCGGAGGTAGGTAATCAAGCTAGGGTTTATGCCATGAATGTAGTTAAAAAAGCGGAGAAAGAGAATATGCGCAGGTAATAGTAAATAGGATTTGACGGTTATAAGCTATTCCTTAAATTGCTCCTTAGTCTTCGCCAATTACTACAAAGGGAAAAGGATATAAAACTAGTAAAAAATGATTTACAAACATAAGTAATTGACATCGAAGAGGTCTGTGGTTCGAGTCTGCCTAACCCCACCATCTACGAATGTATATACCGTAAGGAGTTAATCCTTACGGTATTTTTGTTTTTAAGGCAGGAAGGCAATAGGATATTAAAAAAAATAAAATAAATATGATGGTGGGATGTTTTTCGTCCCATGATGTGGTATAATGTGCAATGTATTCAAGATAATATATAGGGAGGTACTTATGGAGAGAATAGGAGAAAATAACTACCTCGATATTACAGAGGTAGCCAGTAAAGTATATTATAATCTGCCGCCGACGCAGTTGGTAGAAGAAGCCATTAGCCGTAATGAGGGGCAGCTTACTTCTACAGGAGCGTTGCGGGTTACTACTGGCAAATATACTGGACGTTCGCCTAATGATAAATTTATTGTGGATTCGCCTGTCGTGCATAGTGATATTGCCTGGGGCAACAATAAATCTTTTAGCGATAAACAGTTTATCCAGCTATATAATCGCATGATGGGATACTTACAAAATCGGGAGATATTTACATTTAGTGGATATGCGGGAGCTGATGAAGAGCATCAGGTAAAAGTACAGTTTATTAATGAATTTGCTTGGCAAAACCTTTTCGTTCATCAACTATTTATTCGTCCTGAGCCATTGCAGGAAACGGGAAAATCAGATTTCACGGTGATTTGCCTGCCTAACTTTAAAGCGACACCGGAAATCGACGGTACAAATTCCGAAGCTTTTATTGTCCTGAACCTTGAGCAGAGGATAATATTAATTGGGGGAACTCATTATGCTGGTGAAATGAAAAAAGCTATTTTTACGGTCATGAATTTTTTGTTGCCGAAACAAGGTATTCTTTCTATGCATTGCTCCGCTAATATGGGAGAAACAGGAGATACCGCACTGTTTTTTGGTCTGAGCGGAACTGGTAAGACTACGTTGTCGGCTGATCATAATCGTCGTCTGATCGGGGACGATGAACATGGCTGGAGTAACCAGGGTATTTTTAATATTGAGGGCGGATGTTATGCTAAGTGTATTAAACTGAGCCAGGAAAATGAACCACAGATTTGGGACGCCATTCGTTTTGGCACAGTGTTGGAGAATGTAGTTGTGGATGAAGAGAGTCGTGCGGCGAATTATGATAGTGTAGATTTCACTGAAAATACTCGTGCCGCCTACCCTGTTCACTATATTGATAATGTTGTGGTTCCAGGTGTGGGAGGGCATCCTAGCACCGTGATATTTCTAACGGCAGATGCCTTTGGAGTATTACCGCCGATTGCTAAGTTAAATAAGGAACAGGCTATGTACCATTTCTTATCAGGGTATACAAGTAAGCTTGCGGGAACAGAGAGAGGTATTACCAAACCAGAAGCCACTTTTTCTGCTTGTTTCGGTGCTCCTTTTCTTCCGTTATCTCCTTTGGTTTATGCAAAAATGCTGGGAGAAAAGTTAGAACAACAGAATACCAATGTTTTCTTGATTAATACTGGGTGGTCAGGAGGACCATATGGCACCGGAAAAAGAATGAATTTAGCTTATACTAGAGCCATGGTGACAGCAGCTATTGAAGGGCACATGGATCATGTTTCCTATGAGCTAGATCCGATTTTTAATGTTTATGTACCCGATACATGCCCTGGAGTGCCAGAAAATATACTTAAGCCTCGCAACACCTGGAGTGATGGGGTATCCTATGACCGCCAGGCTAGAGAGTTGGCAGCTTTATTCAATGAAAATTTTACCGAATTTTTAGAAGATATCCCTGAGGGAATTGCTCAGGCGGGTCCCAAAGGGTAATAATAATGGAAGAACTCTTGTAGCTTAATCGTGTATTTTATTTTAGGGAGGAAGAACATGACAATAAAAGTAGGAATTAACGGTTTTGGACGCATTGGGAGAATGTGTTTAAGAGCGGCGTTAGAAAATGAGAATATAGAAGTTGTCGCCGTTAATAGCACGTCAGATAGCATCGCATCAGCTCGCCTTTTAGAATATGATTCAATACATGGCAGACTTAATAAAGAAATTAAAGCAACTGAAGATGAAATCATAATTGATGGACATCCTATAAAAATAATTTCCGACCGCAATCCTGCTAATCTTCCTTGGGGGAAACTTGGAGTCGATATTGTTATTGAATCTACAGGGAAGTTTAATTCTAGTAAGGATTGTGAAGTTCACTTGAGAAATGGTGCTAAAAAAGTTATCATATCAGCACCGGCTAATGACTCCACTCCTACAATTGTTCTGGGAGTTAACGAAAATATTTATCAGCCTAAAGTCCATCATGTGATATCTAACGCATCTTGTACGACAAACTGCTTAGCTCCTATTATCAAAGTAATTAATGATAATTTTGGAATTACCAATGGTTTAATGTCAACCGTTCATGCATTTACCACCGATCAACGAAGCTTAGACAATAGTCATAAAGATCCGCGCCGATCAAGAAGTTGTACGCAATCGATAGTTCCAACATCGACAGGAGCTGCAAAAGCAATTGGCCTTGTAATTCCTGAGCTAAAGGGAAAGTTAAACGGAGTTTCCCTACGTGTTCCGGTACCAAATGTATCCTTGGTGGATTTAGTTGTCGAGCTGGAGCAGGACGTTACCATTGAGAAGATTAATGACGCTTTGCGTACTGCCGCTGAAAGTTCTATGATGGGTATTATGGAATACTGTGATCAACCCCTCGTTTCCGTTGACTTTTTGGGCAACAAGCACTCGGCCATTGTAGATGCGCTATCGACATTGGTTATTGAAAAGCGAAAAGCAAAAATTCTTGCATGGTATGATAACGAATGGGGATACTCCTGTCGTGTTGTTGAACTGGCACAACATCTTGGTAAAATGCTGCATAAAGAAGAAGTCAGAAATGTCGAAACAAAAGCTGTAGGATACTAATAATAACGAGAGTATTTACCGATATAGTAAAGGAGTGACCTTATTGAAGGTCACTCCTTTACATAGTTTAAAAGCTGGTAATAATTATTTTATGATTTTCAATAGTGCCACATCTATTTCAATTGAAATAGTTTATTGTTTATCATATCAATTTTAGTATAAAATATCCTCTCAGAAGCAATTATATTCCATGTTCTAGGTATAGAAGCAATTTTTAAGGTATTAAAATAAGATAATGGATGTGAAGATTTTGTAACAAAACTGTAATACATTTTTTTTATAATTAGGATATATCTAGCAAAGACAATCGTGTTAAGCATCCACATAAAGAATTAAGATACTATTGATTTTAGCTTGTCTAAGTTAGTTTAGTATTATTGACTTTTCTAATGCCTAATTTATATAACGGAAACTGCAATGAGGTGATTCAATAAAATGATTACTCATATGGCCGACTTTGGAATTGGTCTGATTGTGGGGATGTTTATTTGTCTATTAGTGATATCTCTTATGATAAAATATAAGGAAAAATAAAATTCAAATGAATAGTTTTCCAGTTTAAGGAGAATTTCAGAAGAGTTACTAATAATTAAAGAAATATCGCTAATATATACTTTTCTTTTTAGCAGAAGTATATATTAGCGATATTCATAAGTGGGGTATAGAGGAATAGTATTATTCCTTGATTGTTAAGCCTTTGAAATCAAATGTTTTGTTTGGAGGCGTTATTGTTGTATACTTTGGAATTTCCTTAGGTATAGTGGTCTTATTCGCTTTTTGAAAGTTAGTTAAATATTGATTATTCATAGTTGCATTTATTGCTGATATTGACATCTTCAAAAACTCCTTTCTTAATATTGCTGATAATATGGGTACACGATTTATATCGAATTCCTTTATTTGAAATTCATTTAGAATATATACGAAGTTTCTTTCTAGATGAAAAAATATATTTATCTAGAATAATATGGCATGGATTCAAATGTTGCCTATGGTTTTTAATAAGTTTAAAACAAAGCGGGAGATAATCCTCCCAGCTATCCAATTGTAACGCAGTTACGTCCTGCTTTCTTACTTTGGTACATGAGATGATCAGCCCTATTTACTAACGTGTCTACAGTATCATCCTGACTGGCAAGAGTAGCGCCTAGGGATACGGTTGAATAGTTTGGTTGCTGCAAAATAAATAAAAGGACTGTCCGTAGTAATTACGGAACAGTCGCAACCAGGCAGTCATAAACACTTGTTCGTTGAGAACCAATTTATTTTTCTTATTCACTTATTATTAGAAACTGTGACTTTCGGTGGTGTATTCTTCTTTTGAATATTTTCATAAACTTCAGCATATTTTTGCACAACATCATCGGCTATAATCGTAGCCGATGATGTCTCATTTGCTTCCTGGAAATCCAGTTGGTTTAAAACGAGCATAGTTAGTTCATGAATTTGGTTCTTCGATAAATTTTTAGTCATAGTAAGACCTCCAATTAAAGATTCTTTATAGTATCTTAAGATACCCCAAAATCCTTACAATCATGAATTTTATAAATGAAATTATATGTATTAAAATCGATATGATATGAAGAAAGAAAAGCAACTAAAAATAGCAGACTAATGCTATCGTAGTTGCTTGTTTTAGTTGTAAATTAATTCTTAAGTCAGCAGGTTAAGCTGATTCAAATAATTCTTTAATGGTGTGTAATTCCTTGCGGATGGATATATTTTGAGGACAATGGTTTTCACACTTACCGCATTCTATACAGTTAGATGCATGTGCTGCTGAGTCAAGGCGGAAATTATATAGAAATTTATGCCGTTCTCTAACTGCGGGACTATCACCAAAGATAAAATTATCATTAAGGATTGTAAAACACCCTGGAATATTCACGCCAGCAGGACAAGGCATACAATAGGCACAAGCGGTACAATTGACTTTTATTCGTTCCTTGAAGATAGACTTTACTTGGTTGATGATGCTAATTTCTTTTTCGGTTAATGAATTTGCGTGAGCATCTTGAGCTATTTTAAGGTTTTCTGTAACATGCTCCATAGTTGACATGCCGCTTAAAGCAATTGATACTTCAGGATGATTCCATACCCAGCGCAGTGCCCATTCAACAGGCGTCCTTTTTTGATTTGCCTGATCAAAAAAGGAAAGAGCATCATCAGGAAGATTTTCAGCAATTTTTCCACCTCTCAGTGGCTCCATAATAGCAATGCCCAATCCCTTTTTGGCTGCGTACTCCAATCCTTCTTTGCCAGCCTGATAGTTTTCATCTAAATAATTATATTGAATCTGGCAGAATGACCAATCATAATAATCAACGATTTCTTTGAACAAGCCAACTCTTTCATGAAATGAAAATCCTGCATGTTTGATTCTGCCATCTTGAATTGCCTGATCCAAAAACTCACTTATTCCTGCTTCTTTTAGGCTGGGCCATGTAGAAGCACTAAGTGAGTGGACTAAATAAAAATCAATGGTATCTGTCTCAAGGCGTTTTAATTGTTCATTTAAGTATTTATCCATATCAGCCCGTGTTTTGATTAGCCAGCTAGGAAGTTTCGTAGCTAATTTTACACGTTCTCTATAGCCATCTTTCAATGCTTTTGCCACAAAAGGCTCGCTAGCTCCACCATAAGCCATGCCTTTTCCATGATAAGGATATGCAGTATCTATATAATTTACACCTTCATCAATTGCATGGCGAATCATTGCTATTGATTGTTCTTCATCAATGTTAGTAGGATCACCGCCGATAACAGGAAGCCTCATACAGCCAAATCCCAGAACAGAAACCATTTCATTTGTCTTTCCATACTTTCTATATAACAACACAATCACTCCTTAAATTTTACATTAAAATATCCCTCAGATACTTTTATTTTCCATTTCGTTAAAATCTAGATGAATCCTGCTTTGAAACTCTAATTAAATGTATTCGACTTCCAGTTTTTCGAAAATGCTTGAGTATAATTCATACGAAAAGGCAAAGATAGTTAAAATGCAGGAGAATAAGTCCTTATCCGCGCACTAAATCCTTTAGTAAATATTGTGAATATCGTACATCTCTCGATAGTATTTATAGGAAGAGGGGAGTGGATGATAATAAAACAGGGAGGAGCACCGCCTCAGCTTTGGACGAAAAGTTTTCTTTTGCTTTGTTTGTCCAATTTGTTTATATTTACGAGTTTTTACTGTTTATTACCGACGCTGCCTTTATTTATCACTGATGTTCTTACTGGTGATACTAAAATAGTTGGGTATATTTTTGGTATTTTTGCTCTAGCGGCAGTGTTATCGCGTCCTTTGGCTGGGCATTTACTAGATACTTTAGGGAGAAAAGCCATATTACGCTTATCATTGCTTCTTTTGACATTGGCTATGCTAGCATACAATTGGGTGACAAGTTTAGTATTATTGGTTATATTGAGAGGGATTCATGGAATATTTTGGGGATTTGCTACCACCGCCTCTGGAACAACAGCAACAGATCTTGTTCCGGCAGTTAGGCGCGGGGAAGGAATTGGTTATTATGGCTTGTCTAATACCATTGCTATGGCCGCGGGTCCATTGCTGGGGCTAGAAATACTACAACGATTTGGATTTTCTATATTGTTTATTATCAGTTTTGGTTTTGCTGCATTTGGATTTTTATGTGTTTGGGGGATTGAGCATCAGGCTGTAAATATATCGGCAAATACGAAAAGTATTATTTTATTTGAACCCAAAGTTTTTTCCTTTGCAAGTATAATGTTTTTTGTAGCTGCGTTATATAGTGGGGTACTTTCCTTCATTGTGCTTTTCGGAAAAGAAATCGATATTGAAAATCCAGGGAGCTACTTTTTGGCCTTTGCTGCTGCTCTTTTTCTCAGTAGACCCTATGCTGGGAAAATTCTTGATCAGCAAGGTCCTATAAAGATTATGTCAATCGGATTTGCTGCACTGGCATCATCCTTTTTATCGTTATTCTTTGCAAATGGAATTGTCTTATTTATGATGTCTGCAGTCTTATTTGGCGTAGGTTTTGGTATAATCCAGCCAACAGCCTTGACGATGGCAATTAATAAAGTAGGGGCTTTACAGCGTGGCGTTGCAAATGGTACAATAATGACTGCTTTTGATTTGGGTGTGGGGTGTGGAGCCATTTTATTAGGGATGTTGTCAAGTTCCGTTGGTTTATCGATGATGTATTTGGTAAGTTGTTTCATCGTTATCATTCCTTTTGTTATCTTTTATGTAAATCACGTGAGAGAATATAAACTAGAAAATAGTCAATAATTTGTATCGTAAATTTCAATCTTTTCTTCACAAAGTAGGTATGATTTAAATTAAGAATTATCCGCACCTGCACACAGCAGGTGTCATTTTTTTTGATGATTTTGAAATTCATAGAGAAAAATCATAAATACTGATTGTAGTATGGTTTTCATCAGAGATGGGAAACTCTAAATGGGTATGATGTTCGTTGAAGCTTTTTTAACAAAAAAAAACCACGCTTATAGTAACGTGGTTGCAAGAGGGATGAAGTTTGTTGAATGAGTTTTTTTAATTGATTAACAACTAGAGGAACAATCATCATTGGAACAACAAAAGAATAGCAAAATGATCACTATAATAATAATAAAGCTACCACCACCGCGTCCGTTACCAAAACCACCGAAGCCCATAAGTATTCCTCCTTTTTCATGCTTAGCCTTGTGACTTACTCTATTGTATGCTAAGTGAATACAGGAGGTACCAAGATAAAATCGAATATAAGGATGTAATTCTTAATAAAAATAAATAAAGTTGAAAGATTAAAGAACTAAGAGAATAAATGAACGACGCTCACGATCAGTTTCTGCTTTCCATGTTTAAGGATGCTAAATAGTCATTTTTTTATCGGAAGGAAGTGATAAAAGTGTCGAATAATATTCTCACATCATATTGATGTTGGTTAATAGGCGTAACTTCCTTATTTAATTTGAGGAGCGAATAGACGGCCATTTGTGCTGATCGAACAGAATATTCTACAGTAAAAACAACGTCGTCAGGTATTTCAGCGAATTGACCTAGGAAAGCGAGATTGGTTGAGCCTTTCGGTATAACTTCCGGTCGGTCCGTTCTTACCCTCGGCATGAACTGGCTGGTTATAAATGGCATCATGCAGGGGATGCAGTTAGAGGTTTTGAGAATGACGGGAATATGCTTGTGGAACCTGAGATGAGAACATAATTCAATTAATATTTCCTCACCTGTACATTCAGACATCTTTTTTGGTATATAGTTACCAATGTTGTTAGGAAATAAAGAATAGCCCCAAAAGACTTTAATATTCTCAGGCTGATTGATAAAATGTGGCTGATAGGCTAAGACAATAGACATAAACCAATTGGAATCTTTAAAAGTTACTAGAGCGCCTGTGCCGTATGAATTACCTGAGAACTTTTCCATTAAATCAAAGAATATAGGATCTTTACAAGTGACGGTAAAGGATTCCCACAAGGATTTATCTATATGATCTGAAAAGACAGATGGAGTACCCAAATCAGGCTGTTTTCTTACAATGTTTTCCCACAATGTAAAGGAGGCACCTTTGGAACCAAGGCGAGGGGCTGAGGTCATAGATCCAAGACTATAGCCTTCTGTCATAGAGCCATTTGTGACAAAAACTAAGTCAGTATTATGAACCGTAATTTCTCTTTGCTTTCCTGCATCTAAGTAGTGGATACGCTCAATTGTTTTTTCCTCTTGTGACGGCTTAAAATCAAGATCTGTTACCTTGCAATTCATTTCAAAATGGACATCTTGTCCTCCAAGCCATTTTATAATGGGCAATATAATAGAATCATACTGATTGTAGGGGGTTCGAGTGACGCCTGCTAACGTATGAATACGAGGAAATTCGTGCATGAACCGATTGAGGTAACGCTTAAATTCGATAGCACTGTGCCAAGGCTGAAAAGCAAAAGTAGTAGCCCACATGTACCAAAAATTGGTCTTAAAGAAGGCAGGTGAAAAACATTGCTCAATAGTATAGGTTTTAAGAGTATCTTCCGGGCTAATGGTAAGTTTCATTAAATCCATTCTATCTTTGTTGCTAAACCCCATAGAACTGACATCTACTATTTTGCCATTTTCGTCGACTAACCTAGCTTTAGCATGGGTTTGTACTTTTTTATCAAAAGCAATGATTTCATCTCTCACAGAGATTTGGGGGTCAGTGATAGAAGGAATAAACTTTAAAAGTTCCCAAGTGCATTCATAAGCTTCGTCGTTTAACATTCTGCCTCCACGCAGGACATATCCCTTTTCTGCTGAACCAGTTCCATCGCAACTTCCGCCAGTAATGTTCATTTCTTCGAAGATATGGATATTTTTTCCTGGGAAATGACCATCTCGAATCAAATAAACAGCGGCTGCCAGAGAACCAACACCAGCCCCAACAAGATAAGCTTTTGTATCATGATTTGCCATTGATAATCCTCCATTTTCTATTGACCTAATTTTTGGAAAAACAATAATAACAGCTATTATAAAGTTTGTACATTCTTTATAAAAATATGTGAAAAAACTGGAACCTTAAAATAAGAAGATACCAATTGTACAAATGCAAAAGTATAATCCATTGGCTTTATCTTGTTGACTTTCAGTGTAAAGATTGTTACTATCTATATGATAATCAATATCAATTACTTATAATAGTACTAAAAATAAATGGACTTATCATTTAGATAAGGCTAAAAGTGCCTGAATTATTTGTAGCTTACAGGAAGTTTAGCAGCACGTTTCTGAAAGGGTGAGATGATAATGTTTGACATGCAGATCAAGCCATATGAAATGGTAAATCTAATGGACGAAAATTGTCCTGTATGTGAAGGATTTGAGCGAGTATATAATTTTGAAAACAGTGGATATGAATTCACAATTCCTGCGGAAATGGGGCATGGATATTGCAAGCAGATTGTAGCAAATCCACATTTTCAGGTATTGTATTTTGATATGAATTTCTTGCAGAGAATGGAAGTGCAGGGCATATCCCGGACACCTCATATTGATTTGTTTTTTTGTTTTGAAGAAGGACTTCAATGGACATTCCAAGGAATGAAAACGCAATTAGGAATGTTAGCAGGTGAGAGTTTTTTAGTTAAAAGCAGGAAAAGTAAAAAAAGGTGTATGTATCCATCTGCAGAAAAAATTCGTTTTATGCAAATTAAAATGAGTCTGCAAAAATTTGAAGAACTTATAAAAAATATTTGTGATGAATGGGACATTTCGGGAATCGGAGAGTGCGAGGAGATCTTTCACCGTAGTAATATAAGCCCAGCAATACATGTCATTTTGCAGCAAATGCTGAATTGTCCTTATAAAAGCACGTTAAAAAATATGTTTATAGAAGGTAAGATACTAGAGTTATTTGCAGTATATTTTAATGAATCATTGTTTGAGAAAGATAAGGTAGACCATAGAATAAAACTTTCTACTATTGATATTAAAAGTATTTATAGGGCTCGAGAAGTATTAGATGATCGAATCCTTGTTCCTACATCTTTAGTTTGCTTAGCAAAACTGGTGTGCTTGAATGAATTTAAATTAAAACATGGCTTTAAAAGAATCTTTGGGGAAACGGTTCATGCGTATGTTATTGCCAAAAGACTAGAGTTGGCACGGCAGCTTTTTGAACAAAAACAAATGTCAGTTAGTGAAGTGGCAGGGGCAATCGGTTATGCAAATGCGAGCCATTTTGCTCAGGCTTTCCGTAAAAAATTTGGTGTAAATCCGAGAGATTACTTGCGATATGTGGTACAAGAATAGTGGTTTAGCTTCATGGTTTATTAGAAATGCTGCTTAGTAAAATTACTAGCAGTTTTTTTTTATCCGTTTTTCATCTCTAAAAATCCTTTTCTGAGTAGAGAGGCGATTGTTGCATCCTGTACAATATTGATAAAGATAATCAATTTCATGAAATCAAAACAAATAGTAAAGTGGGGAATTAATTTGAATTTACAATCTGTAAAGAGTCAAAAAGAATTCTGGATTGTGGTTTTGACAGGTATGTTTCTTATTATTACAACAACTGGTTTTGTTCGTATGGCCTATGGAGTAGTTCTTCCTTATATGCAAGAAAGCCTATCTCTATCATTTTCTGAGGTCGGGATGCTTGGAACCTTCATGTTTCTGGGGTACTTGCTAACTGTTGGATTGTCAGGGGTCTTAGCTGTTCGATGGGGATCAAAAGCCGTACTGCTGGTAGGAGGATGGAGCGTTACGATTAGCTTATTTGGTTTAGCTTGGGGATCATCTTTTTGGTGGGTTTCCCTATTCATGTTCACTGCTGGAGCTGGCAGTGCTCTTGTATTTACTCCGCTGATGTCGTTAACGATAGGATGGTTTCCAGATAAAAGAGGAATGGTATTAGGTTTTTTATTGAGCGGGGCAGGAATTGGCATGTTCTTAAATGGCATTTTGGTTCCGAGTATAGTTAAACAATTTCCTGAACTGGGGTGGCGTGCAGTATGGCTATTGTTTGGGGCAATTTCTCTTGGTGTTATTGTACTTGCTATTCAGGTTTTAAAAAATCCTAATCATACAAATAAA
>Ga0316600_10000623_pt1 | contig 16907 bp, 18 predicted proteins | sample OWC_soil_day5_CT_FD_207652 | JGI IMG/M metagenome (GOLD analysis project Ga0316600, IMG submission 207652) | Wetland soil microbial communities from Old Woman Creek delta, Ohio, United States - OWC_soil_day5_CT | ecosystem: Environmental > Terrestrial > Soil > Wetlands | place: USA: Ohio... | reverse complement strand
CTGCCGAGCGCGAGCGGCTGGCCGACGCCGGTCATGCCACCGTGCAGCGCGAGCATCACGAAACTGCCGTGGTGGAGGCCTATCTGGCGATGTACGAGCAGCTGCGGCCTCGGCCGTGAGATCGCCCGTCGCAGGCTTGCGCGGCAGCCGGATCCATAGAATGGCGCTCTTGGGACAGTCCCGAGTCGGAGAACCGGGTTGATGCAAACGCCCGTAAATGTCATCTGCATGAAGTGGGGCAAGCTTTACGGGCCGGAATACGTGAACTTCCTGCGTGCTGGCGTCGGGCGACATCTGAAGCGGCCCTTTCGCTTCGTCTGTTTTACCGATGACGCCAACGGACTGCGCGACGATGTACAGGCGCTGCCGCTGCCGGAGCTGGGGCTGCCCAAAGGACAAGGTGATCTGCGCTGGCGCAAGCTGGCAGTGTTTCGCAAGGAGCTCTACGACCTGCGTGGCACTACCTTGTTCCTCGATCTGGACCTGGTGATCGTCGATTCGATTGACGACTTCTTCGAGCTGCCGGGGAAGTTCCTGATCATTCGCGACGATGACCTGTTCCGGCACAAGCCGCTGCGCAAGCTGAATCCGGCGCGCGATCGTTTCTTGCACAGCGTGGGCAATTCCTCGGTGTTTCGCTACGACATCGGCCAGCATGCCGACATCCTCGAGGCCTATCTGGCCGACCCGGCGGCGGCAACCGCGGCGTACGAGATCTCGCAGCAGTTCCAGAGTGCACAGTTGGCCCGCACCGGTCTGCTGGCCTACTGGCCGAAGGGCTGGTGCGTGAGCTTCAAGAACGACTGCGTGCCTCGCGGGCCGGCGAGCTTCTGGCGCGACCCGGCGGTGCCGGCGGGCGCCAAGATCGTGGTGTTCGCCGGCACGCCGAAGATGAGCGACGTGCTCGAGGGCGGTGGCCACAAGTGGTACCGCCGCATCGGCAACGTCGACTGGCTGCGCCGCGCCTGGGGGAGTGCCGCTTGAACGTCGGCACATTGGCCGTCGCGATCAACCAGACTGGCACGCTGACCGAGCGCTTCGTCGAGCGGCACATCAGCGAATCCTTTGGCGGTCGCACCTGCGTGGTCGCGCGGCATGCGGGCGGCGCACCGCGATACGCGCAGCCCGTGCTGGTGGTCGATGCGCTGCCCTTGTCTGGCGCGCAGCGGTTCGCGCTCCTGCCGCGTCGCCTGGCGAGTTTTGCGACCACGTCATATTGGGGCGTGCCGGTCGGCGCCGAACGTGAGGCCATTCAGGACTTCTGGCGTGCGCATGGCGTATTCGCGGTGCTCGCCGAGTTCGGGCCGCTGGGCTGCTGGATCGCGCCAGTCGCGCGCGTGCATGGTGTGCCGGTGTTCGTCTATTTCCGAGGCTACGACGCCTCGCGCCGACTGCGCTCGGCGCGCTCGGTTGCGGCGTACCGGAAGATGGCGGCGCAGGTCGACGGCTTCTTCGCAGTGTCGCAGTTCCTCGTCGACAATCTCGCGCGGGCCGGCGTGCGGCACCCCAATACGCACGTGATCCCAAGTGGCACGAATCCGCGCATGTTCCAGCCGGGCGTGAAGCAGCCGGGGCTGGTGGTCGCGGTGGGCCGCCTGGTCGGCAAGAAGCGGCCGGAACTCGCGGTGCGCGCCTTCGCTGCGGCGGCTGCGGCGCATCCGGCTGCGCGGCTCGAGATCGTCGGCGACGGGCCGCTGCTCGACAGCTGCCGTGCGCTGGCCGTATCGCTCGGCGTCGCCAACCGGGTGGTCTTCCATGGCGGCCGAGACCATGCCTTCGTCGCCGAGCTGCTCGCTCGCGCGCAGGTGTTCGTCCAGCACTCGGTGACGGACTCCAGCGGCGAGACCGAGGGCCTGCCGTCGTCGATCCAGGAGGCGATGGCGGCGGGAGCGGTGGTTGTCTCGACGCGCCACGCGGGCACTCCGGAGGCGGTGGTCGAGGGCGAGACGGGGTGGCTGGTCGACGAGCACGACGAAGCCGGCTTCGCGCGTGCGCTGGGCACGGTGCTGGACGACCCGGCCCGCGCAGCCGCGATGGCTCAGGCGGCACGGCGCTTTGCCGAGGCAAGGCTCGACACCAAGCTGCTGCAGCGTCGGCTCGAGGCCGTGATCCTGGCCGCGGTGGCACGTCCCACCTCGGCGGGTTGAGCGATGAGCACGCTGCTCGTCCTCAGCTACGACCCCGACAAGCCATCGTTCCGCTACCGTATCGCGCCGCTGCTCGCCGAGCTGGAGCGCCGCGGTTGGCACTGCCAGGTCGACTGCATGCCGCAGCGCCGCTACGGCCTGCGCCTGTGGGAGCGCCGCGCTGCGATCCGCGACGCGCGGGTCGTGCTGCTGCACAAATTGCGCCTCGCCCCGTGGGAAATGGCCTGGCTCGCGCGGCTGAATGCGGCCACGCTTTTCGACATCGACGACGCGACCTGGTTGAGCCAAAGCCGCATCGTCGACCGGCCGCCGATCGCGTCGCGCAGCCGTGAGCGCGCCTTTGCGGCCACTGCCCGGCGTGCCGCGTTGACGCTCGCAGGCAATGCCTACCTCGCGGCCCGCGCGCGGGCGGCTGGCGCGCGCGTCGAGGTCGTGCCCACCGCGGTGGACGTGGCCGCGGTGCCGCTGGTCGACACGGCCGGCCGAGCCGGTGCCGTCGCGGTGTGGATCGGCGTGCCAGGCAATCTGCAGTACCTTGAGCCGTTTCGGCCCGCGTTGGCGCGACTTGCGCAGCGCCACGCCGGCTTCCGCCTGCGGGTGGTCTCATCGCGCGGGCCGGACTGGAGCGACGTGCCGGTCGAGTTCGTGCCCTGGGCGCCGGGCGTCGAGGCGACCGACGCCCTGACTGGCGCTGACATCGGCCTGATGCCCCTCGCCGACGATGCGTTCACCCGTGGCAAGTGCGCCTTCAAGCTGCTGCAGTACATGGCCGCGTCGCTGCCCTGTGTGGCCTCGCCCGTGGGGACCAATGTCGAGGTGGTCGGCGACGGGGTGACCGGGCTGCTCGCCTCGACTCCAGAGGAGTGGGAGGCCGCGCTTGACCGACTGCTCGGCGACTCGACATTGCGCGAAGCGATGGGCCGCGCGGGGCGCCGCAAGGTCGAGACTTGCTACGACCTGCGCGTCGTCAACGCGCTCGCGGCCGACCTGGTGGAACGTGTCGCCTCAGGTCTTGACCGGCCGTAACACGAACTCGAGCTCCGACGCATGCCAAAGCCTGCACAGCCGCCGTTCGTACCAGTCCTGCGAGCGCACGCTGGAGTTCACCAGCTTCGCGAGCCAGGGCACGACGAGCTTGTCGAGCAGGCTGCGCTTGTAGAAGCGGATCTCGATGCGTTCGACGCGGAAGCGGAAGTCCACATAGAAGCTCGGCACCTTGCGCTTCGGCTGGTTCGCCGGGTCGCAGAAGTAGAAGAAGCTGTAAAGACCGAAAGGGTGGGCGTGGGTGACGTCGGAGTAGAAGTAGGGGTTGCTGAAGTGCGGCACGATGATCGTCAAGCGGCTGTCGGTGCGTACGCAGCGGTGCAACTCGCGCATCAGGCCGAGGATATCGGGGATGTGCTCGAAGACGTGACGACTGTAGACCTCGTCGACGCTGTCGTCGGGCAGCCAATCCAGCGGGCGGTTCAGGTCGGCCCGCGCGTCGACCCCGGGCAGTGCGAGGTGGTCGACCCCGTAGAAGCCGGGCTTGGTCGTGCCCCCGCTGCCGAGGTTCAGTTTCACCGGTCGACCTGCGGCCAGGTCGTCTGCCAGGGACTGGTTGAGAATGGACATCAGGTGGTCGCGGGGGCCAGGTGGCATTCTGCCAGCAGCCCTGCGCTCGCCGATCTTGCATCGCACGCATGAAACAAGTCGTCTGCGTCAAGTGGGGCACGATGTACGGGCCCGAGTACGTCAACCGGCTGTACGGCATGGTGTCGCGCCACATCACGCCGCCATTCAGGCTGGTGTGCCTGACCGACAACCGCCAGGGCATCCGCCCGGAAGTCGAATGTTTCGACCTTCCCGAGTTGGGCGTGCCGCACCCGCAACGCACCATGGGCAAGTGGCGCAAGCAGATCCTGTGGGGCCGCAGCGTGCCGGGGCTCGAAGGTGTGGCCCTGTTCATCGACCTGGATTCGGTGATCGTCGGCTCGCTCGACGACTACTTCAGCATCGGCAGCCCGAACGACGTCTACGTGGCGCGCAATTGGGCCCGGCCTTTGGAGAAGCTGGGCCAGACCTCGGTGTTCCGCTTTCCGGTGGGTGGCAATGCACATGTGCTGGAGGACTTTCGCGCCGACCCACAGGGCATCGCCGACAAGTACCAGTTCGAACAGCACTACGTGACCCATGCGGTGACCGGCGGCGTCAAGTTCTGGCCCGAGGACTGGACCAAGCACTTCCGGTTGCACTGCATGCCCTCCTTCCCTCTGTGCTACTTCAAGCAGGCCCGGCTGCCGACTGGCGCGCGCATCGTCACTTTCCCCGGCGGGCCGAACCCCGACGACGTGATGGTCGGGCGCTGGAACAAGCGCGTCGCGCCCTTTCCCACGCGCTGGCAGCATGTGCTGGCCACGTTCACCGGGCCACGGGTCGACAACAGCCGCTGGCGCCACCTGCGGCGCTATGTGCTGCCGGTGCCGTGGATCGAAGCCACCTGGCGTGACTGAGAAGGATCGACAGTGGAGCCCTTCAACCGCCCGTACATGACCGGCCGCGAGTTCGTGTACATCGCCGAGGCCCATGCCAACGGCATGCTGGCCGGCGACGGCACCTTCACCAAGAAGTGCCATGCGCATCTCGAGCAGAGCATCGGCTGCGCCAAGGCGCTGCTGACGCACTCCTGCACTGCGGCGCTGGAGATGAGTGCGCTGCTGGCCAATGTGGGCCGGGCGACGAGGTGATCTTGCCGTCGTACACCTTCACCTCCACCGCCAACGCCTTCGTGCTGCGCGGCGCAGTGCCGGTGTTCGTGGACATCCGAGCCGACACGCTCAACCTCGACGAGACACTGGTCGAGGCCGCGGTCACGCCGCGCACCAAGGCCATCGTGCCGGTGCACTATGCCGGCGTGGCCTGGGAGATGGACACCATCGTCGACATCGCGCGCAGGCATGGGCTGATGGTGATCGAGGACGCGGCCCAGGGCTACGGTTCCACCTATCGTGGCCGACCGCTGGCGCCATTGGCGAGCTTGGATGCCTGAGCTTCCACGAGACCAAGAACGTCATCTCCGGAGAGGGTGGTGCGCTGCTGGTCAGCGATGCCTCATTGGCCGAGCGGGCCGAGGTCATCCGCGAGAAGGGCACCAACCGCAGCGCCTTCTTCCGCGGCCAGGTCGACAAGTACACCTGGGTGGACGTCGGCTCGTCCTACCTGCCGGGCGAGTTGATCGCGGCCTTCCTGTATGCGCAGCTGGAAAAGGCCGACGACATCCTGCGCCGCCGCCTGGGCATCTGGCAGCACTACCACGACAGCCTGGCGGCGCTGGAGCAGCGCGGCTGGGTCCGCCGGCCCGTCGTGCCGGCGCACTGCGCGCACAACGCGCACAGGTACTACGTGCTGCTGCCGTCACTGGCGGCGCGGCAGGAGGTCATCGCCCGCATGCGCGCGCTCGGCGTCGCGCCGGTGTTCCGCTACGTGCCGCTGCATTCGGCGCCGGCAGGTCGGCGCTTCGGCCGAGTGGCCACGCCGATGGTGCACACCGACACGCTGTCCGAGCGCCTGCTGCGCCTGCCGCTGTGGATCGGCGTCGATCGCGATCTGGTGCTGCGCAGCTTCATCGAGGCCTGCACGGCCGTGTGCGGCGCAGCCTGAGGCCGCCTCAAGGCTGTATTTAGGCCCGCCAGTGCTCGGCGATCCAGGCCGCCGGCCTGGCATGCCGCCAATTGCCATTGCTGCGGCCTGCCAGCGCATCGGGCGGGTTCATCACGCCGTGGAAGATGAGGATGCGCGCACCCTGCGGGATGAACGGGTCGCGCCAGTAGTTGGCCGGAAAGCGCGGGATGCAGTGGTACTTCCAGCTCACGCACCAGTCGGCCGGCCAGTAGGCCAGCTTGCCCTGCTTGTGCAGGTAGTCCGACAGGTAGGCCTGCTCGTTGCGCACCTGCGCACGCACTTCGTTCACATGCGCGCGGAAGTAAGCCAGCAAGTCGGGATGCGCACCGATGCGAAAGCGGTAGACGGAGGAGTTGCCGGTCACCCGCCACGGGCGCTTCCAGTCGTGGATGACGAGGAACTCGCCCGGCAGCTCGAAGAACGGTGCGATGTCGTCGACGATGACCACGTCCAGGTCGAGGAACAGCGCCGTGCCCTGCAAGCCGTGCAGGTCGGCGGCGAAGGTCGTCAGCTTGGTCCAGCCGCGCTCGGGGATGCCCGGCGGCAGGTCCAGCGGCGGAATCGGCAGGCACTGCACCTCGGGCGTGATGCCCTCGCTGCGATCGGTCAGGCAGACGAAACGGAAGTCGCCGCTCAGATGGCGGCGCACCATGCCGTACAGGCGGTTCACGTACTCCGGACCGTACTTGGTGCCCCACTTCATGCACAGCACGATTCGCTGGCCGGCCGCGTCGGTCACAACGCCTCCATGCGCTGCGGTGGGTAGGTGTCCCAGCCCTGGCACCCAGGGCATTGCCAGAAGTAGTGGTGTGCCTCGAACCCGCAGGCGGCGCAGCGGTAGCGCTGCAGCGGCCGCGCGGCGGCCGCGACGACCTGCCGCAGCTGCTGCGGTGTGGCCTCGTCCCACTGCACCACCGGCAGTTCCAACACCTTGGCTGCCGCTCCCAGCGTGGGCCGACGCTGCAGGTGGTCTAGGACCAGGCGTTCGTGCTGCCCTGACATGCCTTCGAGCTCGATGCGCGCCTGCAGCAGGTCGATGTCGGGCTCGGCCTCGTACGCCGCCCGCAGGCCTTCGTAGGCAGCACTGCAGTCGGCGCAGGCCAGCGCGCTGCGCGCGTAGTCGGACGCCACCAGCGGCCAGGCCTGCGGCTGCTGCGCCAGCATCTGGTCCCACTGCTGCAACGCCGCGGCATGATCGCCCGCACGCGCCAGACGCTGGCCGGTGAGCAGCATCGGGCGCAGGGCCCGTGGAGCGATGGCACGCGCACGCTGCAGCTCCTTTGCGGCCTGCTCGGCCTGCCCGGATGCGTCGGCCTCCAGCGCCAGTTCGCAGGCGTAGTGCGCGATGCGCGTGGCGAAGGACCCGCTGCCGCGACGTTCCAGTTCGCCGGCCACGTCGGTGGCGGCGCGCCAGTCGCGCGCGCGCTCATGCAGCGACAGCAGTGCCAGCCGCGCCTCGCCGTCGAAGGCCGTGCCCTCAAGCGCCTTGTAGGCGGCCTCGGCGCGGTCGAACAGGCCGGCCTTCATGAAGTCGTCGGCCAGCGCATGCTGTGCGCGGTGCCGGTCCACTGCCTTCAGGTCGGCCCGCTCCAGCAGGTGCTGGTGCACGCGCACTGCACGCTCGAAGTCGCCGCGGCGGCGGAACAGGTTGCCCAGGCCGAAATGCAACTCGGTGGTATCGGGGTCGTGCTGCACCGCCTCGATGAAGGCGTCGATGGCCTTGTCGTGCTGTTCGTTGAGCAGCAGGTTCAGGCCCTTGAAGTAGGCCTTCGGTGCCTCGCGGCCATCACGCCGCACCTGGCGCAGGTCGAAGCGCGACGCCACCCAGCCCAGCGCAAAGACCACCGGCAGCGCGATCAGCAACCACTGCAGATCGAAGTCCATGGTTGGTTCAGAGGCCCTCGCGCGGCGGGTGTTCGGGTACGAACTCCGAATTGCTGCTGTCCTGCCGCGACAGGGTGGTCGGCGCCGTGGGCGACGCCGGCGACAGGCGCAGCGCCTCGCGGCGGTGGCGCCACCAGCTGGGCACCATGGCCAGCACGCCGAGCGCGCAGCCGGCGGCAAACACCACCAGCACCACGATGACCATCGGCGCATGCCACTCGACGCCGAAGAACCAGCGCACGTTGGCGATCTGCTGGTTGTTCAGCGCGAAGGCGAACAGCGTGAAGAAGATCAGCGCCCTGAAGAGCCAGACGAGGATGCGCATGCTCGTCGGATTCTAGGAGACCGGGGCGGCCGGGCTGCGGCCCGGCGTCAGCGTTCGGCGGCGGGGCCGTCGGCGTCGAGCGGCATGTGGGCGTCGACCGACTCGCGCAGCGCCTTGCCCGGCTTGAAGTGCGGCACCAGCTTTTCGGGGATGACCACCTGCTCACCGCTGCGCGGATTGCGCCCGACGCGCGGTGGGCGCCGGTTGATGGAAAAGCTGCCGAAGCCGCGGATCTCGATACGGTGGCCGCGTGCCAGCGCATCGGACATGGCGTCGAGAATGGTCTTCACCGCGAACTCGGTGTCGCGCTGCGTCAGTTGAGCGAAGCGTTCGGCCAGACGGGCCACGAGATCGGAGCGGGTCATCGAGGAGCTCGCACGGTTCTGGGCTTCGGGAAGGCGCCGCGCCAAAGGGCGTTGCGCAAGGGGCGCCGCACCGCGGGCGGTGCGGTGAGCGCGTGCCGCGCCGGCCCCAGGTTGCCCGGAGCCGGCAGCGGCACGGGCTCATTCCTTCTGCGTGTCCAGCTTGGCGCGCAGCAGCGCACCCAGGCTGGTGGTGCCGGCGGTTTCGCGCTCGTTGCTCTGCGACAGGCGCTGCATCGCCTCCTGCTGGTCGGCGTTGTCCTTGGCCTTGATCGACAGCTGGATCGAGCGCGTCTTGCGGTCGACGTTGATGATCATGGCCGAGACCTCGTCGCCTTCCTTCAGCACGTTGCGTGCGTCCTCGACCCGGTCGCGCGAGATCTCGCTGGCGCGCAGGTAGCCGGTGACGTCGTCGTTGAGCTGGATCTCGGCGCCGCGCGGGTCGACGCTCTTGACCTTGCCGGTGACCAGTGCGCCACGGTCGTTCACCGTGGTGAAGCTGGTGAACGGGTCGGTGTCGAGCTGCTTGATGCCCAGCGAGATGCGCTCGCGTTCCACGTCCACCGCGAGCACGATGGCCTCGACTTCCTGTCCCTTCTTGTAGTTGCGCACGGCCGTCTCGCCCGGCTCGTGCCAGGACAGGTCGGACAGGTGCACCAGGCCGTCGATGCCGGCTGCCAGGCCGACGAAGACACCGAAGTCGGTGATCGACTTGACGGGGCCCTTGACACGGTCGCCACGGTTGACGGTGCCGGCGAACTCTTCCCACGGGTTGGCCTTGCACTGCTTCATGCCCAGGCTGATGCGGCGCTTGTCCTCGTCGATTTCCAGCACCATGACCTCGACCTCGTCGCCGAGCGTCACCATCTTGCTCGGCGCAACGTTCTTGTTGGTCCAGTCCATCTCGGACACGTGCACCAGGCCTTCGATGCCGGGCTCGATTTCGACGAAGGCACCGTAGTCGGCGATGTTGGTGATCTTGCCGAACAAACGCGTGCCGTTCGGGTAGCGGCGCGACACGCCGTGCCACGGATCGTCGCCCAGTTGTTTGATGCCCAGCGAGACGCGGTTCTTTTCGGCGTCGAACTTCAGCACCTTGGCGGTCAGCTCCTGGCCGACCTGCACCACCTCGCTCGGGTGGCGCACGCGGCGCCAGGCCATGTCGGTGATGTGCAGCAGGCCGTCGATGCCACCCAGGTCGACGAAGGCGCCGTACTCGGTGATGTTCTTGACCACGCCATGGACGATGGCGCCTTCGGACAGCGTCTCCAGCAGCTTGGCGCGCTCTTCGCCCATCGAAGCCTCGACGACGGCGCGGCGCGACAACACGACGTTGTTGCGCTTGCGGTCGAGCTTGATGACCTTGAACTCCATGGTCTTGCCCTCGAACGGGCTCATGTCCTTGACTGGGCGCGTGTCGAGCAGGCTGCCGGGCAGGAAGGCGCGGATGCCGTTGACCAGCACGGTCAGGCCACCCTTGACCTTGCCGTTGACCGTGCCGGAAACGAACTCGCCGGACTCCAGCGAGTTCTCCAGCGACATCCACGAGGCCAGGCGCTTGGCCTTGTCGCGCGACAGGATGGTGTCGCCGTAGCCGTTCTCGACGGCGTCGATGGCCACCGAGACGAAGTCGCCGACCTGGACCTCGACTTCGCCCTGGTCGTTCTTGAATTCCTCGATGGGGACGTAGGACTCGCTCTTCAGGCCGGCGTTGACGACCACGTGGCTGTGTTCGATGCGCACGACTTCGGCGGAGATGACCTCGCCGACGCGCATGTCGCTGCTCTTCAGCGACTCTTCGAACAGGGCGGCGAAGGATTCCATGCCGGCAGGAGCGGCGGTCTGGGTTTGCATGTTGATGATTCCTGGGGGTCGGCCCGAATGCCGACGGGGTTGGTGGTTGGACCTTGCATCACCCCTGTGGGACCTGACGGTCACGGCGGGGAAGGGAGATGCGCTCTTTGGCCTGGCAATCGAAGCCTGTGCTTCAGTCGAAGGGCCTGCGTTGTTGCCACCAGCCCAGCACGACATCGACCGATTCTTCGATGCTCAGTGCCGAGTTGTCGAGCGACAACGCATCCTCGGCTGCTCTCAAGGGTGCGACGCTGCGGGACTTGTCCCTGGCATCACGCACCTCGAGGTCAACGCGAAGGTCATCGAGTCTAGCCTGAATTCCCTTTGAAATCAACTGCTTATGCCGGCGGCTTGCGCGTTGCGCGGCGCTGGCGGTGAGGAACACCTTCAGCGCCGCGTCGGGAAAGATCACGGTACCCATGTCGCGCCCATCGGCGACCAGTCCCGGCGGTCGGCGGAACGCCAGCTGCAGTCCGTGCAGCGCCTCGCGCACCGCCGGCAGCGCCGCGACGCGCGACGCCAGGCTGCCCACGTCCTCGCGCCGCAGATCGTCGCCGACCGGGCGCCCACGCAGCACCACCGCGGTGCCTTCGAAGCGCAGGTCCAGCATGGCGGCCAGCCGGGCCAGCGTCGCTTCGTCGTCGGGCGCGATGCCGTCCTGCAAGGCGGCCAGCGCGGTGGCGCGGTACAGGGAACCCGAGTCCAGCGTGTGGTACCCCAGCCGCGCGGCCAGCGCTGCGGCCAGCGTGCCCTTGCCCGACGCGGTGGGCCCGTCGACGGTGATCACCGGCACGTCGGCCGGCTCGGCACTGACCACGCCGAACAGGGTTTCGAAGTAGTCGGGAAAGGTCTTGGCCACGCAGCGCGGGTCGAGGATGCGCACCGGCAGCCCGGGTCCGCCGCTGCCCGTGTGCCCGGCCAGCGGGTTGAAAGAGGCCAGCGACAGGCACATCGCCATGCGGTGGTCGTCGTAGGTGTGCATGGCGGCGTGTTGCCAGCGATGCGGCGGCACGACCTCGATGAAGTCCTGGCCCTCGGTCACGCTGGCCCCGAGCTTGCGCAATTCGGCGGCCATCGCGGCAATGCGGTCGGTTTCCTTGACGCGCCAGCTGGCGATGTTCGTCAGCCGCGTCGGCCCGTCCGCATACAGCGCCATCACCGCCAGCGTCATTGCCGCGTCGGGGATGGGGTTGCAGTCGAGCTGCAGAGCGCGCAGCGGCCAGGCGCCACGCGACACCTGCAGCCAGCCCGGCCCGGCCTGCACCTTCGCGCCCATGGCCTGCGCCGCATCGACGAAGCGGATGTCGCCCTGGATCGAATCGCTGCCCACGCCCTCGATGCGCAGCGGTGCACCGCCGTGCGCCGCGATCGCGCCCAGCGCAATGAAGTACGAGGCCGAGGAGGCATCGCCCTCGACATGGATCTCGCCAGGGGATCGGTAGCGGCTGCCGCGCGGCACGACGAAGCGGCGCCAGTCCTCATGCGCCACGCTGATGCCGAAGCGCGCCAGCAGGTTCAGCGTGATGGCCACATAGGGTTTGGAGGTCAGTTCTCCCTGCACCTCGATGACGATGTCCTGCGCCTGGCTGACCAGGGGCAGCGCTAGCAGCAAGGCACTGAGGAACTGGCTGGAGACGTCGCCCCGCACGGGGATCGGCCGGCCGGTGTGCAGCATTCCGCCCGGCTGGCCCTCCACGCGCAGCGGCGGGTAGCCCGGCCGGCCCAGGTCGACGATGTCGCAGCCCAGCGCGCGCAAGGCATCGACCAGGTCGCCGATCGGCCGCTCGTGCATGCGCGGCACGCCCGACAGCTCAAAGCGCCCGCCCTGCGTCGCGGCGAGCAGCGCCAGCGCGGCTGCCAGCGGACGCATGGCAGTGCCGGCGTTGCCGAGGAACAGCGCGGCCTGCTGCACTGGCAGCCGGCCGCCCAGGCCGTCGATGCGCAGCGCACCGTGCGCGGCCAGTTGCACCGTGCAGCCCAGCGCACACAGCGCGTCGAGCATGACGCGCGTGTCGTCCGACTGTAGCGGCTCGTGCACCAGCGTGCGGCCCTCGGCCAGCGCGGCCAGCAGCAGCACGCGGTTGGAAATGCTCTTCGATCCCGGCAGCCGCACCGTGCCGGAGGCAGCGCGCAGCGGCGGAATGTCGAGAAAGGGAATGTCGTACATGTCGCGGCCGCCCGGAACTAGCTACCAAGGCCCCCCGGCTCTGCCGGGGTGGCAGTAGAAGTTTGACTTTTCCGTGGGTTGTCCACCGTAGAGACTTCCAAGCGTGAGCCGCCAAGCACACGAAAGGAAGAATCACGATGGACAAGTTCGAAAGTTTGAGCCACACGGCATGGGACTGCAAATATCACGTTGTCTTCATACCGAAGTGTCGACGCCGAACGCTGTACGGGCAGCTGCGCCAGGATCTGGGCGAAGTGTTCCGCAAGCTCGCGGCGCAGCGGGAGTGTCGAGTCGAAGAAGGGCACCTGATGCCCGACCACGTGCACATGATGTTGTCGATCCCGCCGAAGTACGCGGTGTCGCAGGTGGTCGGGTTCATCAAGGGCAAGAGCGCGATTCATCTGGCGAGGGTGTATGGGGAGCGCAAGCGCAACTTCGTCGGGCAGCACATCTGGGCGAGGGGCTATTTCGTCTCGACCGTAGGTCGTGACGAAACGGTGATCCGGGAGTACATCAAGAACCAGGAAAAGGAGGACCAACGCATGGATCAACTCGGACTCTGGAGATAAACAGCCACCGACAGGTGGCCCCAGAAATGAGGGGCCGCGTCAGCGACCCCTACCAGCCGCTTCGAGCGGCTCACATCACGAATGCCCCCGGCTTTGCCGGGGGATGGTTACCCGCACCGGCGGCACCCGCGGCGTGCCCATCTGCCACTGGCGCCGGCCGTCGCTGGCCACGCGCAGCAGTTCCTGCAGCGCGGCGCCATTGCCTGCCAGCATCACCTGCTCCAGCGCGTCGAGCGACTGGCGGAAGCGCTGCGACTGCTTCAGCACCTCCTCGCGGTTGGCGAGCAGGACGTCGCGCCACATCGTCGGGTCGCTGGCGGCAATGCGTGTGAAGTCGCGGAAGCCCGGCCCGGCCAGCGAGAGCAGGTCGCGTCCGGCCGGCTGGCCGAGCACGCCGCCGAAGTAGGCAAAGGCCAGCAGGTGCGGCAGGTGGCTGACCGCGGCAAAGGCGCTGTCGTGATTCTCGGCCGTCATCTTCAGCACCTGCGCGCCGATGGCCGACCAGACATCGGTGGCCTTCTGCACCAGCGCCGGCGTGGTCTGCGCCAGCGGCGTCAGGATCACCTGGCGGCCGCTGTACAGCGCCGCGTCGGCATGCTGGATGCCCGAGCCCTCCTTGCCGGCGATGGGGTGCGCCGGCACGAAGCTGGCGATGCGCTCGCGCAGCGCGCGCCGCGCGGCATCGACCACATCCCGCTTGGTGCTGCCCACGTCCATCACCAGCACGTCGGGTTCGACCAGGTGGCGAATGGCCTTCAGCGTGGTTTCGGTGGCGGCCACTGGCACGGCCAGCAGCACGATGTCGGAGCCGGCCACCGCTTGCAGCGCGGAGTCGGCGACCACGTCGATCACGCCCATGCGCTGGGCCCGTTCAGTGGTCGACGGCGACTTGCTGTAGCCGACGACGCGCTTGACCAGCGCGCCGCGCTTCAGCGCCAGCGCGAAGGAGCCGCCCATCAGACCGCAGCCGATGACACCGAGCTGGTTGAACATGTTCAGCGCAGCCACGTCCGGTCGGGCGGCCGCCGCGGAACCGGCTTGGCCGGGCCGCTGGCGGCTCCTCCTTGGGCGGGAGCGCCAAAGGCGCTGCGGCGGGCGATCATTTCACGTCGACCGGATAGGTGCCCAGCACCTTGAAGAAGGCGCACACGCCACGCAGTTCGCGCATCGCCGCTGCGACAGGGGCCTCGTCGGGGTGGCCTTCGAGGTCGACGTAGAAGTAGTACTCCCACTGCCCCGAGCGGGCCGGCCGCGATTCGAAGCGCGTCATCGACACGCCATGCACCTTCAGCGGCACGAGCATGTCGTGTACGGCGCCCGGCCGGTTGGCCACGGACACCACCAGGCTGGTGCAGTCGTGCCCGCTGGCCTTGGGCGCGGGGTGCGCGTCGGGGTGGGTGACGATGGCAAAGCGGGTGCGATTGTGGGCGTCGTCCTGGATCGCTGGCGCCACCACGTGCAGGCCGTACTCGGCGCCGGCACGCGTGCTGGCGATGGCAGCCAGCGATGGGTCCAGGCTGGCCAGGCGCGCGCCCTCCGCATTGCTCAGCGCCGGCCGCCTTTCGGCCTGTGGCAGATGCAGGTTGAGCCACGAACTGCATTGCGCCAGCGCCTGCGGGTGGGCCAGTACGGCATGGATGCCGTCGAGCCTGGGCTCGAGGCGCAGCAGGTTGTGGCGCACGAACAGGCTGGTCTCGCCAATGATGAACAGCGGTGTGTGCAGAAACAGGTCCAGCGAACGCGCGACCACCCCTTCGGTGGAGTTCTCCACCGGCACGACGCCGAAATCGGCCGCGCCGGCGCTGGTGCTGCGGAACACCTCGTCGATGCTGCTGCAGGGCACGCGGTCGATCGACGAGCCGAAATAGCCCAAGGCAGCCTCTTCGCTGAAGGTGCCGGCCGGCCCAAGGTAGGCCACGCGCATGCGCCGCTCCAGCGCGCGGCAGGCGGACATGATCTCGCGCCAGATTGGCGCCACGCTGTCGGACTGCAGCGGCCCGGCGTTGACGGCCTTCAGACCGTCGATCACCTGCGCCTCGCGCTCCGGGCGGAAGACGACGCCACCGGTGCGCTTCTTCAGCTCGCCGACCTCCAGCGCCAGAGCGGCGCGGCGGTTCAGCAGAGCGAGCAACTCGCGATCGACGGCGTCGATCTGCGTGCGCAGCGCCAGCAGCGCGGCATCGGCGCCGTCGGGCGTCAGGCTCATCTATTTGCTCGCCGCCTTGGCTGGCGGCCTGGCGGCGGCCTTGGGCGCGGCGGCGCCATCCGCCGATGCGCCGGCTGCGGGGGCCCCGAGCGCAGTGCGAACCTTTTGTTCCAGCGCCTGCAGCTTCGGTTCGACCAGCGGCCGTGCCTCGGCCACCAGCTTCTGCATGAAGTTGCTCTGCATTTCACCGCTGGCCTGCTGAAATTTCTTGTTCACCGGCGACTCGAACCAGGCGATGAGCTGCTTCAACTCGTCCTCGGTGAACTTCTCCTCCAATGCCGCGCCCAGCGTCGTCGGCGCGAGCTTGAGCGCGCGCTCACGCACCGGCGGGTAGGCCTCGTCGACGTACTTCTTGGCGTCGGCCTCGATGGTCTTGCCGATGGCCTCGCGCTTGTCGGCCGGAAACTGCGTCTGCAGCACCCGGCCTGCCTCCTGCATCATCTGCGCGGCCGGGCGCTCGACGATGTTGCGCGCGGCGCCTTCGATGCCGGGCTGTTGCAGGGCCAGCAGCTTCTGCACCAGTTCCTTCTTGGCCGGCGACGCGGTGCCTTGGGCCTGCACCAGGTTGCCAGCGCACAGCAGCAAGGCGCCGAGCAGGTAACGGATCTTCACGAATTGTTCTCCTCGCCAGCGGGACCGGCATCGGTTTCAGGGTCGCCATTGGCGTCGTTGGCATCGTTCTCGACGATGCGTTGCAGCCCCGACAGCTTGGCGCCGTCGTCCAGGCCGATCAGTGTCACGCCTTGCGTGGCGCGGCCCAGCTCGCGGATCTCCGCCACCCGGGTGCGCACCAGCACGCCCTTGTCGGTGATGAGCATGATCTCGTCGTGCGGCCGCACCAGCGTGGCTGCCACCACCTTGCCGTTGCGCTCGGTCTGCTGGATCGCGATCATGCCCTTGGTGCCGCGGCCGTGGCGCGTGTACTCGACGATGCTGGTGCGCTTGCCGTAGCCGTTCTCGGTGGCGGTGAGCACGCTTTGCGTCTCGTCCTCGGCCACCAGCATCGCGATCACGTTCTGCGCCGGCTCCAGCGCCATGCCGCGCACGCCGCGCGCGTTGCGGCCCATCGGCCGCACGTCATCCTCGTCGAAGCGCACCGCCTTGCCGCCGTCGCTGAACAGCATCACGTCGTGCCGGCCGTCGGTGAGGGCGGCGCCGATCAGGTAGTCGCCTTCGTCCAAGTCCACCGCGATGATGCCGGCCTTGCGCGGGTTGCTGAACTCGTCCAGCGAGGTCTTCTTCACCGTGCCCAACGCCGTGGCCATGAAGATGAAGTGGTCGGCCGGGAAGCTGCGGAACTCGCCGGTCAACGGCAGCACCACGGTGATCTTCTCGCCGGGCTGCAGCGGGAACATGTTGACGATCGGCTTGCCGCGGCTGGCACGGCCGCCTTGCGGCACTTCCCAGACCTTGAGCCAGTAGACACGGCCGCGGTCGCTGAAGCACAGGATCCAGTCGTGCGTGTTGGCGATGAAGAGCTGGTCGATCCAGTCGTCTTCCTTGGTCTGCGTGGCCTGCTTGCCGCGCCCGCCGCGGCGCTGCGAGCGGTATTCGGCCAGCGGCTGGCTCTTGATGTAGCCGGTGTGGCTGAGCGTGACCACCATGTCGGTGGGCGTGATCAGGTCCTCGGTGCCGAGTTCCTGCACGTTGTGCTCGACGACGCTGCGCCGCGCGCCGATCTTGGTCTGGCCGAACTCCTGGCGCAGCGTGGTGAGTTCGTCGGTGATGATCGC
>Ga0316600_10000622_pt1 | contig 16909 bp, 15 predicted proteins | sample OWC_soil_day5_CT_FD_207652 | JGI IMG/M metagenome (GOLD analysis project Ga0316600, IMG submission 207652) | Wetland soil microbial communities from Old Woman Creek delta, Ohio, United States - OWC_soil_day5_CT | ecosystem: Environmental > Terrestrial > Soil > Wetlands | place: USA: Ohio... | reverse complement strand
CCCTTCTTAGCTACTACTATCACATCATCCGTTTCCACCACTAGCAAATCCTCAAGGCCAATGCCAGCTATCAAACGACTGCGTCCTAACATGAGTGTATTTGTACAATCAATAGGAATGCAGTCTCCTTTAACGGCATTCCCATTCTGATCCTTATCTAATACATCGTAAATAGCATCCCAGGAACCTATATCATTCCAATAGGCCGTCAGGGGTATAGTCACTACACGAACTGATTTTTCAGCCACAGCATAGTCAATAGAAATATTAGGCATATTTTCAAACTGCATTTTCATTTCAGATACAGTAGCTAAAGCCAAACTATAAATATCCGTTTGATGAGCGTTAAGTTCTTCCATGAAACAACCAATAGTAAAAGTAAACATACCTGAGTTCCAATAGTAATTACCATCAGCTAAGTACTTTTCTGCAGTATCCCGATCTGGTTTTTCACGAAAAGATTCAACAACATATCCACATCCGCAAGGATTACCAGCTTGGATGTAACCATAACCAGTTTCAGGCTTATCAGGCATTATGCCAAAAGTCACGATTTTTCCCTGAGAAGCCATATCAATTGCTTGTTGAACGGACTTAATAAACACATTATCCGGGCGAATAATATGATCGGATGTAGAAATAAACATCACTTCATCATCTGATGATCCTAACTCTTCCATACAATACCTTGCTGCCAAAGCGATTGCAGGGGCTGTGTTACGAGCCACTGGCTCAAGCAATATGTGTGTAGCCATTGCACCACAATCAGCAAGTTCTGCTCTTACATGATGAATATAATCCTCGTTTGTAACTATTACAATATCAGAAGAATTAACCATTTTCATAAATCTCATTACAGTCTGAGATAATAAGGATTTTTCAGAATCTATCTTCATAAATTGTTTAGGGAAGCAAGTGCGTGACAATGGAAATAATCTTGTACCACCACCACCTGCAAGAATAATTACTTTCATAATCGTATATATCCCTCTACTTTTTTAAAGTTGCAGCAGCCACCATCTCTTGTGTACGCCACCACTCCAATGTCTCTAATAAACTATTTTCAAAAACTCTCTTTGGCTCCCAATCGACTGCATTCTTAAGCTTAGAAGCTGAACCAACAAATAACGGAACATCAGAGGGCCTAAGTTTATCTTGATCTACCTGAATGGTAATGGGAATTTTAGATTGCTGAATTAAAAAATTAAGTATATAATTCATACTCCGCGGTTTCCCTGAGCAAATATTATAAATTCCACTTTCCACTTTTTGTTCTAGTAATGCGATATATGCTTCAATCACATCACGAACATCCGTAAAATCTCTTTGTGCACTTAAATCCCCAACTTTAATAACAGCAGGACAAAACCCATTTTCGATTTGAGCAATTTGAGAGGAAAAATCACTTACTGCATATCCAAGTTGCTGTCCTGGACCAAAATGATTGAAAGGTCGTATATGGACTATATTTAAATTATCTTTTTTCGCTAATTGCAGAGCAACTTGTCCTGCAGCCAATTTGCTGACTGCATAAGGGTTTTGTGGTAAACATTCAGACTCTTCCTCAAGAAGCTTACCATTGTTACCAGTTAGTCCATATTCTTCGCTCGTACCAATATTGATAACTTTAGCATTCGGTACATGCTTTTTTACAGCTTTAACTAAATTTATAGTCCCAATAGTATTAACAGCAATCGTACCGTCCGGTTCTTCCCATGCACGTTTCACCATACTTTGAGCCGCTAAATGTATGATAGCATCAGGTTTAATCTTACCGATGTTTTTTTCAAGACCATGATAGTCTGTGACGTCAAAATTAGAAACCTCTATTTCTTTTGTAAACTTAGGGTTACTATGTTGACTTTCACCAGCAACAACATAATGTCCTCTTTCAGCTAAGGCCAAGACCAAATGCCCACCAACAAAACCACCAGCCCCAGTTACCAATACACGCATTATTTCCACAACCTTTATTATTTTTTAGCGTAACATGGAACTTACTTACGTGTTGCTGCTGCCTCAGCGATAAAGTTACTGCAAATTATTTCATTTTTAACACGATCTAAATCTGCCTCTACCATCATATGTATTAGCTCTTCTAGACTTGTTTTAGGCTCCCATCCTAATCTTTCTTTCGCCTTACCAGGATTACCAAGCAGTACCTCAACTTCGGCAGGACGATAAAACTTTGGATCAATCACTACATACTCTTGGTAGTTTAATCCAACATACTTAAAGGCAATCTTGCACATATCCCTAACAGTGGTGGTTCGCCCAGTCGCGACTACATAATCATCAGGCTTGTCCTGCTGAAGCATTAACCACATCGCTTCTACATAATCTCCAGCAAAGCCCCAATCCCGCTTAGCATCAATATTGCCGAGCCTTAATTCTTGTTGCAGACCAAGCTTTATTCTAGCAACAGCATCTGTTACTTTTCGAGTAACAAACTCAATACCACGTAAAGGAGATTCATGATTAAATAATATTCCACTACAAGCAAACATATCAAAACTTTCACGATAATTTACCGTTGACCAATGGCCAAATAACTTTGCCACGCCATAAGGGCTTCTAGGATAAAAAGGAGTTCTTTCAGATTGCATAGGCTCTTGTATTAAACCAAACATTTCACTAGTCGATGCTTGATAAAAGCGAATGGATGGATCAGTTAAGCGAATTGCTTCAAGTACATTGAGTACTCCTACACCAGTTGCCTGTGCCGTTAGTAAGGGCTGATCCCATGAAGTAGCTACAAAACTTTGGGCACCTAGGTTATATATTTCGCATGGATTTGTTTTCTTGACTGCTCGCATTACTGATGATAAATCTGTTAAATCACCTTCAATAAGCTCTACTTCGTCTTCTATTCCTAGAAACTCCAATCTCCACGTGGTCTTAGTAGATCTTCTGGCCATTAAACCGTATACTTTATATCCCTTTTGAAGCAATAACTTTGCTAAATAAGCCCCATCTTGACCAGTTATACCAGTAATTAACGCTGATTTCATAAATATAACCATTCCTTTCGCGTTGCTCGAGACACAAAACGGTATGAAACCGTTGCTCTTGAGCTTATTTTGTTTTAAAACTATATTGTTGAGATCTCAGGCAACTACAAATCACGTGAGGTGAGTGCGCTGCTCCTCACAAAGTTGACCGTATAAAATCTGTGTAGATTGTTCTTTCAAGCACAAATAAGTGTGCCCATTGAGCACGAAGACTTATCTTTGTATAAACAATACTCGTTTATTGCTGGACAATCAGTCAATGCCTGATTATCTCAATAATTTTTTTCAGAAAGAAAACGCCCATGCTCAAAATTGTTTACCCCATTTGCTGTGGAATTGATGTACACAAAAAATTCATTGTTGCCTGCATTGCTTCTACAGATAACAAAGGTGTCACAACCTACAAGTCCAGTCGCTTCTCTATCTTTACAAAAGGTTTGCGTGAGCTGTCGGAGTGGCTATGTTCCAATTCCTGCAACGATGTTTGCATAGAATCATTTGGTAAGTATTGGATACCTGTTTTTAATGTTTTAGAAGCAACTTGCAAAATAACTCTTGCACATCCTAAATATTTCAAGGCAATTCGCGGTAAAAAAACTAACAAGAAGGATGCCAAATGGATTGCTGAACTATTTAAGCATGATCTCGTAAATGGCAGTTTTATGCCTCCACTTGCAATTCGTCAATTCCGTGATTTAATGCGCTATCGCGTAAAACTGACTAATTTCAAAACCAGTGAAAAGAATAGACCCAAAGCTGCCTCACGGTATCCAATATTCAGCTTGCCAATGTGCTATCAGACACTTTTGGTAAGAGTTCCATTGCAATTATTCAACGAATACTTGCAAATCCACTGGATACCAATTTTGATGTTACTCCTTATATTCACAGTTCTCTGCTTCCTAAAACAGCCGATTTACAGCTTGCCATTGACGATGTAATCACGCGTAAACAATCACAAAAACTTGCAATCATTCGACAACATTTTGACAGCCTTGAATTATGCAAAATCACCTCGAATCAATTATTCTCTCACTTGCAGACCAATTTCAAAAAGAAATTAATCTTGTTGCTATCGTACTAGGTATCAAATCTTTTTCTGCTATTGCTATCATTTCAGAAATAGGCGTTGATATGTCTGTGTTCCCTACAACTAAACATCTGTGTTCTTGGTCTGGATTAACACCTCAAAAATAATGAAAGTGCCGAAAAAAAGAAAAGTGTCCGTATCCGCCGGACTGGCGTTTATATCAAACCTCTGCTAGTTCAGTGTGCTAATGCTGTCGTCACCAGCGAAAAACATCCTGAAATTCGCAATCGCTATTTATCAATTAAACGCCGTCGTGGACATAAGCGGGCTATTATAGCTATTGCACGAAGATGCTTACTGCTATTTACCAAATCCTTAAGAAAAATGAACCATACAATGCTGAGCTTTACAAAAAAGCTGATGTTTTTCCCCTCCATCGTGAAATTACGGTAGAACAAGCTATTTTTATTCCTCAGCACCAAGGATACATGATTTCAAAGGCAGATACTGGCACTTAATTTTTCTTCGCTTTTTTTAAAGTCATCAAATGATGTCTTATTTGCTATGCCATTTTTTAGTCCGCTAACAAATCATAGGAGGTTTCAGACTTAACACCTCTATTACTTATTTTAACTACATATTCGACAAACTATTTTCTAGCGGTATCCCATGTTGCTTTCTGTATTCCAGTCAAAAATTTTATTAACCCCTGTAGTTGAGCTAAAACGGTAAGATAGAAATGTGTCACTATACTTACAACTTTCATCTTACCGAATAATGTATTTTGATAGATATATCCTAACATTGCTAAAAGATAGCTTAAAGATAAGATAATAAAACCAAATTTATTAACAGGACTTTCTCTAATAAGTAGTAGACAACTTAGGAAAATAAAAATAAATGGTGATACCCATCTCAGTAATTTGTGTGATATAAACATAAATGATACTAACTTAAATCCCATGAATTTCTTTAAATGCTTTAAATTGTTAAAATTCCCCGCTGCAATTCTCACCTTACGGCGATACTCCACCGATAAAGTTTCTCCACTAAATTCATAAGAGTATGCATTAGGCTCATATTTAATTTTATACCCTTGGCTTACAATTAACATTGATAACAAGAAATCATCCACCGACGTATTCTCTGGTAAAGGGCGGAACAACTCTCTCCTAATCGCATATAAAGCTCCATCTGCGCCAATAACTGTAAATAAAATACTTTCTTGAGCCTTAATATATGACTCTAATTTCCAGTATAATCCTTCATTCTGTCCAATGCTATCTTGTCCATCAGTTATTGACATTCTTTTTTCTCCTGCTACGCACCCAACATTTGAATCTGAAAAATTCTTTACAATATTTTTAATTGCTAATTTATTATACATAGCATTGGCATCCGATAAAACGATGATTTCTCCTTCACAATAAATAATCGATTTATTTATTATATTTGCTTTACCAGCTCTATCCTTAAAATCCAGCAGTATTATCTGAGGATATTTCTTAGCAAAAGATGCTACAATATCATTTGTGTTATCCTGGGAACCATCTGACCCCACTACTATTTGTAATTTTTCTGTTGGATAATCTAAATTAAGTGTGTTAATAATTTTATCACTAATGACCTTTTCCTCGTTATAAGCCGCAATCAATACAGATACTTTAGGATAATCATGCTGGTTGTATTCAGATAATTTATTCGTCCTACCTATCCCCTTATTTAGTAATGTCAAAATAAGAGGATAGATAATGTATGGATGGATAATTAGAAGGATCAGGATAATTATTAGATATTCCATTCTCCCGTTACCCTCTCTTAATCAGAAATTTTACAAATCGCCTAGCGGACTTGAAAATTCTCTTTCTTTCATCTCCGTTCCTAAGTGATTGGGCAAATTTCATTAATATATACTTCGGTCTCAAATAATATTTTTTTCTAGCTAAATTACAGAATTCCACTAATTGTTCACTAGTAAAATTAGCTGAATCCACTACGCAGTTGTGTAAACCATCCTCAGTCACCCATTTAGAAAAATCCTCAGTTTTCAATAAATCATTGGTTCGAGCCCATTCATATGCCTCTGTACCTGGATAAGCCATTAATGGAAAAAACTGTGCAGTATCAGTGTTTAATTTAAGAGCAAGTTCCAGCGTCGCTTGCATTGTTTCTTTTGTCTCATTGGGATTGCCTACCATAAAGCAACCGTGTATTCGCAAGTCAGCTTTTTTGGCATTATTCACATAGTTAATCGATTGTTGTAAATTAATTCCTTTATTCATACCATCTAACACCGATTGACTACCACTTTCAAATCCTGCAATCAGTAAATTACACCCTGCCTCCTTCATAAGTTTCATAGTGGCAAGGTCAAGAGTAACACGAGCATTGACCCACCAATGAATTTTCTTATTTATTCCTTTGCTTATTAATAACTGACAAATTTCTTTAGTTCTATTCAAATCAGCTGTAAACGTATCATCCTCTATACCGATTGCCTTAACTTGGGGAAAATTATTAATGATATACTCAAACTCTGCCACAACGTTATTAGCACTACGCAAACGATATCTATCTCTCCCATGAAATACTTGCGGATAAACACAAAAGAAGCATTTATTAGGACAACCTCTACCAGTAAATATCATTATCATCGGATATTCTGCAGCAGCGAAAAAATATTTTTTTATATCTAAGTGTTCTTTATATACTTCTGCTGCAAAAGGTAATTCGTCAAGATTTTCAATTAAAACTCTATCCGGAGTTGAGATTACTTCCCCATTTTTCTTATCACGAAATGTTAATCCATTTATTTGACTTATATCATCACCCTTGCTGATTGCATTAGCTAACTCTTTTATAGTGTAGTCATACTCTCTTCTGGCGATCGCATCTATAGATTCTGATAGTTCAAGAGTTTTTTCAGGAAGTGCTGAAGGATGTGTACCAACTAGCACAACAAAGCTCTTCGGTAGTAACTTCTTAATCTCTGTTACAAATTTAACATCACTATAAATGCTTGGTGTACTTGTATTTACAACAATCAACTCTGGATCGAAACTTTTTACTATATCTAGCGTTTGCTTCTCATCATATAAGTAAGCACAAGCGTCAATTAATTTCGTCTCAAAACCTGCTCTTTGAAGTACACCTGTAGCATAAGCTAACCATACTGGATAGTACAAAGTTCCACTTTTAGTGATAGCAGGACTTCGTTGATCACGAGAAAATTTTCCATATTGAGTTTTAAAAGAGGGATTAAGCAAAAGTACTTTCATATATTATAGTTCTCCTTTAATTTTTATAAAAAGTTGACTAATTTGTGCTACTGTAATATCCCAATCGAAATCGCTTACCCGTTGAAATCCCTTGCTTATCAACTGTATACGAATACTCTCATTTGTCAAAACAGTATATAAACCATCGGCTATATTCTCTGAATTGTAGGGATCTACAAAATAAGCTGCATCTCCGCATATTTCTGGGAAACATGAAGAATTTGAGACAACTACAGGACAAGCACAGGACATTGCCTCAAGAGGAGGTAGGCCAAAGCCTTCATAAAAAGAAGGAAAAACAAAAACCGAAGCTAATCTATAAAGATCCGGCAAATCTTCTTCGTCAACGAATCCAGTAAAGTGAACAACTTTTTCTAAATCTAATTCGCTCAACATCGAGGATAATCCCTTGACACCATTTATAAGTTTTTCTTTACGCCCAGTCACAATTAATTGAACTTCTGGAAGCCTTTTATTTAATATCTGAAATGCTTTAATCAGTCCAATAATATTTTTATGAGGTTTTACATTTCCAACAAACAACACATACTTATCGGGAAGATTATATTTTTTCTTAAAAGCATTAATAGATTGCGGTGAATCATTACATTTTTTAAAATTAGACCTATCTACTGCTATATAAATAGTCTTAATTTTGCCTGCTGCAACGCCTGTATGTTCAATAATTTCATCCTTAGAAAAATCAGAAATTGTCATAATAACATCTGACTTTCTAGTTGACGCAAACATCATAGTTTTTGCATAGATTTTCTGCAACCAAGATAGATCATCCTTGAAGACCAAGTGATTCACATCAAGAATCGTAACAATTTGTGCCTTGGCCCTATGCCCAATTACTGGAATAGGGTAATGTGGAGACCAAAAAATATCTGCTACAGGAATCTTCATTGGAAGATCAAATTGTTCCCATATACTATACAATCCAGTATTAGATATAATAGGTGCTGCGTTACACGCCTCTCTAGCTAATACTTTAAAATCATCGTAATTTCTACAGATTAAATGAAAAGACCAATTAGGTTGAGTCGGTATTATCCGCCATACTATTTCACGTATGTACCTCCCTAACCCCGACGCATATAAAAACCTACAATCGATTACAACTTTCATTTTTCCTCCCATAAAAGCTAACTAAAAGTATTAGTTCCATCTTAAACAGATAGATTGGTAAGCTAAGTAAATACCATAGAATAAAGAAAAAGAGACCCCATCGAGACCTTCTTTCGCTAAACACATAAGCTACGTTTATCAAGATCTTATAGCTTAAATGTTTTTATTCTTGGAATTATTCGAAGTGGATTTTGAGTTACAACATTTAAAAGTTGCTAAACCAAACAATGTCCAGTACAAGACTTGATTGACTTTTCCGATATAGGTAGAATTAATTATATTCGCAAACATAAAGTATACCGTCAATGATATAAATGCAGTAGTTTCGATACTTGACCTTATCTGATGTAATCTATATATACAACGAATACAAAGCACAGAATAGATTATGTATATACCAAACAACGGTATGCCAAACTCTAACATAAATTGTAACCAGAAGCCATCGCTTATGATTAAGTTGTCCTTCCTAGAACTTGGTCCTTGACTTCCAACACCTACACCACCCCAAGGATTTTCACTAATATAATTTATAGCATTATCGATCATCATGAAATGAACTAAATTTGATCCGCTTGTAGTAGAATCTTCTGCAGTAATCCAATCTAGAAAGAAATTATTACTACTACTTATTAAAGTAAAAGCACCTAAACCCATCATAACTAACATACCTAGAACTATTAGAATATAAGTAATGTGTTTTAGTTTAAAATTATTAATTACGATATATTCGCTAATCGCTATTAAGAGCAATCCGAGTACTGCTACTCTCGAAAAGCTCAATATATTCGCAGTAATACAGATTAATACTACAATAAAATTAAATAAAGTTTTATTGTAGTAAAACTTTACAAAAGATAGAGCAAAAATAATTAATGTAAACCCTGAGAATTCTATGCTATTGCCTATAAGCCCATTTACTCTGATCAGATTTGCGTTTTCGAGTGTAAAAACCACCTCTTCTTTCACAGACTTAAGAGAATCAGGCAAATAGTCAAAAAAGACAAACTGCATTATTGCAAACAAGCACATTAAAGTGCCTAATAATATTATATAATTTAATAACCGCTCTTTATCTTTCTCTCTCCGAATTATAATATTAATGATTAAAAAAATCGATATATAAGCAATACTGTTACGATAACCAAATATCTTTTCTTCAATATTATTTGTATCTAATATTATTTTAACTACAGATAACAGCGCCAAACAAATAAAGCTATAAATTACATATTTATAATTATTTTGAATAAATATGCTCTCCAAGGAAAAACTACGTATAACTATTGTACAAATAGTGAATAAAAAACTAAGATCAACTAGCATTGTACCTGAGGAAAAAGAAAATATATCAACATAATTTGTTATAAAACCATGGAAAAATAACGTAGTAAAAAAAAGATACAATAAAATTTCATGTTTTTTCAAAATTAAATATCCTTTCTCAGTTTTATAAATTCAGAAAAATGTTGATTTAAAGCTTTTAAAATAATAGCTATTCGTCCAAATTGCAATCTTTTAATCCGAATGAATATGGATATTAACAAAGATATATATACACCCGGTAGAGCATATGGAATTTTTTCCCTGGTAAATAGCAACTTATTTCTGAAAGTATAGTATTCTGCCAGCTTACTTTTATTGCAAGGATTGGCTGAATCAGAACCAATACTCTTTCCTTCTTTGTGATATACAATACTCTTACTAGCATATAATAATTTATATGCTTTCTTCCTTGCACGCACTGCCCAATCTTGTTCTTCAAAATACAAAAAATAATCTTCACACATTAAGCCAACATTGAGAAGAAGTTCTCGTGAAACTAATACTGAGGCACCCTGAATACCAAACATGTCATTTTCAACTTTCTCTGTATCAATTAGTTCTTTATAGCAGCTTAAATGACCAATCTGCGACGAATGGGCAAGCCATTTATTATAAGTGAATCCCCCATAAGCCTGAACCATAAGCGGATCATCATAATATAATAATGTAGACCCACACAATCCCGCAGAATCTTCTTCTTCCATCCTATTGACTAAATGACTCAGTGCATCAAACTTTACAACAGTATCGTTATTCAAAAGCCAAATATAATCAAAATCATTCTTTGCTAATGCAAATCTTATACCTACATTATTTCCACCAGCAAATCCTAAATTACTCCCAGTATTAATCAGAATCAAAGGCGCTTCATTTTCTCCAATATTCCCTCCTTTCTCTCCTTTAGTGTGATTGTATTCCATATATTCTATTGGCTTTTCTACTGAGACATTAGTATACATACCAATGTTATTGGAATCACTGTTAATTCTACCTGTTGCCCATTTCTTAATGTACTCCATTGAACCATCTGTTGAGTCATTATCACATACAATAACTTGATATTTAAAATAGTGAAGACTAAAAACACTTTCTAAACACTCTATTGTATCTTTCCACCCATTCCAATTTAGGATAATAATATATACTTTTCCATTCATATTTTTATCATTCCACCCTATATTGTTCATTCTGAATTAACCCAACAGCCCAATTTGGAGTCGAATTTTTTTATTACTCTAGCAGGACTACCTACTGCTATTGAAAATGCAGGTACGTCTTTTGTCACGACAGAGTTAGCGCCTATTATACTACCAAATCCGATGCGTACATTAGGTAGTATTGAAACAAACTCCCCAATCCAAACATTATCTTCAATTACTACAAAGCTGTCCTTACTTAACACTCTTTCATCTGGTGGTGTAAATGGATTAGACTGATTTTCTCCTACATAAATTCCATGATTATGATCCGATATATATATTTTACTTGCCATCAAAACATTATTACCTATTTCAATGTAATTAATGGCTCCTATATGGACAAAATCGTTAATATTAACATTATCTTTTATCAGAATAAGGGGATTATAATTTTCACTACGATGATTTGTTATTGCCTCTAATCTTAAATTGCAACCAGTGGTAAAATTTTTACCAATTTTCATATTTGACAACCCTCTAATATGTGGATATATCCCTATACTTACTTTATTTACACCTAATTTCTTAGCTAAAAAAAAATTGAATATTTTTCTTTGTAACCATCGCGTTATATATTGTAACGTCAATAAAATCCCATTCTCATGATAAACTACGGCGAGCCTCTTCTTCATACAAATTCCTTTCTAATATTATTTGCCTAGATATATCATTAACTTATTTAATACTCTTACCCCTAAGTGCCAAATTCTTGCTAGAGCAATTGGCAACTTAATGACAGGAACTGCATAAACCCAAAATGCTAAATATTTATTAAATGACGGATAAAGTATTTCATAGAAATTTTCATGCAAAAAGTTAGTCTTCCTTATTCTTATTCTTAAAATATGATATGGGAAAAAACTAATCAATAATTTATTTACAATAATGTGAATACTTTCTTTTGCAATGTAATTATGTTCTATCAATATATTAAATATTTTAACTAGATTTATACCAAAAACTTCACATAACCGATATCCACCAGTATTATCCATCTTCGCAGCAACAAGATAACGATTGATATATACATTCTTGTCTGAATTAAATAATGCCGATAATATCCAACTCAGATGCACTAAATTCGTACCATAAAATTCATTTAAATTTAAACTTGCCGGGACAACAGTTTTATTAATTATATTTCCTGATATAAATGTTAAATTATAATTAACTTTTTTCAGAAATTTAATTTTATCATTATATATTGAAAAATCATTTTTAAAATACTTTGGTTTCTCAATATTGAAATTCTCTACAAATCCATACGATGCTAAATATACTACACCATAGTCTCCGCCTTCTATAATAGCAATGATATATTCTAAAGCTTCATCTAATAATATATCATCATCGCCTAATATTAATAAATATTTCCCCGTAGATTCGTTGTAACATCGAGTAAAATTACCATCAAATCCAATGTTACAACTGTTCTTCAAATATTTTATTTTTAAGCCTAATGCAATATACTTTTTAACAATGCTATCTGTAGAATCATCTGAATTGTTATCAGATACAATCAATTCTAATCTATCATCAAACTTCTTAAATGGTTCGCATATTTGTTGTAGACATGCATCTAAATAAGTTGCTCTATTATATGTAGGTATAGCTATTGTTAATAATGTACCGGTATTCATAAATGCGTTTTCCTCTTTTTGTTAAAAATACTAAATATCCATGGAAGAGCGAATAAGTAACTTGAAAAATATCCCACAAATAGATAATCTATTGGCAAATAAACAATACATAAAAAAGTAGTAACACTAATATAAAGTGCAGAACTAAAAGAAAACAAAACCAAAGGTTCTTCCTTATGAGCCCTTAAGTATACTGCTAATGTATTAATAATAATTTGTAAAAACCAATTAATTGCTAAAAACATCATTGATATGTTACTCACAAATCGATCTATAATTGCTAACCTTCCCTTAAATATATGAATCACTAAAAATACAATAATTACTCCAATACTAAATGTCATAATCGATAATAATAGGTTTTTATAAAATACTTTATCAAGTAACTTCCATTCTTTCTTTTCAATATAAATATTCAATTTAGGAATTATCGCAGATATCCATGTATTTGCCAAACTAAATACTGCTGTCCATAAGGCAATACTAATACCTACTTTACCAGCTGCAATTGCACCATGAATTTGAAATGTCAATGGTGTATATATCTGAAAAATAAAATACCCGCTTGCCCAACTAATCGCATATCGCCAAATTAATGATAAAAACTCTTTTTTCCATGAATATGTATACGTCTTTGAAACAGCTATCAATTGTTTTATCGTTATACCAAAGGATCTGTAAATTAATCCGAAACTACATAATGCCCCCCCCAGCAACGATAACGATAATGCATACAACTTAAACTGAAAAATAAGTCCACCAAACATAAAAAGTGTCATTACAATTGAAACTTTTAATCGCAACTTTTGAATTCTTGCGACTGAGCTACAACCTTCTAAGAAAAATAATATTGACGAATTTAAAAACATGAGTCCTGATGCAATACCATATAATAGCCAGGGTATATGCCATTGCATTGCTGTTTGCTGTTGAGATAACAAATAAAAACCGATGCATAAAATTATTGGGAAAACGATTAATACAATACAAGTAGCCCACTTTAAACAAAAAATAAAAAATGTAGCTAATTTTTTAAGATGAAATTCATTCCCCACAATATTATTTTTTTTGTCGAAACTCAAATAAGCAAACTCATGTGCAGCGAATTGCAAAATAATTGTGGAAAAACCTAAATCTGCCATTATTGCTAAAGCTGCCAAACTTGAAAACGTATACCAATATCCCTGTTCTTCTGGCGTTAAATATAAAGGTACAACTAGCAACAACAACGGCCCTGAGATTAGTTTCCACAATTGATTTAGGGCTGTAAAAATCAAATCTTTATTTAATAACATTAAACTCCCTTCAAAATATAACATTCCTATACTTTGTTAATTCGTAGATTGATTTTCAATAATAATCTTTATACCAGTTAGCAAATCTATTGTAGGTTTCCATCCCAATTCTTCCAGCTTTGCTATATTAGCAAATGAAATCATGATTTCATTTTCCCTATAAGGGGTTGCACCAAATTTCAATACGGATTTTGATTTAGTTAATTGATGCACCGCTTCTACAAAATTCTTTATACTAATAGGTTTCCCTGTTCCTAACTCATATTCTTGAAATAACTTTGGTTGCATTGATATTTTTGATAATAAAAGGCTATATGCTGCAACCACATCGACAATATTGATGAAATCTCGTTTCTGTTCACCCGGAGATAATTCTATCTCTGCTACATTGTTAATACAGTCTTTTATTATACACATAGTAAATTTCGAAGCATCATCTTGTTGCCCGTAGATGTGTTCTAATTTTACATTTACAAAACAAATTTTCCCCTTATTAGCAAACTGTTTTCCCCACTCAACGAAGTGCTTTTTTGATAATGCATATCCATTTAAATATGTATATTGAATAGAATCCGTATTAAAAAACGTATCCGTATTAAAAAATGTATCTGTTCCAAAACTTGCTGCAACTTCAAGCAGTTTTAGTGGAAATATTATATTCGTCTCAACAACCTGCTGTATACTCTCATTATTACGTCCATAACAGGTAGCCGCATGAATCACCGCGTCAAATTTCCCGTGATCTTTGAACGGTTGATTCAGTTCACATTCATCAAGATTGTATACCCATAACTGAGATAAACTTGTTGCAATTCTCCATATATCAGAGAAACTACGTTTCAGAATTGCAACTTCATGCCCTTGTTTTAATAATTTTTTTACCAGATGACTACCTAGAAACCCCGTTGCTCCAGTGACTAATATTTTCATTTTTTCACAAACTCTCTTATTTTACTAATCATATATTGTAACATATCATCATTCATCCCCGGATAGACCCCAATCCAGAAAGTCCGGTTCATGATAGTATCCGTATTAGTAAGTTCGCCAACTACTCGGTATCCCTCACCAGTTCTTCTCATTTCATCAAAACAAGGATGCTTAAGTAAGTTACCAGCAAATAACATTCTTGTCTGTATTTTGTTTTCTTCTAAATAACCTACAAGTTCATCACGGGTAAAACCTACATCCTCTTTCACCGTAAGTAAAAAGCCAAACCAGCTCGGTTCAGAGTTGTCAGTAGCCTCTGGTAAAATTAATACATCTTGTAAATGATTTAAACCTTCACGAAGCATACTCCAATTCTTACGACGTGCTTCAATGAAGGCTGACATTTTCCCCATTTGGGCGCAACCTATTGCTGCCTGCATATCGGTTACTTTAAGATTATAGCCTAAGTGTGAATATACATATTTGTGATCATAACCTAAAGGTAGTTCACCAAATTGTTGGGTGAAACGGTTTTTACAAGTATCATCCTTACCTGACGGACACCAACAATCACGTCCCCAGTCGCGAAAAGATTCTACTAGACGTTTTAATTGTATATCGTTAGTGTATACTGCCCCGCCTTCGCCCATGGTCATATGATGTGGAGGATAGAAGCTAGATGTACCTATATGACCAATCGTACCAGAATATTTCCATTCGCCATTATATAGATACTTAGTGCCCAATGCATCACAGTTGTCTTCAATGAGCCACAAATTATGTTTATCACAAAAATCTTTTACAGCTTGTAAATCAAATGGATTCCCCAGCGTGTGAGCAATCATTACAGCCTTCGTTTTTCGTGATAAAGCTGCCTCTAGTTGTGTAACATCAATATTATAGGTAGGAAGTGTTACATCCACAAATACTGGGATAGCTCCAAATTGAATAATGGGTGCCACGGTAGTCGGAAAACCTGCTGCGACAGTAATCACTTCATCACCTTTTTTGATTCTACGATCCTCAAGCTTATGTGAAGTTAAAGCCATAAATGCTAGCAAATTCGCTGAAGAACCGGAATTTGTTAAAGAACAATGTTTTACACCTAAAAATTCCGCAAAGTCCTTTTCAAATTTCTCCGCGTATTTGCCAGTAGTCAACCAAAAATCTAAAGCTGAATCCACTAAATTAACGATTTCATTTTCATCAAAAACTCGTCCACCGTAGGAAATTCTATCACCGGGTGTAAAATTCTTTTCTTTTTTATGTTTGACTTCGTAATATTTGACAGCAGCCTCAATAGCCTGCCGTTTTAAATTTTCTTCTAATTCTACATTATTATCCATTCGACTACCCCATTCTCACGATTTCATATACTCATCTATTTGTTTTATGCATATATCACGCATATCCATTTTTTTATTATAAGCATGAACCCATGCAACAATATTTTTTAACGCACGCTCCAAATCCCATCTAGGGTGCCAACCAAGCCTCATTTTCGCCTTAGAACAATCCAATTTTAAATAATGTGCTTCATGAGGATGAGGACCTTTATCGATTTCATAAGTAGCCTGTCCGCTCCATTGTTCACACATTCTTTGCACAATCCATTCGACTGGCTTCGCATCACTGTCATTAGGGCCAAAATTCCAACCTTCGCCAAAACTTGTGCCCTCTTGATGTGATTTTTGTGCTAAGGTTAAATACCCACTAAGTGGCTCTAATACATGTTGCCAAGGTCTGATAGAATTTGGATTACGTATCATAATCTTTTCATTACCTAAAAGAGCTTTGATACAATCGGGTATCAGTCGATCTGCCGCCCAGTCACCACCACCAATTACATTCCCGGCACGTGCTGATGCTATGACAACACCATGCTTGTCATATTCCTTAGGATTAAAGTAGGAGTTCCTATACGCTGACGTAACGAGTTCTGAACATCCCTTGCTATTGGAATAGGGATCATAGCCACCCATAGGCTCATTTTCCCGATAACCCCACACCCACTCTTTATTTTCATAACATTTATCAGTTGTTACATTAACAACCGCTTTTATACTTTT